>Ga0163161_10003034_pt1 | contig 11857 bp, 13 predicted proteins | sample S45metaG_FD_129847 | JGI IMG/M metagenome (GOLD analysis project Ga0163161, IMG submission 129847) | Switchgrass rhizosphere microbial communities from Kellogg Biological Station, Michigan, USA - S4-5 metaG | ecosystem: Host-associated > Plants > Roots > Rhizosphere > Soil | place: USA... | reverse complement strand
AGGATTTGGAATCCATTTAAACCGAGATTGACCGCGGGCAGCAGTGGTGAATTCTCGTCGGCGCCGCTCGCCGCGAGGCCCACTCCGAAGATGAACCCCAGTGGCACAAACACTATCGATACGATGATGGAATCGATCACGTAGGCCAGAAAGCGCCACCAAAAACCGGCATAAGCAACTTGATATTCCTGAAACATAATCGGGTTCGCCTCGTCTCAAGGGCAAAACTATTTGCCGCCAAACACCCAGCCGTTTGCGCGACTCACGCGCTCATTCGCGCCCACTATGCCGATGCCAAAATCGATTTCCTGGCTCTTGGGCGGAAAGCAGACGTCGTCGTTGCAGCTTTGATAACGGACTTTGGCTTTTAAGTTGAGCCAGCCGTCGCCGTAATTTGCCGGCACGGTGACATTGAAACGCATGATGGCCCGCCCTTCGTAGACGGCCAGCGATTCGTTATTGGTAGCCTTCAGCTTCCGAACCACCGCGCGTGGAAAGGCGATTGCACCAACAGTGACGCCGTTCGGCGCTTCAATCTTTAAGGTCGTAGGGATGGCGTACTTGCCGAGCGGCTTATTCGCGTTGATGTGATAACCGTCGGGAACTTCCAAGACAACCGCGGCGCGCACGACCCTTCCCCTCTGCGCTTTGTCGGTTGAGTAATAGCCCTTGAAGTGGATGGTTGGCTCAGGAGCTGCCGCCCGCGGTTTCATTGGCTTCCCGAGAAAACTCTGCGGAACGACGCTCAGCGTTAAGACAATAAGAATTTTGACTATCGATTTCATGATGGTTCTTTCGTGATTAGTTTCTCGACTTCCGTGTTCCGGTAAGCTTCAGCCAGCGGAATACTGCATTCTATCGAGTCCAATACTAGCGCTTCATTAGCCGCCGTGATTTCAACCGCGGTCCAGGTGTCATCGTCTTCGCGATGGTACTGCTCAACCCTCACTCGATCCTGCGACACCAGGATGTAATCCTTCAAACTATCGATCTCGGTCCGGTACCTGCGAAACTTTTCGCCCCGATCATACTTCTCCGTCGACGGCGAGAGCACTTCGAAGATCACCGTGGGGTTCAGCAGGACGTCGCCGCGCGCATCATGGAACCTGGGCTCGCCACAAACAATCATAAGATCGGGATAAGCGTAAAGGTCGCCCAATCCTGTTCGAACCTTCATGTTGGGTGAAAAACCGCGACACGGCTTGTCACGAATCTGCGCACCGATGCTGCTTGTGAGATTAAAGCAAATGGTGCTGTAGTCCGGACTCTCGCCCGCCATGGCGTAGACCACACCGTCGATAAACTCATGACGTTCCTCCGAGCATCTTTCGAAGTCCAAATATTGCTCAGGACTAATCGTTGGCAGGAACTGTTGTGGTAGGGCCATCGGACTCCAGGACTCGGCGATATTCTACATGCCCTTGCGCGGCCACGCTACGTCAATCTGCGTCAAGCAATTCGCTGATTTCGCGACGTTCTGTTGCTAGCAATCGGCGTCTCACCAGCAGCACTCCTCGCCGCCAACTGACCACAGGCGGCCAGGATATCGCGGCCGCGCGGCCGGCGGACGAACGCGTGGACGCCTTTCGATTCCAGAATATTTTTGAAGGCTTCGACACGCTCGATCGATGATGGCTTATACGGCAGCGGTTCCGCGGGATTGTGCGGAATCAAATTCACTTTCGCGCGCAGGCTGTGTCGATTAATTAAGTTCGCAAGTTGCCGCGCCTGCTCGTCAGAATCGTTCACGCCCTGCAGCATCACGTACTCGAACGTAAAGCGCTCATTCGGCTTCAGAGACTGCTCGAACTCCTTACATGCACCCATCAATTCGTCGATCGGCCATTTCTTATTAATCGGCATCAGTTCATCGCGCAACCCATCCGTAGGCGCGGCCAGCGAAACCGCAAGATGCGGCCGATTCTGAAACCTGGCAAGTTCGCGAATGCGCGGAACAATGCCCGCGGTCGAAACGGTGACGCGGTTCGGCACGATATGCAGCCCCGCGGGATCGTTCATAATCCGAATTGCCTTCATCAGGTTCTCGAAATTCAGGAAGGGCTCTCCAGCTCCCATGGCTACGAGGTTCGTGCCTCTTGGTGTCGGAACGCCAACTCCGTACGCATCGTTTAAAGCAAAAATGATCTGCTCGACGATTTCACCGGGTGTGAGATTTCGCAAGAGGCCCAGTTGCGCCGTTAAGCAAAAGGTACACTGCAAAGGGCAGCCTGATTGAGAAGAGAAACAGATCGTGTCACGGTGTTCTTCAGGAATGAAAACCGTTTCGACAGGATGGTTGTCGCGTGTCTTGAACAAATAGCGGCGCGTCCCATCGGTTGAAAGATAGCGCGACTCAAGCGTCAAGGTTGAGATGCCCGCCTCGTTGCTCAGCTTCCCGCGTAATTCCTTCGGCAGGTCCGTCATCTCGTCAAGAGACGTCAGCCGCCGCGCATGCATCGCGGAAAAAATCTGCCGGGCGCGGTACGGAGGCTCGCCGAACAAGGCAACCAGTTCAGATAGCTCTGCCTGAGTGAATCCGGTGAGATGCATCAATTCCATTGCCTAAAGTGTAGCACTCGAAATACGTGATGTTGATTAGAGAGCGGGGTGGTGAGTGCGGCGCAGTTAACTATAACGACCGGTTTCTGTCAGATCGTCATAGATCATGCCCCGGCGATCCTTCTTCGCCTTCGTCACCGCAGTGTAACCGCCCTCTTCGTTGCGGCTGATCTTGTTGTCGGCATAAAGGCCTTCCAACGCAAATTCGCAGGCGGCTATTGTTTGCGCGGCGTCTTGCCGATTGAAATCAAAAGGTATCAAAGCCGTTTCGATCAACTCAGGCACTGATTCGAGCAGCAGCATGCATTCTTCCGCTGATGCGGTATCGGCGAGACGCACGTTGTTTCCTTGATCGAACCAGGCGATCGCGTGAGCGAAATCGATGCCTACAAAGTAGCCTTCAAAGATTTCACCGGCAGCACGCTTGATCAAATCCTTCGCGATCCGATTTGCGCCGATCTGCTCGCCTTCGTACTCCAATTCCATCTTGCCGGTCATTGAGGGAATGGCCGCGTAGATATCCGCGATGCGCGGCACGACCTCGCCTTCGTCAGTCATCAAAGAGCGGCGTTCGGCGTTGGAAACAACTGATTCCATTACCGTAATCGGCAAGCGTTGAGACACGCCGGAGTGTTTGTCGATGCGCTGGTCGTCGCGCGCCTCGAAAGCAATCTGCTCAATCGTCTCGCGAATGAAGTCGGGAATCCGCAGACGTTCTTGCAAACCGTCACGAACCGTCCAGGCTTCCTGTTTGGTAATCTCGACGCCCAGCGAGATCTCTTTAGGATAGTGCGTAGTGATTTCGGCGCCGATGCGGTCCTTCAAAGGCGAAATGATCTTTCCGCGCGCGGTGTAGTCTTCGGGGTTGGCAGAGAAGACGAGCATGACATCCAGCGGCAGGCGCACGGGGTAGCCTTTAATCTGCACGTCGCCCTCCTGCATGATGTTGAAGAGACCTACCTGAATTTTGCCGGCGAGATCCGGCAGTTCATTAATCGCAAAGATGCCGCGATTCGCGCGCGGCAATAGACCATAGTGAATCGTCAGTTCGTCGCTGAGCAAATGTCCACCTTTCGCCGCTTTGATCGGATCGACGTCGCCGATGATGTCGGCGATGGTCACGTCCGGAGTCGCCAGCTTCTCGACGAACCGCGCGTCGCGATCGACCCAGGCAATCGGCGTCGACTCCTGATGCAGTTCGATCGTCTGACGACCGTAGGCGCTGATCGGATTGAATGGATCGTCGTTAACTTCCGAACCAGCAATGATTGGAATTTGCGCGTCAAGCAGGTTGGTAAGTTGCCGAATGATGCGGCTCTTCGCTTGACCGCGCAGACCAAGCAGAATCAAGTTGTGCCGGGCAAGGATCGCATTAATGAGTTGCGGCACGACGGTTTCGTCGTAACCCACGATTCCCGGAAAAAGCTTTTCGCGCCGCTTGAGTTTGCAAATCAGGTTCGCCCGCATCTCGTCTTTGACTGAGACCGATGCGTAACCCGAAGATTTCAGTTCACCTAAGGTCCTTGCTCGTTCCATGATGATTTGATTGTAACAAGAACCTTGAATAGTTTAGAGGCGAGCTGCCGCCCGCCTTCTCCCATGCCGTAGGGATGGAACTTACCGGCTTCCGGCTGGAGCGCAACCGTCTCGGTTGCTGCCCGGCTAATGCGCGGCTTAGGTTGCAAGCGAGGACGCTTGCGCTCCAGTCGATCGGAAGCCTTCTGGCCCGCGCTCTACTAATCCATCAGCTTCCAGCTTCTCCAGGTGTGCCAACACCGCGCGTTCCGCCATCGCGTAGGCCTTGGGAGAAACATCCCTGTAGGCGCGCGCGACAATCTCTTTCGGAGTGGCAGCGCCTTCGCCGACTGCCGCCAGAATCATTTGCTCGCGCTGCAATCGATGTGCGAGGTATTCATCGATTTTTTCGTAGGGATTGGCGACCGCAGGTCCATGGCCGCCAAAGAGAACCGAAAGGTTTGGCAGCGCACGCATGCGTCTTAGCGACGCGAGGTAGTCACGCATATTCCCATCAGCCGGATCGATCAGCACCGATCCGAAACCTACAACATTGTCACCGCACAACAACGCCCCGCTTCGTTCATCGTACAGGCAGAGATGTCCGCGCGCGTGACCGGGGGTAAACAGCGCGCGCAAACGCAGGTCCCCCATCTCGATGAGGTCGTTATCTTCAATCAGCCGATCGACTTCGACCTGACCTTTCAGGGGCTCGGCAGTTGATCGATGGGCCGCCACGGGAATTCGGCCGCCATGATTTCGGGCAAGAAAATCGTTGAGAGCATTGACCCCGGCAATATGATCCGGATGGTAATGCGTGAGAATAATCTCGCTTGGCGACAAGCGACGTTTGCGAATCAAATCGTCTACACATTCAGCGAGGGCGGCCTGCTCATCCTCATAAGGCGATCCCGGATCGACGATTAGAAACTCTTTTGAACCGCTAATCAGATAGCAGTTCGTGTGTGTCGCCGGTGGTTTGGTCGGCGTGCGCACCGGAAAGCAGATGTAGTTAGGATGAAACTCTATCCCTCGCGTCGGCTGACGATGCGCTTCCGGGACTGAAAGAAACCGATCGACCAAATCGCCGGTAATACCAGCGGCGAGAGTCCGCACCGCATGGAGCACGGGCGGCACCATAATAATTGCGCTGCGCTCCCATTGCGCGTAGGCGTCACGCGCTGCGATCCATTCCCCGCTCTCAAGCTCTGAATCTTCGGTGACGCGAGGTTCCTGCTTCGCAGGACAGTTGGCGAGAAAGAACCAGGTGTCGAATCGCTTCGGCGCAAAGGGCGGCGTCACCCAACGCCCGACATAGGTGAAATCGTTTGCGTCGAGCTGTAAGCCGTAATGCTCAAGCAGCTGCGGCCACGTCATCCGACCTGATTCCAGGTCGTCAAGCAATGATTCGCGTTGACCAACCGTCAGCGCCTCTGCTCCGCGCGGCAGCAACACACCGACTTCTTCAAACAGTTCGCGAGCCGCGCAACTGATCATGGCCGCACGTTCGTCATCGTCGCAGTTCTTGACCCTTATCTCCGCGTCGCTCGATTCACGTTGACCACCGGGAAACGCGCGATAACCGCCGAGGAACGCAAGCTTGGTGCTGCGCTTTACCCAGTAAACCTCAGGACTGTTGGGGTTAGTATTCGCGCGGAGAACGACTATAGCCGCAGCGTCCCTTGGGGTAGCAGCATTCACCATAGCCTTGTGACTTCGTACGAGTCCAGCACAACATCAGCACTGATAATCGCCCACGATTCAGCCTTTGCCTGCGCGATGAGTAATCTGTCGAACGGATCTCGATGAAGGAACGGCAGAGCTACGACGATATCGAGATGAGAAGGAGTGATGGGAAGAATATTAAATCCATTAAGCCGCAACTGGTCGCTTATTAGATCCTTAAACCCTCCTGAAAATTTCAATCGCCCGAGACTCGTTTTAATGGCAATTTCCCAGAGAGTCCCAGCACTGACAAAAATCTGATTACCCTCATTCTCGATAGATAATCGTGCATCTTTACTCAGTCGTGCATCTCCGGAAATGAACCATAAAAAAGCGTGAGTATCGAGAAGGAGGTTCATGCCTAGGGCTCGAAATCAGCAAGGGGCGCGTCAAAGTCAGGGCTAATCTCGATCAAGCCTTGCGCGCTCCCAAACTGGCGTTTCGCAGAGTTCGCAACGGGAGTAAGTTTGACAGCTGAGTGTGAATCTTTCTTGATGACAACATCCCGACCATTGAGGGCTTCCTCGACTAGTTCGGGCAGGTTTTGTTGAGCTTCGATTAGCGTTACTTCTTGCATGGGCCAAGAATATCACAGAGCTAGGATGCCCGCGATCACTACCATCTGAACCTCTCGCCGTCGCCGCCGACCCAGGGATTGCCGCGCATGTGATAGCCGCCCTCTTCCCAAAAGCCTGCCTGATCGCTTTCAAGAAAACGAACGCCGCGCACCCATTTCGCAGATTTCCAGGCGTAGAGCTGCGGAATGATCAGGCGCACCGGTCCACCGTGCTCCGGCGGAATCGGCTGACCGTCGTGGAGAAAGGCGAACAACGAATCTTCTTTCAGGAAGTATTCAATCGGAACGTTAGTCGTCCAACCGTAGTCGTAGGCCAACGCCAGCACGAACTTCGCTTCCGGTTTCACGCCGGCTCTTTCAGCAATCTCACGCGTCGAAACCCCGGTCCAGATATTGTCCAGCCGCGACCAGCGGGTGACGCAATGAAAGTCAGCATAGACCTTCACCGGCGGGAGCTGCGTGAATTCTTCAAATGAAAACATCAACGGCCGTTCTACCAAACCATCAACTTCAAACTTCCAGGTCGCCAGATCGATTGGCGGAGTGCCGTGCGCGTCGAGCACCGGCCAACGCTTTGTGCGTGACTGTCCTTGCGGAACGCGATTGTCGCGGCGGGTGTCAGGCGAGATGATGATGTCAGACTCGGCAATCTCTTCCGGCTTACGCGGATCGTGAGATTGGTATTTGGGATCCTTGATTAGACTGTCGAGAAAACTCATTTTGAGAGTTTATTGGCGGGTTAATGCGCCCGCCTCGAATTTTCATACGGAGATGGCGGGCAGTAGCCCGCTTCTAAACTAGCTTTTCGCGCTCTGGCTCTTAGCGAGCGACTCGACCAACTCTTGTTCCTTCTCCACGAGTGTACGCAGAGTTTCGCGGAAGATTCGCTGCGCTAACGAACGGTCACGAAGCAGAAGCGTCCGCAGCGTCTCGTCATCCCATTCGAGCACAGTTGAATCTTCGGTGGCGCGCGCGGAAGCTGAGCGCGGGATGCCGCAAAGCAATGCCAATTCTCCGAGAATCGTTCCGGGACCGGTTTCAGTCAGCGCGAACTCACGGCCGTCGCGCTCGATAAATACTTCCAGTTTTCCGGTCAGGACCAGCACGGCAAAGTCGGCAGCGTCGCCTTCCTTAAGCAAGACGTCGCCGGCCGTCAGCTGTTTGATTTCACCGGCATCAAGCAAACGCTGAGTGCCATGCACAGTAAACCCGTGAAACAGAGGAAATGTGGTTATCAACTCAGCATGTGATTCATTCATGATGTTTGGGTATTTAGGGGTTAGCGCTCACGGGCGCGAACATTTTTCTCCGCAAGCTTGACCAACTCTTCGGGCATCCATTTGCCGACGCCTTTTTCAACTGCGCCGCGAATGCCTTTCGATCGATCGTGCCAATCATCGCGATCGCCTTCGGCCCCGCGGGCGCGCTCGTAATTTTCGGTTTGCTCAAGCGATAGAATGATCCCCTGAGCAATGCCGTTCCAATCTCTTTGTTGAATGCCGCGCAGCACCAGCGGCAAGCCGGCCGACCAATCTTCTTCGGGGGCGCGCGCGTCCTGTTCCGGAATCGTGAGATTGTGCGTCGGAGGCAAGGGGCCGCCCGAAAACTCCTTCACCAGTTGTTTAGCGATGTCGCGATAACCGGTCTGAGATTTATCCTGCCGGATCGCCTGCGCGCGTCGAAAAAGATCCGACACAGTTGGCCCGTTTTGTGTTTCAGCCACCAGCGTTACTCCCTTTTCAGAATCGATGCAGATACGTTACACGCGCCACTACGGAAGCACAACCCGCCTAAATTCGCGCGAGTTCTTTCCGCGTAAACTCATCTTCCACGTTGCCGGTGTTCAGCGTTGACGCCGGCTCGAACAGCATGACTTCACATTCCGATTCGGCAAACGGCCGATGCTCGACGCCACGCGGGACGATGATAAATTCGCCCTGCTCGATCCACTCCGCGCGCTCTTCACCATGTTCGCGATAATCCATCCGGAACCGGCCCTTGACCACCAGGAACATCTCGTCTTCATTATCGTGATGATGCCAGGTGAACGGTCCTTCGAATTTCACCAGCTTGATGAATTGCCCGTTCAGCTCTCCGGCAATGCGCGGATTCCATTGATCTTGAATCTGAGCGAATTTCTCGACGAGGTTAATTTTCTGCATATTCGAGCTTGTCTCCGTTAGGGCCGAGTCATGGCCATGCCGCGGCAAGATTTATGCCCGTAATAAATCGGCGACAAACCGATCAGGGCACAAGGTGCAGCTATCTGGATGTTAAGGAACTGAGTAGCCCGGCGCTTTCGTCGAATGGCGTCATAAACCTTCGCGTCACCGATTATGAAAATGACGAGGCGGAATTCGCCCCGGATGATTACTTCCGAGTCCTCATCATCCGGCGCCAGTTCTTTCGCGATGATAACCGTGTCTCCAGTTAACTCGACCTCGCGCGGTATCAAAACTGCGCGCGCCAGGTAGACGCCTTTCATGATGCCTTTTGCGTGAATGTCGGTTTGCATCTCAGGCATCTTCGCAAACGCGGGCGCCAGCTTCGTGCGCCACTCCTCATCAAGCAGGAGAGCCGTATCAAACGGAACCTTCTGCTTCTTCAGCATCTTGATTGCCGGTTCAAGAGTTCCTTTTTTAACTCTGCGCTCGATTTCCAGTTCTGATTTATTGAGGTTTGAAGGGCGCTGTGCGGACGTTGAGTTTAAGCAGATAGCCGGCAACAGACCGACAAGGCACAGTATGAACAAATTGACCAACCGAGTCTTTACTGAAACGAATCGACTCATAACTAAGCCTGGTTCAAACAAGTCTTGATGTGACGGTGGTTAATTCGCAAGTCCCATCTGCCACAGCATGAACGCGTAATCGAACGCCGTCTCATGAAATGCGTCGTAACGTCCCGACGCGCCGCCGTGCCCGGCGCCCATGTTTACTTTCAGGATTAGCGGATTGTTGTCTGTCTTGTAGTCACGCAGCTTGGCCACGAGCTTCGCGCCTTCCCAATACGGCACCTGACTATCGTTCAGCGAAACCTTCACCAGCATCGCCGGATAACTCGCCTTGTGAACGTTGTCGTACGGCGAATACTTCTTCATGTAGTCGTAGGCCGGCTTCTCGTTCGGATTGCCCCACTCGATGTATTCGCTCGTGGTCAGCGGCAACGAGGCATCAAGCATCGTGTTGAGCACATCGACGAAAGGCACCTGGGCGACGACGGCTTTGAACAAATCCGGCCGCATGTTCGAGACGGCGCCCACCAGCAGCCCGCCGGCGCTGCCACCTTGAATCACGAGGCGATCTTTCGAGGTGTACTTACTCTTGATGAGATGCTCGGCACACGCGATGAAATCCGTGAACGTATTCATCTTATTCATCATGCGTCCGGCATCACGCCAGGGCTCACCCAGCTCGCCGCCACCGCGAATGTGTCCAATCGCGTAAACCACACCCCGGTCGAGCAACGCCAGGCGGCTGGCAGAAAAAGTCGGCGGAATCGAAATTCCGTACGAGCCGTAGCCGTAGAGCAGCATGGGCGCAGACCCGTCAAGTTTTACAGTCTTGCGATACACGACCGACATCGGAATCTTCGTGCCGTCGGAAGCGATGGCGAACACGCGCTCGGTTTTGTAATTGCTCTTATCGAATCCGCCCGGCACTTCCTGCTGCTTCAGGAGCGTGGCCTTCTTTGTGTTCATGTCGTAGTCGAAGACGGAACCAGGAGTTGTCAGCGACTGATAGTTGTAGCGGACCACGTTCGTCTTGAATTCGCGATTGCCTGAAATTCCGGCTGAGTACACGGGTTCAGGAAAGGCGATGCGGTGTCGCGTGTTGTCTTTGAAGTTAACGATCTCGATCTGCTGCAAGCCATTCTCCCATTCCGAAACGACGGCATGATCAGCAAACAGATCGAGCCCGTCGACCTTAACGGCAGGCCTGTGAGCAATAAATTCTTTCCAGTTTTTCTCGGCCGGATCGGAAACGGGCGCGGCCACCACCCGGAAATTCTTCGCGCCTTTGTTCGTGCGAATGTAAAAAAAGTCGCCGCGATGATCGACGTCATATTCGTGTTCTGCCTGCCGCGGCAGGATGACCTTCCAGCCGGCGTTCGCGTCATTGGCCGGAATGTAGCGGTATTCCGTTGACGTTTTGCTGAACGCGCCCAGCAGGATGACCGCCTTGTCGCGCGTGCGATCGACGCCGATGTCAAACAACTCGTCCTTCTCTTCGTAGATCAACTCGTACTTGTCAGTTCCCAGAACGTGCCGCCAGAGTTTGTCGTTGCGCTTCGAAACTTCATCTTCAGTCACATAGAAGATCGTCTTGTTATCGGTAATCCAGGCGATGGCGTCCACGCGCTCCACGTGATCCGGAAGCAGCTCGCCAGTCTTCAGGTTCTTGAAGTGCAGAGTGTACTGGCGGTAACCGGTGTTGTCGGTTGAGTACGCGAGAATGTTTCCGTCGTCACTAGGCGCGAAGCTGCCGACGGCCATGAACTTCTGACCCCTGGCCATTTCATTCAGGTCGAGCAGGACTTGCTCCGGCGCATCAACTGAACCATGCTTGCGGCAATAGATGGGATACTGCTGCCCTTCGACCGTGCGCGAATAATAAAAATAATCATCCCAGCGATAAGGCACGGTCTGGTCCGTCTGCTTGATGTGGCTGAGAATCTCGTTGTAAAGCTTGTCCTGCAAAGCCTCGGTCGGCTTCATCACGGCTGACGAATACGCGTTCTCGGCCTCGAGGTGGGCAATAACTGCCTGATTAGTTTTCTCGCGCAGCCAAAAATAGTTGTCGACCATGCTGTCGCCGTTAATCTCGGTCACCTTCGGCTTCTTCTCGGTAGTTGGCGGTTGCAATAGCATTGATGACTTTCCGTTCTGGGCCAGGACATTCATGGATGCCAGCGTTGACATTGACAGAGCCAAGAGCAGAACAAACAGAATTGATTTCATGGATCCTTCCTATCTTTCGAGGCGGGTTACTGCCAGCTGGTAGTGTCAGAAGCCCGACCGTCAGGGAGGGCAAGTAGCGCGAGGGGGCCCTCCCTAACGGTCGGGCTTCTGACACAAAGCGTTATTTCCAACAAACTTTTTATCGACGAGCCAACTGCTCATCAGTCGTGCACCGTTCAACCGCGGAGCGGATCGCCCCAGCCTGATTGAACGTATTGCCCGTCTTTCACAATGCAAGGCACCGTGGGATCGCCATTCGAATACTTGAACATCTCCGCGCGAAATTTCTTGTTTGTTTGCGCGTCGCGATCGACAAAGGTCATGCCCTTGGAATTGTAGTATTCACGTGCCTGTTGGCAGTACGGACAACCTGGTTTAGTGTAAATAACCAGCGCCACTTCATTCACCTCCTGAAAGACTTGAGTTTAGCGAATGTAACGCAGGCTGTCAGCTTGCGGTGGTGTCAGTAGTTACCCCGTGGGTCAGTACCGGGAGCAGTCCGGGTTGCCCTAATGTCAGCT
>Ga0163161_10003033_pt1 | contig 11858 bp, 10 predicted proteins | sample S45metaG_FD_129847 | JGI IMG/M metagenome (GOLD analysis project Ga0163161, IMG submission 129847) | Switchgrass rhizosphere microbial communities from Kellogg Biological Station, Michigan, USA - S4-5 metaG | ecosystem: Host-associated > Plants > Roots > Rhizosphere > Soil | place: USA... | reverse complement strand
TGATGCGCACACCCGCGATATCCTCGATCAGGCTGCGAAGACGGCCTACAAGACGAGCCGTGTCATCGGCTTCGAAGAAGAGGTCAATGGCAGATCCTATCGCATGTATCCCGACCGGCGCTGGCTTAATCCCTTCGCAGACGGGACGCCTGAAAATCCGACAGGGACATTGAACCTGACCTGGCAGAATGTCGCTGGGGGGTATCTGGACCTCGGCGCCCGGATCTGGATGTTCACCGACTATTACTCGATCAGCCCAGGAATGGTGTCAAAAACTTCGGGCAAGGGCGCCATGTATGTGATCGGTTTCACCGACAGCAAAGGGACGCCGCTGGTGGGCGACGCGAACTATCGCGTGAATCTGCCGGCTAACGTGCCCGCGGACCTGTTCTGGTCGGTTACGCTCTACGAGGCTGAGAACGCGTCGGGTCTCGCGAACGGCCAGCCGTTCCCGTCGCTAGGTTCACGTGACAAGCCCGCGCAGAACGCCGACGGCAGCACGGATCTCTATCTTGGGCCGAAAGCGCCCACGGGCAAAGAGGGCAACTGGCTCGCAACTGTGCCGGGCCGAGGGTATTTCGCTATCGTCCGCCTCTATGGCCCAACCGAACCTGCCCTCAACAAGAGCTGGAAGCCGGGCGACATTGAGAAGGTCAAGTGAACGGGAGTGATCCGATCAACCGTTACCTGATCAACTCGCCGATGCTACCCGGAATGGAAAAGAACGGGGATGGCTCACTCACGCTATCTCGTGATGCATCTCTACTGCCCAAAGACGGAAGCGCCTTCGATCCTGCCGCCGGGCGAGGGAACTTGGCAGCCGCCGGCGATCGTGGTCGCGAAGTAATTGAGCTTTGAGATATATGAGCCAGCTCGACGGTGAAGGTACTGCTCGCGAGCTCAGTACAAATTGAAGGTGAGAAGAGATTTTTATCTGGAACTTGCCAGATTTGTATTGTGGCCCCGCCAAGAGCGTTCTGATACACCAAAACCGCGAATGTTTGGCTATCAGGCGAGAAGGCAAACGAGCTGGTGCCAAATGGAATCGTCATCAAAAGCACGCCATCCGAGGCGCGTGTGATTTTTGCGTCGAAGGACGACGAGTCGCTTGTTGCAACCATCGGATCGAGCAACATCATCCGTGAAGCAGCGCCCGATCGACCCTGCAGGCGAAGCACCCAGGCCGCGCGAAGTGAACGTGCATATAACTTACAGCGACATTGTCTAGGAAACGCTGCAAGAGATTCTCGAGGTCCAAGCCATCGACCACATCGGCCTCCACCATCATGTCGTTCGCATCGTATGCTCTCACCGAAAGTAACCTTGTGCGCAACAAATCCGGTATTTGATTCGGCTCCAGCGAAGTATCCTTTGCGTGTTCACGCACAAAAATGGGTCCCGCACCATGATAGGGACCACAGGCGGGTTGATGCTGGAAGGTTAGCAAGATTACGTTTTCGCCGGGATCGGCATCGATCAAACTAACACGACAGGGGAATCCTGACTGAGTGTCGGCCACATAGCGCTTTGCACCGTGGGCAGCGAGCGCATCATCGTCGAAACATAATAGGTCCTGAAACTGCTCGCGCTTGAGACCTGAAATTTGAAATCCCATTGGCTCTTCTCCCTTCAAACCTTCGCCCCTCATTGTGGTTGCAATTCCAAGGTGAAGGCTATCCGATTCTTGCTATCAAAGTTTGCTTTTCAGACGAGACAAACAGCAAGAGGTTTCACTAGCTTCGATGAGTTCATGACGATAGAACGCTACACTTCTCTGGCAACCTTGATCTCTCTATTTTCCGACGTGTTGCAGTTAATTAACTGTCACCGTCAATCCGCAGACTTGGCCCCAATCGGTTAGCTTCTAAAAGCAGCGGTATCTCATTTGCAGATTTCTAAACCGCCAAGAGTGTGGGGATGCGGAGCTCTAGACAAATGCGTCGATTTCTTACAGTTTTTTTATTCATTTCGCTGGTGAGTTCTTTTGGTGGAGGATCTCACGCTGCAACAAATCCGATCCAGCAGGAGCAGGAGTCTGTCAAAGCCCTCACTAACCAAGACATCCTAACGCTGGTCAAGTCAGGTTTGAGCGCAGAAGTCATCTCAGCCAAACTGCAGCGTTCTGGTTGCACCTGTGACATCTCTACCCCTGAGTTGCTACGTTTGAAGGCAGAAGGGGTGGCCGACGAAATTCTCTTCGCGATGATTAAGTTGACGAAAGCTGGGTCAGGCGAACGGATCATGGTGACCATTCCGCGCGGCACGGTAGTCGAAATCGAAACTGCCTATAGGATTAGTTCGGAAGAGATTCGGCCTGGCGAAGCAATAAGCTTCAAAGTCGTCAATCCCGTTCAGGTTGGAGGGAACACAGTCATCGCTGCGGGGGCAATTGCGACGGGACGAGTAGTGCAAGCCAGCAGAGGAGGACATTTTGGTCGGGCAGGGCGCCTGGCCTGGAATTTGGAAACGGTCAATGCTGTCGACGACTCGCGCATTCCCATTCAAGCACCCGGCCGAATAGTCGGCGATAGCAAAGGTGCGAAGGTTGCTACGCAGGTTCTGCTTACCGGCGCTTTGCTTTGGCCAATTGCCCCGGTCGCACTATTACATGGTTTCAAACGAGGCGGGAACGCGTACCTTGCGCAAGGTCGTCGTTACGAAGTGACAGTCAGCTCCGACACGACCATCAAATTAAGTAGTCTTCACTGACTTATTCATCTGTAAGACCCTCGACACTCTTGCCTTGATTGGGCTCTATCAGTCGTTGTAGCTTTCTCTGTTGAGTCGACAAAGGCAACAAACCAATTGGATCGTATCGACAAAAAGTCCCTTGCTCCGTTCGTAGCCTACCTGTTTTTATTTCATGCGGCTTGGGTTGCCTGGGTCTATTTGCTCTTTCCGAGTGTAAGGGCTTTAGGCGAGCGGACGTTGACTTACGCGCTGGTAAGTATTGGTGTTCGATTGCTCGTCTGGGTGTTACCGGTACTCCTATATCTGCACTTCGTCGATCATGTTGAGCCAATCGAATACTTAAGACTGAAGCAACGTTGGAAGCGCGGTCTGCAAATAGGTTTGGGATTCACCTGCGTGAACTTCTTGCTATTGCTGATTCGTTTCGGCATGCCAAATCCGAACGCTCAATCGATTACCTGGAACAATTTCCTCAGCACATCGCTGCTCATTGGCTTCTTTGAGGAGATTCCTTATCGTGGTTTCATTCTTCAAAAGCTTCAGGAGCGGTTGAGCTTTTGGGTTGCGAACGCGGTCTCATCTCTGCTCTTCCTAGCCATCCATCTGCCGGGCTGGATTTCACTTCATATGCTGAGTGCCGAAACTTTCGTCTTCGTGTTTTTCTTTGGGATGCTGATGTCCATTGTCTTCAGATACTCAGGTTCGCTTTGGAGCGCTATCATTGCGCATAGCTTGAACGACTTTCTCAACGCGGTTGTCTTCCATCGCTGACAGTTGTTTTATCCAGGGAATTTCCTCGCGCCCCGTATTTTTGCGTCTATTGATTATGCTCAGAACTTCTAAGATGCTTCGTCGTTCCTTCAACGGCACTGTCAACTTAACTTCAACAAACTGCCTTGCATGCTATTTTGAAACAATCCATTCGTCGTCCAGAACTGTCTCATTATCCGATCCCTGCCTAAGTTGAGTGCAATCGACAATATCGTTGCACTTGCCAATTCAATTCGCCCTACTCAGGATCATTTGGATTGTTGAACAGCGCTGCGAGTCTTATGCTGCCGTGTCCGAATTGAGGAAACCCGAATGTATTTCGATTTCCAGGATCCAGCGTCGACGCTGTGTCATCGGGCGGGAAAAGTATTAGTGAATTAAGAAACTCGATCATTCGTGCCTGCTGTCGATACGGAAGTTGCTCAAACGCACGTCTTGCATCTCGAGCTTCTCCGCCGTGCCTTAGGATAACTTCCGAAAGGTTGATACTTCGCCCGTCATGACCGTACGGAGATGTTGAACCCACTCCCCATAAGGGTGTTGTAAGAAATTCAGTACGCATCGTCCCGTCGTAGTTCCGTTCATAGAATTCTGCCCCGACATCGTGACGTTTAAGATCAGTAAAAATATTTCTGACCAGGAATGGTTGCAGCTTAGGTAATTTCAGTGCCGGGAAGCCGCTGCCATCGTCCACGGCATTGAATAGCGGAACTGCCGTCGCAAATAAGTTGTTGAAGATCCCGCGCTGCGAATCGTAAATGGTATCGAGGTCGGCTACACGACGATCGCGGTTGATCTGAAGGTCAGGAATGTGGCATTGCGCGCATCCGACACGTTCAAAGATCCTGCGGCCCTCCTCGGTTTCGTTTGTTTGCCGGTAGACACCGGGCTTGAAGTAATTGAGTAGGTAAAACTCCATGAAGTCGACGACACTCGTCGGAATCTCGTTCACAATGCCATCGCCATCAGGATCGGCTTGTGGATCATCGGTAGGTGGTGTTTCCAATTGATCCTTTGATCCATCGAGGACCATACCCGACGGAGTTGTAACGTGACCGCCGTTCTTGGCCTGCATCATCTCGGGATCAACCGCCTGCAAACCCATCTCATCATTGAAAGCTCCAACGACAAACTCGCGGATTGAGATTTTTCCGCCGTGTGCGAAGAATGGTCGTACGCGTAGATCCGGATCGACTCCCCGAACTAGCGAAGTGTCGACAGTGCCATTTGGCCGCGCGCTAATCGAGCCGTAGTTTATTCCCTTGCTGTCTAGCGCTTTGGTCACCGTTCGCTGCAAATTGCGCGCATCTTCAACTGCTTCAGCGCGTATTCCTCGAAGGTCCGACGTAATTTCATCGGCTAACATTTCTTTAAGGCCCAACCCGAAAAGATGCGGCGCATCACGACTGTCCGGCCTAGTAGCAACATCACCCCCCGAACCCGCTGACCCCTTTGGCCGACCGTGACATCCAGCGCAGCTATCACTCAGTCCTGCGCCGAGAGCGAGGTTTGTATTGATATCGCCGATGCCATCTGAGGCAAGTGGTCCCTGTCCCTGAATACGTAAAAATTTCCGTTGAAATAGCTGGCGTCCGCGTCGAATTGCGCGAAAAGGATCTCTAATGATGACGAAGCTTGAAGAGTCCGGCGTGATCGAGTTGCCGCGACCCGAGCCGATTTCTTGTTGATATGATTTTGCTATACCGGCGTTCGCGAGGTTGGGGTTGTGTGTGCGATCGACCATCTGAGCGAGAGCCGGAACAACGAGGTACAAACTCAAGGCTAATAGTAATAAGACGAGGAGAGAAGTGGACGATCTTATGTGTTTCATAGTTGTTCCTTTTGGCCTGATTAGGAGGCGGACTGGCCAGGTATTTGTTTTTCGATCTCTCCGGCTGAATGCCGTTGAAACTTCAGCGACGGGTCGGGGAATGGGCGCTGCGGACCTTACGGGCTTACGTTGAGCCAGGGCCTTAGGACCAATCTTTGTCGCACCTAACTACATAAGACATTCGAGGAAAAACATTTCATTTTGGAAAGTCGATTTGCGGAGTGAAGTGACGCGGATCCCGAAAGCATCCCGAAGGACATGCGAAAGCGAGGACAAGATCGCGTGCGACGACGCGATAACCCGCCCGCATCCCGGACCATTGCTGGCAAATAAATTGATTCCCCTCGCGCTTAACGAAGCGTTTGCGAGTGGAACTGTTAGCGGCTGTTTAGGCTGGTCCAATCGCCGGACTGTATGAAGTTGGCCCAGTAGAATGGATGTAGTTGCGGGTTTCGTTTGAGCATTCCTAATTGGACTTGCTTAAGCGCCTCGCTACGTCCTAACCCCTTGTTCAGATTTTCGTAGTAGCTAGTCATAAGTTCTCTCGTGGCGCGATCGCTTACGGGCCATAGACTCATGACAAGAGATTCAGCGCCGGCCAAAACGAAAGCGCGCCTCAGGCCATATACTCCTTCTCCGTTCCGAACATCTCCCAAGCCCGTATCGCAGGCTGACAACACAACTAATCTTGTCCCCCAAAGATTAAGACCAGAAGCTTCGAAGGCAGTCAGAATGCCATCATCTGTACCAACCGTGTGGACATTCGCCTCCGCAAGCGCGAGACCTGAACGCATCAGCGGATTCTCTATGCGCACGCTAGTACTGATGCCGCGCATTCCGCCACTGGTTTCGTTCGCGTTGTCTCCACCGGGCTGAAGGAAAAACCCGTGTGTTGCGATGTGTAAGATCGTTGGTGCTCGCGCGCGCTTCACCGCCGACTCCGTGGCAAGCGTGCCAGTCAACACCGTCGCATTTGGAAAAAACGTTTTAATCGTGTTTGCTTCAAGAGCCGTAGCCGCAAGTGGAGCAAAATACACTTCGGATAAATTGCTCGCCGATGTCACGGTCCTTCGCTTGTTATTCGGCGAGTCGAATTTCGTTTCGACAGTTCGCTCAGGCGCAGGATCGCCGAACGCAGGATTGGCAATGATTAGTGGGCCACTCTTACTTTCGCGCGCGAATCGTTTTCGCAAAAGGTCGCGGCCGGTGGTGATGTATGTGATCGTATATCGTTGCACAAGGTAGTTTTCATTCTCATCAAGCAAAGCAGCGAAGGGAATAAGGTTCAGTTGACCATCCGGAGAGATGATCAGCTGGGTCGAATCTCCCAGCAGGTCGCGCAGTGGTTGCATGATCTGCTGATCGACGCGACGTGAGAGTTGCCGTACGTCTTTGCGCTGAGGATCGCGCAGTGCTTCTCTCAAGGAGTCCACGGAGGCGTCAATCTCTTTCGCGCTGCCGAGTTCTCGCCACCGCACCTCACCATGTTGCCGCAAAACGTAAGCAACGTAGCGAGGTTCGCCGTATTGGTTACCCTCCACTCTCGGGTCGAACGGGCGGTAGGCCGCAAACTCAATCAGCGAGGCGCCCGGTGGAATTGCCGATTGAACGGCAGGCAAGGTGACGGGCTGTACGCGCAGGCGGAAATCCAAACTGCGTTCACTAATTGTGGCTTCAAGTGTTTCCTTCTGTTCCTGCAGAACTTTTAACTGCTGTTGATAATCGGCTGGGTCATATTGTTGAGGACCGGCCAACATGAGTTTCGCCAGCTGCGCAGCTGTTGAGTTGAACTGATCAAGAAGTTTCTGGTCCTCCGGGTCGGAACGCTCGCGTAACGCGCTCAGGCCTTGGGAGACTGCATCAAGAATTCGACCCTTCCGTTGCAACAACACAAGGGCAGCAAGCGAAGCGGCCGAGGGCTCGCCGGGTGCGACGTTCAAATGCAATGAGATCGTGCGATTGGTTCTTTCAGCTAGTGAGTCAAAGTAAGCCAGCTTTTGACGTTCGGAACCAATGGCAAGATTCAACGTGAGAGCCGTCTCGAGACGCTCATCAAGTAGCGTTTGAAAGGCGATAGCATTAGCGACGTCTCCTTGCACGCGATACAGGTTGGCAATATTCCCGATCGAGGTAAGTGTAAGTATGTGATATGGCCCGCCCGATTTCTCAGCTATGGCAAGGGCACGTTGTTGAAACTGTAGAGCGTTTACGTAATCGCCCCGCGCCTTATGAATATTTGCGATGTTGTTTAGCAGGCTTCCGACACTGAGATGTTCCGATCCCAAGGTCTTCTCTGAGACGGTCAAAGCCCGGTAATAAAACTCCAACGCCCTTGCATACTCTTTTTTCGCCCGAGCGATAACGCCAAGATTCATCAGTGGTGAAACAACGCCTGGATGTTCGGGACCGCGGGTTTCTTCGTAGAAGTTCAGTGACTCTAGCGAGCAACGTTCAGCTCGGTCATAGTCCTTGGTATTGATGTATAACCATCCAAGATTATTCAGCGCTGCCGCTTTCACGCGGTCATACGGGTCGAGTAGTTTCTCCGCTATGGTCAACGTGTGTTGAAACTCTTTCTCGGCGAGTTGGTAGTCGCCGAGGCCCAGGTGAAGTGAAGCCAAATTGAGCCACTGAAATGCTACGGTCGGATGATTTGGTCCCAACGCCTTCTCGTGCGACTCGAGATCTGTTCGCAGCATTCGTTCTGCTTTTTGATAGTCGTTCCTGGAGAGGTAAACCAATCCCAGGCAGATGTATGAGTAGCCAGTTTGCGGGTGTTCGCGTCCCAGTTTCTTCTCATTAACAACCAGGGCGCGTTGAAGAGTTGACTCAGCCTGCGTGTAATCACCTTTCTCCCGCTGCATGAAGCCTAGTTGATTCAACAGGTCTCCCACATACTCGTCGTCCTGACCTAACACCTTTTCGGCAGTTTGGACTGCTCGGCTACCAAGCGAGATCGCTTCGTCGTATCTCCCGTAGCGGAATGCTAATGCTGATTGCGTTCCTAATCGGTGAGTTTGATCCAGTGATCGATCCTGCTCCGTTGCTGGTTGGGATCTAACCAGGAGCAGTTGATAGATTCCAGCGGCGTCTCTTATCTTCGCCCGTACTTGGAGCGTGAATACACCGGCCGTATCGGCAACGAAGGTTACATGGTCGACGTTTCGTGGCAACAACTCGGAGTCGAAGTCAGCAAGTAACGAGCCGTCAGGCTTTAACACGGTCTCGGCAATATCAATGCCCTGTTGCTCAAGCGAAACACTTACAAGCGCACCAGCCGATGCACTGATGCCGTAGCTCTGAGTGTTTCCACCGATAATCGTGTTTTCAATCGGCTTATTTACTTCGAGAAGAATGCTTGTACCCGTTGTGTCCTTCTCTGAGCGGGTTTCCCTGCCAGAAGGTGTCTGTGCATTTGAAGAATGGATCAGCTGGACCAAAACAAGTAGAACAAAACATTTGTTTAGGAACTTCCGATGTTTGAGTTCACCGAGCGATTCCGCTCGTTCTAAACAACGTGGTAACAGTGCAGGTTTAGCGCTTAGTCCTTGCGGATTCATTACTTCATAACCCTAAAGGGATAGTCACCTAAAAGTTCCGACTGGCCCCTGTCTATGCCGTAGACTTGCAGGACATGAGTCCCTTGCTTAAGCAGCGCTGCCGGAAAACTAATACTGAGATTCTTATAATCAGTCTTTTCCCTCATGTTGATTGTATTGCTGCGCCATAGCGATCGGTTTGATTCGTTCAGGAGGACCACTTGATATGAGGAATACTGATTGGGCTCCAGTTGAACTTTAATCGCAACAACAGAGGTGTGGGCCGGCAGAGTAACTATTTTGATCTCGCCTGGCCCACGCATTTGGGGCGTGAGTACGAAAGACGAAATGCTGACGTTACGACGTGCACCCGATGATATGGAAGGCGGTCCAACCGGAGTCTTGCTCTCTGACTGTTGCCCTCCTTCATTTGCATTGCGATTGGAAGCAAGCTCTTTTTCTCTAGTTGAATTGCTTTCGGGTTGGCGTTCAGCTCCTCGTTGCGCTTCGTGGGTTTGTTGCGCGGCCGCTGAATTGCTGACCCGTTCTTGAGAGAGTTGTCGTCTATGCCGGATGTTCTCAATTGCCAGCAAGCCACCGACAATCAATAAAACCAGAGCTGCCATCGCGAAGCCGAACTGGGCGAGGCGCGGGGTCCTGAAAACTTCCCAGAGTTCAAACCACCTGTGAGCTGTCATTTCTGGCTGTGGGTTGATTGAGTTTCCACTTTGTACCTTTTCAAGGAGCGGTAGAGGATGCTTCTTCCCAAACGCTTGCAGGGCGTGTGCGAAATCTACTTTTTGTCGTCTGTCGGCGCCGTAGAGGTAAGCGGCTTTGAATTGCTCCAGTCTTTTCTCCGTCAAGTTTCCGCGCACGTAGGAATCAATCAACTCATTTTCGACCATGCGTAACTTGGCAACAAATTCGTCATCCGTCACACTTAGCTCATCCAACTGCTCCAACTCTTCTTCAGGCAGAGCTTTGAGTAAGTAGTCAGTAATGACTCTAAAATCGTCGGCGTTTTCCTTCATGCCAAGAAGATCAGATCCCTCCAACTAGATAAGACGGTTAGACATAAAACATTTCATTCGTCGATACAGTTTTCGACGCAACTCTCAAGCTTGTCGCGGATGCGGCAAGCTCGTATTGCCAGTGCATTGGTCGTTAATCCCAAACTCTCGGCGAGCGCATGTCGATTTTCAATCTTCGATCGTTCTTCTCCGAGGTAGTAACGCACGATGATCTCGCGGTTCAAGGGTTCCAGTGCGTCCAGGCATTTCTCAAGACAGCCAAGCATGTGCTCTTTGAGAGCGTTTTCATCATTGCCAGCGATCACTACGGCGCGCTGTGGGTTTCGCAGTTCGTTGAGCGCAAGTTCGTTTTTTTGTGAACCGCGCAGGTATTCCAGGAATACAAAGCGAGCAACGATGTAGCAGTATTTGGCGGGATTCTCGTCCTGATCTATCGCCTGCTCTGTGAGTCGGCGAGCAACGCGGTTGAGTGTTTCGTCCGCGAGTTCATCAGGTGTTGAGCAATTCTTGCGGTAAAAATACGCCACCAGCCGGCGGCGCATTTCCAGATATCTCTCGCCGTTTGAGGCTCGGCCTTCATCAAGCCAGGTAAGCAATCGGTCAAACGCTTCCGTCGTCAATACCCAATTCTTTTTCGGCTCGGCCCGTTGCACAAAACTCCCTTTGATAGCGAAAAAGAGTCCTGCGTTAGAAGATTAAAGAAGCACCTAAGGTAATCGTCGGGGGTGGCTCGGGACTGTGTTGCAGGAATTTTCGCGGAAGGATTCTTTCCAAAGTCTATCCTGAGGTCAAGGGAAGCGGCGTGATTGCCGGTGTCAACAGCAAAGGGCCACGGTACGATTTCTTCGGCAGTCGACGAACTGAAAATTACTTCGGCGCTTGTCGTCCTCAGGGAGGATGGCACGGTCCTGATTACAGTTTGTACTGAAATGCAGTTACAAGCGGAAGGAACCTGGAAGACCAGTAACTCCAACCTTATTTCGCCCCATTGCTGGAACATCTGCGACGGCTTTGAGGATTCTTTTCCGTAGAAAGATCTTCATCAAAGTCTGATACTTTGGGTCACACCGCTCCACGGCTAAAGTTCCATAGTTTTCATGCATCTGGCATAATTCAACTAAATGCAGAGCCAGTAATTGCCATTTTCTACTTACCGCTGACGACTATCCTAATTAACCAAGACCAAACTTGTAACTGATGATTAATGCTGTGATCTTTGATATGGACGGAGTTCTTATCAACTCCGAGCCGCTCTGGCGGGAGGCTGAAATCGCGGTATTCGAAACGATCGGCCTTCAATTAACGGATGAGATGTGTTCCGAGACTACAGGCCTAAGGCTGGATGAAGCGGTCAAATACTGGCTCTCACGACATCGCTCCACAGAAGTCTCAGCTTCTGAATTAGAAGACCGGATCATTGGAGAAGTCATCAAACGGATACAAATGAAAGCCACATTAATGATGGGAGTCGATCACGCATTGAGCTTGTTCAGGACCAAAGGATTAAAGATTGGCCTGGCATCCTCTTCCGCATTTCGAATCATCTGGACGGTTCTTGAGAAGTTCAACCTCCGAGAACAGTTTGATTTTATTTATTCAGCCGAGGAAGAGGAGTTTGGTAAACCTCATCCCGGAATCTATCTGACCGTTGGGCGTAAACTCGGAGTTAATCCAACCGAGTGCCTGGCAATTGAAGACTCTCTAATGGGAGTACTAGCTGCAAAGTCCGCCAGGATGAAGTGCATCGCAGTCCCGGAATCGGCATCGCAACGCGATCCCCGTTTTGCCATCGCAGATTGCGTCTTAGGTTCGCTGCTCGAGATCAATAACGAAGTGTGGTCACGAATTCTGTCTCTTCCTTAACAGCATTGCGGATTCTCTATCAAGGTAAACAGTTGTTCGATCGTGTGCTTGCAGTATGGAAGCTGGATGCATGGGACTGACCTCAAGGTCTAAACAGTCTCTAACCGCTTCAGCTTTGCGACGATCTGGAAC
>Ga0163161_10003029_pt1 | contig 11863 bp, 11 predicted proteins | sample S45metaG_FD_129847 | JGI IMG/M metagenome (GOLD analysis project Ga0163161, IMG submission 129847) | Switchgrass rhizosphere microbial communities from Kellogg Biological Station, Michigan, USA - S4-5 metaG | ecosystem: Host-associated > Plants > Roots > Rhizosphere > Soil | place: USA... | reverse complement strand
CGCAATGCTTTCCTTGCCGCAGAGATGATCTCTTTTCGCTGTGCATCGGGCGTTCCTGCGAGTGTACCAGTAATTTTACTTAGTAAAGAATTTGAAACAGCGAGGTTATTGATCAGCGTGATCGCTTCATCTTTTTCAATTTTTATATCTGCCAGAAACTCATTCCATGCTTCTTTTTGTGCATCACGGACAAAGGTCCTTGCCGTGTTTTCCAGTGTTGTCAGCTCCTCTTCATCGATGATGGCAGATTCCAGCATCCAGATGCGCATCTGGCGGAGACAATCGTATTCTTTCTCCCATGACAAACGGCTTTTATCTTTATAGCGTTCATGCGATCCTGAAGTAGAATGCCCCTGTGGCTGAGTTACTTCCGTCACATGGATCATCACCGGAACATGTTCATTCCTGCAGACCCGGATGGCCTGCTGATAGGTTTCGCAGAGGGCAGGATAATCCCATCCCCTTACCTTAAAAATCTCGAACCCATCCCCATTTTCATCACGCTGAAAGCCTTTTAAGACTTCGGATATATCCTCCTTGGTGGTCTGATATTTTGCCGGCACAGAAATGCCATAGGCATCATCCCAGATGGAAATGGCCATAGGGATCTGCAATACACCGGCTGCATTGATGGCCTCAAAAAATACCCCTTCAGAGGTAGAGGCATTGCCGATAGTCCCGAAAGCGACCTCATTTCCTTTAACAGAAAAGTTCTTCAGGTAATCCAGTTCGGGGTTCTTTCTATAGAGTTTCGACGCATAGGCCAAACCTACCAAACGGGCCATCTGGCCGCCTGTAGGGGCAATATCCGACGAAGAATTCTTCATTTTTGTGAGGTCTTTCCATGATCCGTCTTCATTTAAAGAGCGGGTAGAAAAGTGGCAGTTCATCTGTCTTCCTGCCGATGCAGGGTCAGCCTCCACATCAGGGTTTGCATAGAGCTGCGCAAAGAATTCCTTCATGGTACAGATGCCCGTGGCAAAGGCAAAGGTCTGGTCGCGGTAATAGCCCGAACGCCAGTCGCCATTCTTAAATGCTTTGGCCATAGCAATTTGCGGCAGTTCCTTCCCGTCCCCGAAAATACCAAACTTAGCTTTCCCCGTTAAAACTTCCTTACGGCCTAATAAACTCGCTTGCCTGCTTTCGAAAGCAATCTTATAGTCCTCGATCACAATCGTTTTAAAGGCTTCAAAACTTAATTCTGAAGCATCGATGGGGTTCGTTGTAAGTTTGTTATTTAGCATCATAGAAACAAAAGTTTATTGGGCAAAGATACGAATATAATAAATTATGGTTGGACAGAAGTCGCAATATATAAATTTGTTTGGTGCTTTGAAATGTGAAGTAATTCAGTAAATTTGTTTAAAACATACAAACATGAAAAAGCTAATTGTACTATTAACCTTTGTTTTAGGTGTAAGCGTAGCCTCCTATGCACAAAGCAAGCCAGCAGAATTTAAGTTCGAAAAAGAAACATATGATTTTGGAAAAATCCCAATGGGCAAACCGGTTTCTGTAGATTTCAAATTTACAAACGTTGGTGAAGAACCGTTGATCCTTACTAAAGTAGAAACTACCTGCGGATGTACAGTTCCAACGTATACTCAGACTCCAATTCAAAAAGGACAATCAGGATTGATCAAAGTAACTTATACGCCTGCCGGCACTCCACTGCCATTCAGCAAAAGTATCACGATTACCTCTAATGCTAAAACGACTACTAAGGTATTGTACATTAAAGGCGAGACCGTAGCAGCAAGCAGTAAATAATTTAATAGAAAAAATATTTTCTTTATAAAAACCTCGTTAGTCAACGAGGTTTTTTACTTTTGCACCCATGCCATATATATCAGAAAAAGGGTTACACATGCCCGCTTCACCTATACGAAAGCTTAGCCCATTCGCCACACAGGCAAAAAAGGACGGCAAAAAGGTTTATCATTTGAACATCGGACAGCCGGATATCGCCACTCCCGAAGGGATGCTAAACGCGATTAAAAATATTGATTTTAATGTATGGGCATATACTGAATCTGAAGGCACGGTGGCATACCGCAGCAAACTGGCAGAGTACTACAATAAATTAGGCTATAATATCACTAACGAAGATATCCTGGTAACGGTTGGAGGCTCCGAAGCCATCACTATTGCCATGCAAACCTGTATCAATGAAGGGGATGAAATTATTATCCCTGAGCCCTTCTATGCCAATTACAACGGTTTTGCCTGTATGAGCAATGTAGTGGTTAAGCCTATTCTTTCCTTTATCGAAAATGGTTTCGCCCTGCCGCCTATTGCAGAGTTTGAAAAACTGATCACGCCAAAAACAAAAGGCATCATGATCTGCAGCCCTAATAATCCTACAGGATATTTGTACTCCCGTGATGAACTGACTGCACTGAAAGAACTGTGCTTGAAATATGACCTGTTTCTCTTCTGTGATGAGGCTTACAGGGAATTTTGTTACGACGGTGCAGCATTTGTCTCGCCGATGCACCTGGAGGGCTTGGAGGAGAATGTAATCGTGATTGACACTGTGTCCAAAAGATACAGCGCATGCGGAGCCCGTTTAGGCTGCATGATCACCAAAAATAAGGAAGTAATCAAAGCAGCTTTGAAATTTGCACAGGTAAGGCTGAGTCCGGGACAGGTTGAACAAATTGCAGGTACCGCAGCTGTGGATACACCGGACAGTTACTTTGAAGCGGTTAACAAAGAATATACATTGCGCAGGAACACGCTTGTGTCAAGACTGAACGCAATTGAAGGGGTATTCTGCCCGAATCCGGGTGGAGCATTTTATGTGGTTGCCAAATTGCCTATTGATGATTCTGACGCTTTTTGTCAGTGGATACTGGAGGTGTTTGACCATGAAGGAGGAACAGTGATGATGGCCCCGGCCACAGGCTTTTATTCTACCCCGGGTTCAGGTAAACAGGAAGTCAGAATGGCCTATGTGATCAATATTGATGATCTGAATAAAGCAATGGATTGTCTGACTGTTGCGTTACAACAGTATCCGGGAAGAACAAACTAGTTTTACGGCAGGCCTGAGCATGGTCTCCGGTCTGCCTTATATATCAGTTCTGTTCACTGATATTATCCCAGCTTAAGATATTATATTTACTTCTTTTCTGATCTTCAATACCTCCGTAAATAAGTGTTTTATTGACTATGGCGGGTTTCGCCAATGCTTCAAAATAATTCATTTTTTCAAATAACGATGGCTTAATTGTTTCTGTTGCCTTGATCTCATAGATATCATATCCCCGGCTTGTTTTTAAAAGAATATCCACTTCGTTAGCGTTACTGTCCTGCCAAAAATAATATTCGCGGTGCAGGTACAAATGATAACTCTGTTTCTGAAATTCCGCTACGATCATGTTTTCAAACAGATGCCCCTTTAATCTGTTATCTGAAAGTTCAGCAGAAGTTCTGATTCCCAGAAGGTAGGATAACAAACCACTATCATAAAAGTAGAACTTAGAACTTTTTACCAATCGTTTATTAAAATTCTGATGATAAGGCTGGAGAAAAAAGACAATATAACTGCTTTCCAGAATGGATAACCATGCTTTTGCCGTTGGCTGAGAGATATTACATTCGTTAGCTAAGGTAGAAATATTCAGCAGCTGACCTGAGCGGGATGCACATAAGCCGAGAAAGGTACGGAAAACCCTGAGGTCTTTAATGTTTAGCAATTCAGTAACATCTTTTTCGATATAGGTTTGAACATAGTTCGCATAAAATATTACAGGATCGATATCCCTGTCAAAAATGGCAGGATAGAAGCCTCTAAAGAGTGTACGGGTGTAAGAAGCATCTAATAACGATTGTGCTTTCAGTTCAGAAAAGTCTAAAGGAAGTAATTTGAACAAAGCAACTCTGCCCGCAAGTGTTTGTGTGATACTCTTCAGTAAATGGAAATTCTGTGATCCCGACAAGATAAATTGTCCCATTTGTCCCGAAGCATCCACCCTGCTCTGAATGTAGGAAAACAATTCTGGTACTCGCTGTACTTCATCAAAAATAACCCTTGCACTATACTCATTCAAAAATCCAACCGGATCATCAATAGCAAATGCACGTATATCCGGATCTTCGAGTGAAATATAGCGGTAATCTTTAAATAACTCCTTTAATAGTGTCGTTTTTCCTGATTGCCTTGGACCTGTCACTGCAAGCACTGGAAATTTTGTTAATTGAGATGCTATTATTTTGGAAATTTGTCTTAAAATATACATATACGTAATCCATTAGTAATCAACAAATTTAATGTTCTATTTTGAAATTACATAGACTTCATTTTTAAATTACATAGATTTTATTTTGAATTTACATAAACTAAGTTGACTATTTTTGGCTAAAACCAGGTTCGAGCGTGACAAACGGCTTAATGAAGCGTTAGAATATTGTCTTCTAGCCCCCGAAAAAATTCTGATGCAGGCGGTGCAGCTGAACCAGTTGGAGTTCCTTTCATGATACTGCCCTGCATGATCAGCTGCAAAGCTTAAAAATAACGGTCGTTGTACTGGCAGGCATTGCCACCAGTATTGGTGTGGAATGAACAGCAAGAGATGCAGCCCGCCTGGGCTATAATCTTACTTTTGCCGCAGACGCTATGACAGACATGCACCTTTCCGCGCATGAGCACAGCACGAAATAATTTTTTCCTAGGATAGGTGAATTAGACAGCAAGCTGCCATTATCAAAAAATTGTCGGAACCGGCACTGGCTACATCCTGAGTTTTACAGCAGGAATACCTCTTTGATAGTCGTGAACCTGCTGATCCCCTTATGGAAACGACATCGCCAGCCGGCAAAAGCAGCTGGATTTTGAATGATGATCTAACTGCTGTTACAGACAGGTTAGTTCTCGATCAGCGCATCCAGTTTATTCAGTTCTTCCACCAACTTACGTTTACCAACCTGCTGACGCCACATGGCATAATACAAGCCTTTTTGTTCCAGCAACTCATCGTGGTTACCACTTTCAATAATATGCCCGTTTTCAAGAACGTATATACGGTTGGCATGCATGATCGTAGACAGCCTGTGGGCAATGATCAGTGTAATATGATCTTTAAGCTCAGACAGCTTATTTACGGTTTTTGTGATTTCCTCTTCGGTAAGTGAATCGAGTGATGAAGTAGCTTCATCAAACAACAGGATATTGGGATTGCGCAACAATGCTCTGGCGATAGACAGACGCTGTTTTTCTCCCCCTGAAACCTTTACCCCACTTTCACCAATCAGCGTATCAAGACCATCCGATGCTCTGGACAGGAGCGACTGGCATGCAGCTTTATTCAGTGCGGCATAACATTCTTCGTCGGTAGCATTAGGTTTAACAAACCTCAGGTTATCCCTGATATTTCCGGAGAACAACTGCGTATCCTGGGTAACAAAACCAATTTTACGGCGCAGTTCATCCAGGTGAATATCATCTGTATGCGTCTGGTTATAGAGGATATCTCCCTTAAAAGGTTTGTACAAGCCAACAAGTAATTTGATCAGCGTAGTTTTACCCGATCCTGAAGGTCCAACAAAGGCCACAGTCTCTCCTTCTTCTGCATGAAATGAAATACCGTTGAGGGCATTACGGTTACTGTTCTTGTATTTAAAGAACACATTTTTAAACTGGATATGTTCAATCTTTTTGAGTTCTGCAGGCGATTCGGGAATCCTTTCTACCGGCATATTCATAATTCTTTTGAAATTCCCCAGAGAGATCTGGGCCTCACGCCAGGTAAGTGCCATATGGCCAAATTCCTGCAGCGGGCCAAACAGGAAGTAAGAATACAACAGGAAACTGAAATACTGTCCTGCGGAAATTTCACGGTCAAAGATCAGCATAAGCATGACCACGATCATGGTACTGCGCACAATGTTAACGGTACTTCCCTGGATAAAGCTCAGCATCCTGAGGATTTTGGTTTTTACGACTTCCAGGTTCAGGATCTTATAGGTAGCCATGTTGAGGCGTTCAATCTCCTGTTCGCCCAATCCATGGCTTTTCACCAGTTCGATATTCCTAAGGGATTCTGTTGAGCGCCCTGCAAGTACAGATGTTTTCAGGATGATCGCACGATGGATTACTTTAACTTTTTTGGATAAAACCCAGCTTAAATAAGTAATGATCGGAACCGAGAGCACAAATACGATAGTTACCTTATAGCTGATAAAATAAGAATAAATACTGACGAAAATGATCCCGAACAAGGCCATAAAAGTGACGTTGATGGATGATTTGATAAAGTTTTCTGAGTCGCTTCTTACACGCTGCAATGTATCAAGTTTCTCACCGCTGCGCTGCTCTTCAAAAACATGATAAGGCATCGCCAATGAATGTTTCATCCCATCTGCATACATCTCTGCACCTGTTTTCTGCGCTACGGTAATAGTGAAATAATCCTGGAAATTATTGGCAATACGTGATAAAAATGCGGCTCCGATACCAAGCCCGATAAGGGTTAAGATACCTGAAAAATATTCATGCCTGGTCAGCAGATCACGTTTATTAATATAATCATCAACAAGTTTACCTGTAATCAGCGGCTCGACAAGTGAAAAGCTTTGATTGATAGCAGTCATTAATAAGGCAAGGAGGACCGTCCATCTATGCTTCTTAAGGTAACTCAGCAGGATCTTCATAAATTCGGCAGATTAAATTTTATTTTCTTTGTATATCTTTAGCAAAAGATGATCAAAAAGTATTCTTCAGTTAATTCATTGCAAACATTAGAAAGACCAGGCCGAATAATCCGGTATACAAGACAGTAAAGCTTTATTCTACCACAAATCTGTAAAAAACTGGCCGCCCAATGCCTAAAATATCTTTCCTGGCTAATAATGCTTTACAACAAATAAGCTTTGACTAAAATTATGCCAGAATATGAAGTGGAATTGTGAAAAACCAGTTGTGGTGCACAATAAATGGATAAAATTGAAAAAAATTCAAAAAACGCCCTATCTACTTAATGATGAGGGCATTTCTTATTGTAAAATTAACACTAACAATGTTAAGTAAAGACATCATCATAAACTTAAAATGATGCTACACAGAACAGTGCAGCACACATAGTCAAAACTGTTGATTATTGGTACAACCTGACCAGTATGTCTACATGCGGTTGGCATTCAAGAAATGGGACAAAATGATTACTTCTTGCGCATGCACCAGGTGGTCATACAGCGCAGATTTTGAACGTTAGTGGTTTTGATAGGTTCATATAGTTCGCCATTGAGTTCTGCGGTGTAATACAACAGTTTTTCCTGATTGACCAGGTACCGGTTTGTACCGTCGGGCAGCAGGTAAACGTTATCTCCCAAAGGCTTAACCAGTCCTTCAATCCCGATATCCGATGCAAGTCTGGCGAAAAAGTAACCGCCCGGCTTAAGTGTACGCCAGACAGAGCGCAGCATCGCATCAAAGTGTGCATCGTTTTTGGCAAAATGGAAAACAGCACTGCAGACTGACAGGTCAAAATAGTGATCCGCGAAAGGCAGGTCTTCTGCTGTAGCCACAATAAAATTATCCGGCGACAGCTCAGGGGCAAGTTCAGCAGCCAGTCCTTTGGCATTCGCTATGGCTTCTGGCAGTGGGTCTATTCCGTAAACTTCGAATCCGTTTTGAAGGAAGTAAGGAATATTGCGTGCCCCTCCGATACCGATATCAATGATACGCTGGCATCCGTCAAAACGACCCTTCAATAACTGGTCGAATAAATAAATATCAATATTTCCGTAAAGTTGCTGCAGGTGATTTTGTATCATGTTTTTTCTGCAAATATAACAGAATGCCTATGGCAGGGAAATCCCCGGTACCGGGGATTTTGCCATTCCTGAACTGAAGCTTATTGCACTTTAGGTTCCACTTTCTTTTTATTGATACAATACGACGTCATTTTTCTGACCCTGCCATTTTCAAGATCATAGATATCACAGTAGAACATATCATGAATAGCGCCTGTGCCACCATCCTCACACTGCACTTCCCCATCCACTGCAACCGTGTTACCAGCTACCACAAAATGGTCTTTCGTGGAACTGAGCATTTTCATATCAGGATGGGCATTAAAGAAATCTGCTATGTGCTTTTTGCCGGATAAGACCTGCTCGCCAACAATGTTCCATTCAATGTCATCAGCGAGGTGCCTGAGGATCAGATCCACATCGTTTTTATCAAAAGCTTCAATCAGGGACTGGATAAATCCTCTGTTATTTTCAACTGCTGTTTCCATAAGGGTAAGTTTTGATTTGTACCTAAAGATAGCCATCTGATCAGCTGACATTGCTCCGTAAATCAGACAATGTGCGGGGGTAAATACGACAATCCGTATTAAGTCAGTGGGGTTTTGGGCAGTCCGTCAACCCTTGTTTCTTCAGCAGGCATTTTATCTTTTGATCCGAATTTGATCAGCAGGATCACCAGACTGAGCATGCCGGTCACACCATTGGCAATCACAACAGGGAAATCGGCTCTTGTATAAGCGTAATAAACCCATAATGCACTTCCTATCACTATCATGATATAGGTTGGCACCGATAAACTTTGTGTAGATTTCGTTTTGATAATTTTATAGGCCTGGGGAACATAGGCACCTGTGGTAAAAAAAGTTGCGATGTATCCGAGCGCTTCAAATGAGGTCATATAAGTGAGTGATTTATTGAAATATTTACCTCCTTAACCCCATAAACCAGGCCAGTTTTGCCCCGGGCTGTTTTAACAATACGATCTGAACTTGATATAAAATCTGATTATTATACCGTTATTGTAAGCATATGCGCAGGCTAAAACAATTTGAAGCACTGGTGATCCACGACTTTGAGGAATCTGTATTCCACATGGAAAATCATGGTCATACCTATTTCGAAATGGGCTATATCTGTCATGGCAGCGGAAGGCACTTTCTGAATAACAGCGTACTGGACTATCAACCTGGCGACCTGTTCCTGTTATGCCCTGAAGACAGCCACACTTTTGATATTGTGGACAGGACGCGCTTTGTATTTATCAAATTTACAGATTCCTACTTTAAGCTTTTCCAGCAGCCCGGACAGGAGGATTTTACAGCGGCCGAGGCCATCCAGATTATGCGGAACAGGTTGCTGAAAGAAAATAAACTTAAAATCCTCCCTCCTAATGCGCAGATCCTGAAAAATTGCATAGACAGTATCCTGCTGGCTTCGCAAACGGATCAGGACAACAGCCATTCACAGCTGATCTATCAGTTGATCCTGACAATTATCGCCCTGATCAAAAATAACATCAGCATGATGGCAGTAAATTTATCTCTGATTGATCCGGCCCAGGAAACATTGATCTCTTATATCCACGATCAGATCTACAGTCCCGCTGCCCTTAAGATCCCCAATATAGCACTGCAGTTCAACATCGCCCCCAAGTATTTCAGTTCCTATTTTAAACGCAGGTATGGCATCCCCTACAGCCAGTATGTAAACCAGTATAAAGCTTCGCTGATCGAACTTCGTTTTCAGTCGCAGCAGTTCACCATCAAACAGGTGGCAGAAGAGTTTGGCTTTGCCGATGAAAGCCATCTATCCAGGTTTTTCAAGAGATATCATCATCTTCCTCCAGGTGCTTATCAAAAGATAAGAACTGCATAAAGCTTCCTGAGCACATAAAAACCTGAGATTACCCTGACACAGGTGTAATAATTGTACAGCCTAATCTATTCAAAGTACAAACTATGCCAGGAATTTAACCCTCAACTTTGCAGCTGATTAATTTAATTATAAAGTTTTAGAATTATGATTACTGAAAAACAAACCTTAGCAGTGGTATTAAATGCAAACTCAGAACAGGGAATGCAGGCTGTGAAAGATCTTATCAATCAGTATAACCGCGTATTGCTGGTAGGTGATAAAAGGAAAGAGCTGGATGAATGTGTTAATGAAATTGCAAAAACAGCGCCTGACCATAAAGCTTATTATGTAGAAGCTGACTTAACAAAAGAATATGACCTGACGGAATTTATCAGTCTGGTAAAAAATAAATTCGGAGGAGCAGATTGCCTGGTCAACTGCAGGGAATCTGAGGACCAAACCGGGAAATCTACTTATGATCTTGCACTGGAGAAATTCCAAAAACATGCCATGAATTAATTAAATAGCTAATTGCCTGTATTATTCACATACGCATTTACTATTTAAACCAATTTATGAAAGAAGATATTCAAGAACAAAACATACCCGCCTCTGCCATTCAGACATTAAATTATACCCCACAACATATTAAAGCCGGCATAGCACATATCGGCGTGGGAAATTTCCACCGTGCACACCAGGCTTATTATACGCATGAATTGCTGAACAGTGGCGAAGGCCATGAAGAATGGGGAATTGTAGGCATTGGCATTACAGATTCCGGTGCGAAAATGAATGAGCACCTCAAAGAGCAGGACCACCTGTATTCTCTGACCGAGTATGCGGCAGATGGTACTGCAGTGACCTCTATCATCGGTGCGATTGTAGATTATATCCCCGCCCGGGCAGACGTAGAAAAAGCTATTGCCCAGCTGGCAGATCCCGCGATCAGGATCGTTTCGCTAACGATCACAGAAGGTGGATATAAACTGGATCAGCAGGGCAGATTTATTGCCGGGGATGAAGATATCGTGCACGACCTGGCATATCCGGAAGCTCCAAAGACGGCATTTGGATACATTACCCAGGCGCTTCGCAGGCGCAGGGAAGCAGGCTCCGGCCCTTTCACTATACTGTCATGCGATAACCTGCAGCATAATGGTGATGTGACGAAATATGTTCTCCTGTCTTTTGCCGAAAGACTTGATCCTGAACTTGCAGAATGGATAGCAGGTAATGTATCCTTTCCGAACTCGATGGTAGACAGGATTACGCCTGCAGTGAGCGAAGAAGATAAGTTAAGGCTCAATCAGGACAGCGGCATTGAAGATGCAATACCTGTATATGCAGAAGATTTCACACAATGGGTGATTGAAGATAACTTTTGTGCAGGAAGGCCTGAATGGGAACTGGCAGGAGTGAATTTTGTGAAAGATGTAACTCCCTATGAAGTATTAAAACTCAGGTTTCTGAATGCTTCGCACAGCATGCTGGCTTATCCTGCTTTTCTTGCCGGATACAGAAATGTAGACACGGCGATGAAAGACCCTGTTTTTGAGGCATATCTGCTCGGGTTCATGAACGAAGATGTCACCCCGATGATCACCGTGCCTGCCGATGTAAACCTGGCTATGTATAAAAAACAGTTGTTCCAGCGTTTTGCCAACACGGCAGTGAGCGATCAACTGTCAAGGCTGTGTTATCATGGCGGGGCAAAGATCCCTGTGTTTATCCTGCCTACGCTGCTTGAAATCCTGCAGCTGAAGCGGAGCCCCAAACGCATAGCTTTCCTCTTTGCAGCATACGCACACTACCTGAAATCAGGCAGAGACGATAATGCTGAAGCTTATACCATTGATGCACCAAAAATCACACCTGCCGACTGGGAGCTGATTCGCAGCAATGATGTGCTGCTGTTTTTGTCCATCTCTCCGTTTTCTACTGCCAACCTCTGGGGATACCCTGATTTTGTGAAACAATATGCAGGGTACAGGGGCGCTATCGCAGAAAATGGAATTTTAAAAACCCTGGCAGCTATCAATGGTCTGTAAATTGTTAGAGGTAAACACCAAGACCAATCTATATGACGCATCAGGAACAATCAACAGAAAACATCACAAGAAAGAATGAGCAGCTGACTTTGCTCTTCGCCCATTACGGCAGGGCAATTTATATTGCACAGGTTTTAGAACAGGAAACGATCAATATGGTTGCCATAGATGAAATTGTGACCCACAAACCTGAGTCGGAAACT
>Ga0163161_10003027_pt1 | contig 11868 bp, 11 predicted proteins | sample S45metaG_FD_129847 | JGI IMG/M metagenome (GOLD analysis project Ga0163161, IMG submission 129847) | Switchgrass rhizosphere microbial communities from Kellogg Biological Station, Michigan, USA - S4-5 metaG | ecosystem: Host-associated > Plants > Roots > Rhizosphere > Soil | place: USA... | reverse complement strand
TTATGGGTTTTCAACCGATCCGGGGTTCTCGACGTCGCGCCTTAGTCTGGTCGATCGTGGGATGGTCTACGCCATTGCGCATATCCGCGGCGGATCGGAGCTTGGAGAACATTGGCGATTGGACGGGCGAATGTTCAAAAAGCTGAATACGTTTTACGACTTCGTCGATTCCGCCAAATGGCTTGTCGCGAACAAATATACCTCCAGTGACCGTCTTGTGATTCAGGGCGGTTCGGCAGGTGGCTTGTTAATGGGTGCGGTTACGAATATGTCACCGGAGACTTTCCATGCCGTGATCGCGCAGGTGCCATTTGTCGATGTGATGAACACGATGATAGACGATACTCTGCCGCTGACGACCGAGGAATGGATCGAATGGGGTAACCCTCGTGATGACAAAAAAGCGTGGGATTACATGGTTCAATACTCGCCGTATGACAATGTAAAGCCGCAGAATTATCCGAATATGCTGATCGAGATCTCTCTCAACGACAGCCAAGTCCCGTATTGGGAAGGTGCCAAATTCGCGGCAAAGGTCCGTGAGGTAAATACTGATAACAACCCGATCCTGCTCAAGACGAATATGGGCGCTGGGCATGGCGGGTCGTCGGGTCGATATGATCGACTGAAAGAGGTTGCGTTCGATTATGCCTACGCGCTGACAGAGGTGGGGGTCACAAAATAACTCCTCATTAGAATTGCCTGGTAGGCGGATAGGCGATTGCCTGTCCGCTTTTTTTTCATTTACCATCCTTTCATCCCACCTTCATTTTGAATGAACCATCGGTCAATTTGACCGAAAAAGACGTTGCCGCGCTCTGAAGGGATCAAACAAAAACAATAGAAGACTTGTTATTTCAGTAGTTACGCGGTTCACCGTTTCATGGTATGACCTTTGCCATCCTTTCATCCGCCAAGTTGTAAAATTCTCCGACCGGGAGTGCGAAGAATCCGATCAATGATAAGACGAGATAGATTATTTGCAGCAACTGTACTTCTTTGCGTAACGATAGGGCCCACGCCGATAGCCTTCGGCCAGACCGGAGGCTCTCCCCTGACAAGCAAAGCGGAAGCAACGGTGGACACCGCTTCGACGGCTATTTTGACCCCCCGCTACCTCGTGCCTGTTAGCCCTGTCCGCAATGCCGAGATCAGCGAGAAGGCCGTCGAAGCGGCTAAGGCGGCGTCGAAGACGCTGTCACGCACGAAACGAAGAAATGGTGTTTTGATCAGCGACATCATTAGCGAACGTGAAGCGGTTGCTGCTGTAGTTGCCGAGGATCTTCGGAACAATGAAAATGCTGCGAGATTATATCGGATCAATTGGGGCCAACTTCTTGCCGATTCAACCAGTGTCGAGGCTTTGACTAGGAATATCGATGAGATTCTGCGGTTCGCGTCAGGTCCACCTTGCGGAAATATACTTTTTGTAGATGATGCAAGCAGTTTCTCAAGCTCAAATCCGCTTTTTGGAGAGATCGTTGCAAATCGTTTTTATGACGCGATTTCGCATTCAAAACTTCGCGTACTGACAGCCGCGACGAAAAACGAATTTGCCGCCGAGATCAGCGCGGATCCTCTTCTCCGTCCGATTTTTGAAAAGATCGAGATAAATACCGAAGACGATTTTGTCGGCGATAAACTTTCGCCCGATCTTAGGGAAATGGTTAACAGTGGCAATCCTGACGGCGTTGTAAAGGTGATTCTCCAGGCGGAAGACATCAACAGTCGGGCCTTGCGTCAGGCTCTTGCGGCAAACGGGGTTACGATCGACAGTAGTGCAGCCAATCTCAACATGATGGTGCTCGATCTGCCGGTAAAGGCGGCGGAATCAGTTGCATCGGCCCAGGGAGCGAAGCATCTATCGCTCGACCGCAAGATGGCCGTGCTCGGTCACATCGAAACCACTACGGGAGCGTCACTTGTCAGAACGATTCAGCAGGGCCTGGACGTCGGACTTCTCGGTACAACGGTCGTCAACTCCAGTTCGGAACTCGATGGGACCGGGATCGGGATAGCCATCCTTGATTCTGGCATTCGCGAAGACCATCGTTCATTCGTCGATGCGAGCGGTCGAAACCGAATCGTGCAGCACAACAGCTTCGCCGCCCAGAATAACCCGGCTCAAGATCTATTTGGCCACGGAACGCACGTGGCATCGCTTGCTGCAGGTAGCGATGGTGCAAACCTGAACCTGGGCGACGGCCTCTATATCAGCAATTACGAAGGCATAGCTCCGGGCGCCAAGATAATTAACCTCCGTGTCCTTGGCGATGACGGATTGGGAAGTTCTGCATCGTTGATCAATGCATTGAACTGGATCCTTACAAACCGTGCTGCGAATAACATCCGCATAGTCAACCTCAGCCTTGGTACACCAGCCGTCGAGTCATGGCGGACTGATCCTTTGTGCCGCGCCGTTAGGCAATTGACCGCGGCAGGCATAGTGGTTGTAGCTGCCGCAGGTAACAACGGAAAGACGCCCGACGGCCAAAAGATTTATGGGGCAATTCATTCCCCCGGAAATGATCCGTCGGTGATCACCGTAGGGGCCGCAAACACGTTTGGAACGGATGGGCGAGACGACGATGGCATCACTACATACAGTTCGCGAGGTCCAACGCGCTCGTACTGGACTGACGCGAATGGTGTCAAACACTTTGACAACCTCATCAAACCCGACTTGGTCGCTCCGGGAAACCTGATAGTGGGCGCTCGAGCTAGAGGGAACGAGATAGCAGCCGAGAATCCTGATCTGACTGTTCAGAATTCAGCCGATGATAGCCGAAAAATGATGTACCTGAGCGGCACGTCAATGGCTGCTCCCATAGTCAGTGGCTCTGTCGCGTTAATGCTGCAAACAAATGCGAAACTGACGCCGAATATGGTTAAGATGATCCTCGAGTATACGGCTCAGAAACTTGCCGGATTCAATACACTCGAGCAAGGCGCAGGCGAGTTGAATATCGAAGGGGCGGTCCGGTTGACGAGAGCGATAAAGACAAATCTACCAAACCCCACACCGCAGGGAACCGCGATGCTAAACGGATCCATGCCCGTTCATGCGAGTACGATAGCGGGCACAAAGTTTCAATGGTCCGGCGGTATTCTGCCAAGCTATGCTGCGGTTACCGGAACCACTCTTATTACGAAATATCAACGCCTCTATGACAATGGCCAACTATTCAGCGACGGGCTGTTGATAAGTGACAGCAATGGGCTGCTGATAAGTGACGGCTTATTAATAAGCGACGGCCTCTTGATCAGCGACGGGCTGCTGATCAGCGACAGCGTACTGCTCGCCGGCAATGCCGATCCGAGCGGTTATCAGACCATGACGTGGGGAACACCGATGGCAGCCTCCGGATTACTTATCTCGGATAATTTCACTCTTGCGGATAGAAATCCTTTAGCCGACGGTTTGCTGATCAGCGACGGGCTCCTGATAAGTGACGGACTGTTGATCAGCGATAGCACATCAACGCAGACAGGTCGCACAGTTTTTCATGGGGACCATACGAAGCGGATGCATTAGGCGACTCTGATCAGTGATCTGGCAAGAGCTAATAATTTGGGACGTCAATTCCGGCGTCCCTTTTTAGCGAAAGCCTCTTACATCTTTTGAATATCGTTTACGAGCGAAAGCAGAGGCCGGGAACCTAAAAAAATCTTGGAACTTTGTAAGCATTTGGCCTATAATGTGAAGCGTCGATTCTGTTTTATTTTTGTCGACGTTCCATTCTTAGCTTTCCTACGCACGAACGAACATCCACGCAGATTGGTTAATGGAAGATAAAGAGCGCACGATAAATCTCTACTTGTGGCTATTGCTGCCGCTCGGGCTCGGCGCAATTATCTGGGCCCTTGTCGGGCTCCAGCCGGAGAGTATCAATCGAGGTGTCGTTGGCCTTTCGCTTGTTACTATATTTCTCAGTTCCCATCTACGGGTCCAGCTCCCTCGGACGAAGATCCACCTTACTATTTCCGACGCCCTCGTGTTCTTGTCACTGCTGATGTACGGCGGCCAGATCGCTCTGCTGACCGCAGTATTCGAAACGATCTTTGCATCTTTGAACCTGAAACGCCAGGGCGTCGTCATGCGGCCCAAGACCCTTGTCATCAATACCCTCATCACGGCCATTTCCGTCTTTATAACCTGGGTGGTCGTTTCCTTAACCTTCGGTCCTCCTACGACCAGCCTTATCACAGAAAACACGACCTCGTTCATCTGGCTTTTGACAGTGATGGCGACGGCTCAATTTTGCGTCCATTCGATCACCGTATCCGCGTTTGTCGCGATCAAGACAGAAAGTTCGCTTTGGAAAGTTTGGAACGAATATCTTCTCAACGCTCTTGCGATGTATTTGTCCGGAGCGGTCGTCGCCGGGATCTGCGCAAAGGCGGTGATGCAGATCAACATGTTGCTTTTTGCGGCAATGGTGGCGTTCTTCGCCATCGTGTACATCACATACCGGCGATACACGAATGATGTGAGAGAGACTGAACGAAAGCGTGTCGAACAAGCGGAGGCCCACATTCTCGAGCTTCAGCATTACGTCGGAAAACTGGAAAAGAGCAGCAAGGCGTTGCGCGAAAGCCGTGAACGGTTCAAGCATGCCGCCTATCACGACGCTCTCACAGGTCTCCCCAATCGGAACTTCGTTATCGACACATTAAAACGATTGATCTCCCAATCTTCGGACGGAAGCGGCAGAAGGTTTTCCGTGCTTTTTCTCGATCTCAATCGTTTCAAGACCATCAACGACAGCCTCGGCCATTCGTTCGGCGACGCGGTGATCAAACAAGTGGCGCAGAGGCTTTATGAACTGATCACCCCGGAGGACGTGGTCGGCCGATTCAGCGGCGATGAATTTGCAATCGTCAGGCGAAATGTCGAATCGACTGAGAACGTGATCGAATTTGCCGAGCGCGTCGCACTATACATTTCCGAACCGCTCAGTATTCAGGAACGAAACGTTTTTGTCTCTGTTAGCATCGGCATCGCCTTCGACAATTCGAAATATGCGATGGCGGAAGAGATCCTCCGAGACGCCGATATCGCGATGTACTATGCAAAGGAAAACAACAAGAGCCATGTAATTTTCGACCAGAAGATGCATGCCAGGGCCGTAAATTTGCTCGAACTGGAGACAGATCTCCGATACGCCATCGAGCGAAAGGAACTCGAACTCTATTATCAGCCGATAGTCAGATTATCGGACCTGAGCCTTGCCGGATTTGAAGCCCTTTGCCGCTGGAAGCATCCGACCCGGGGCATGATCCCCCCTGATGAGTTCATCGCCCTGAGCGAGGACACCGGCCTGATAGTTCCAATGACAATTCTGCTTTTGGAACGCGGCTGTTGCGAGTTGTCCGAATGGCAGTATCGTTCCGCAACCGGTCAGCCGCTGACGCTGAGCATGAATATTTCAGGCAAGCATTTTACAGACGGCGATCTCCCAGCCCAGATAAGGGCTGCTCTTGCCGAGACAGAAATTGATCCGTCATTGCTCAAGCTCGAGATCACCGAGAGCGCAGTCATGGAGAACGCCCAACAGGCGATCTCGATACTTAACGAGGTCCGCGAGACCGGTGTCAGGATCAGCATCGACGATTTTGGGACCGGCTATTCGAGCCTCAGCTATCTGCATCGGTTCCCGATCGACCAGCTTAAGGTTGATAGATCTTTCGTAAGCACGATGGAAGACGGTTCCGGCAATGGCGAGATCGTGCGAACAGTGATCGCAATGGCGTCGGCTCTGAACCTGGACGTGGTTGCGGAGGGGATCGAGAGTATTCATCAGCTTCATCAGCTTCGAATTCTCGGCTGTGAGTACGGGCAGGGATACCTTTTCTCAAGGCCGCTTCCGGCGCAGGAAGTGTACCGCTTGCTTGACGATAATACGCGTTGGCAGGGAATCGGGCCGGCCACGCAAATGCCTGTCGTTCCCCAAGAGGGTGACTACACTCACCTTCCGTTTGCCCAATAAGTTCTTCTGCTATTCAGCGAAAACCCTCGGTTTTGCCGCCAGCGGAAAGGCCGACTCATAGGTGTGAGCAAAATTGAGGAGCGAGGCCTCGGACCAGTAATTTCCGATCAATTGAGTGCCGATTGGCAGCCCGCCCTCAGACAAGCCACACGGAACGCTGATTCCGGGTACACCCGCTAGATTTGCCGAGACCGTGTAAATATCGTTGAGATACATTGCCAGCGGATCGTCTGATTTCTCTCCGATCTTGAAAGCGACCGATGGCGATGTCGGCGTCAATATCGCATCACATTTCGAAAATGCCGAGGCGTAGTCCTGCTTAACCAGGGTCCGAACCTTCTGCGCCTTCGAGTAATATGCATCGTAATATCCGCTGGAAAGAACGTACGTCCCGAGCATGATTCGCCGCTTGACCTCGGCACCAAAACCTTCCTCGCGCGTCTTGAAATACATCTTTCTCAGTTGGTCAGCCTCTTCGGCACGAAATCCGTAACGAACGCCGTCATACCTTGCAAGATTTGACGACGCTTCAGCCGTTGCGATTATGTAATAAACGGCGATCCCGTATTTCGCATGCGGCAGTTCTATATCCACAATTTCCGCACCAAGCGTGCGAAAATCATCGATCGAACGCTCCACCAACTCGCGGACCTCATCATCCAACCCCTCGCCAAAAAGTGCTCGCGGAATGCCGATCTTTTTCCCCTCAATGTCGTCGTTGAGCGTTGCCGTATGGTCCCGGACCGGTACATCCGCGGAGGTCGAATCACAATGGTCGCGTCCGGCAATGACGTTCAGCACTTCCGCAACATCGCGGCAGGTTTGACCAAAAATGCCGATATTATCAAGCGACGAAGCAAAGGCAACGAGCCCGTATCTCGAAATTCGTCCGTACGTCGGCTTGAACCCGACAACCCCGCACAGCGACGCAGGCTGGCGAACCGAACCGCCGGTTTCAGAACCGAGTGCTGCCCGAACCACACCCGATGCTACGGCTGCGGCGGATCCACCCGAGCTGCCGCCCGGAACGCGAGCCGTATCCCACGGATTTTTCACGTTGCCGAATGCCGAAGTTTCGTTCGACGAGCCCATGGCAAACTCATCCATATTCGTTTTGCCGATAATGACCGCACCGGCGTCATTCAAGCGGCTGATCGCGGTCGCATCGTATTGGGCCTTATAGTTGTGCAGGATCTGCGAGCCACACGTTGTCTGGATGCCCTTTGTGCAGATGTTGTCTTTAACTGCGATCGCGACGCCGTGCAGCGGGCCGCGCTCGTTTGTGGCGTCAAGCTCCTTCGCACGGGCAATGGCCGCATCACGCTCGATCGAAAGGAACGAGTTCAATGTCCCGTTCAGCTTTTCGGCATTATCCAGGGTCTTCTCAATATTCGAACGAATGGTCATACATCAGTGGACTGAAACTTTATCAACAAGCCATTTGCCATCCTGCTTAACGGCTTCTACCTCTGCCTCTCTCTGGACCGCGTTTCGTTCATCGGGTTTCCAGAACAGGTGAACGTTAACGTTCGCCGTGTTTTCGTCGACAGCACGGCATTCAGCTACTTTGAATGCTTTCGGTGCGATCTGCGAGTCGGTGAAGTAATCCCTCTCCGGCTTGTTCTTCAGCAACTCTTCATAAAGCCGCGGCGAAAGATATTTCTCGCGGGCCTTTAGGTTGTCGGGCGACATCGCGATGTCATTCGAATAGTGAAACGAATAGAATTCACGCACCGCTTCGGTCGCGTCCGCACAATCCGCCGTCTCAAGCTTCGGCAAACTGCACGACAGTGACAGTAAACACAGAGCCATGAGCAGTAAGCAGAAATGTATCTTTGATCTTGTTATTGTTACTAATCCGTATTTCAATATCGATATTTTCACCGCCGCCCACCACTAACCGTTCACCGCCAATTACAACACCTTCGGCACCTGAAAATGCCCGGCGACGGCAGACGGTGCCTCCTCGAGAGCTGTTTCCTGGCCGAGCGACGGGATCACTTCGTCAGCGCGGATCGTCGCGGTCGCTTCGCCCTCGGGCGTCAATCCGCCGATCGCCGGCTCGACGTTCTCGGTATCAAGCTCGCTGAGCTGCTCGACATATTTGACGATCTCCGCCATCTGCGGCGTATATATTGCGACTTCTTCGTCGGTGATCTCTAGGTGAGCAAGTTTTGCGACCTGTCTTACATCCATACTCTTATGCGGTTTTCTGCAAATGTTCGTTTCTTTCCAAACAGCTCTCCGCCGCGAGAAGAAATGCTTTTCTTAATTCCTCATTTTCTATCACTGCCGCTGCAGCGGTAATGTCCGGGTCGAGGCGGCTCATGTTTATTTGATCTGCCGGTGCTTCACTTTTCAGCTCTCGCCGATTCGTCGCGGCGATCTTCTCATCGATAAAAAACTCGATAAAGCTAACAGGCGACGAACGGCCGAGCGACGCGTTGACCTTTGCCAGGATCTCCGCGGCCATTGTTTCCAGATGCCGCTGCCAAATCAGGTTTGCGACCGCCACACGCAGCCGTGTTCCGTTCAACGCAACTGGCATCGTGTGTTCGCTCAAACCTTCGCCGACAGCTCGCGGCCAGGCGGCAAAAACGAAGGCTTCACGAGCGTCCGGATTGATCTCGAGCTGATCCAATATCTTTGGGAATGCCGTTAAAATGCTCTCCACTTGCCAATCTCCGTGTATCAACTATCATCTTAAACGAGAAAGAAGCGAAATGCTAAACGCTTGAAGACAGGATGATTACACTTCCGAAATTGATACTTGCATCGGGCAGTCCGCGGCGTGCGGAAATACTCACATCGGTCGGCTGGGAGTTTACCAAGATCGTTCCCGATATTGATGAAAGCGAAGTGCCCGGCGAATCGCCCGAAGACTACGTGCAGCGTCTTGCACGCGAAAAGGCAGAAGCTGTCGCGCCGAAAAATAACGAAGGTGTGATACTCGCGGCGGACACCACCGTCGTCATCGACGATCAGATCATCGGCAAGCCCGTTGACATGGAAGACGCCCGGCGAATGCTGCGGCTTCTCTCCGGCAAAGGCCATGAGGTCCTGACCGGCGTAGCGGTTCTCATTGACGGTGATATGCGAATTGGCCTGCAGCGGACCGGCGTCAAATTCGCCGAGTTGACCGAAGCTGAGGTCAACTTTCTCTCCGAAATGGGCGACCCGCTCGACAATGCTGGCGCCTACGCCGTCCCGGCCCAAGCCGCCCTGTTTATCGAAGGCATCGAAGGCGACTACTGGAACGTCGTCGGCCTCCCCATCAGCCTCGTCTATCGGTTGGTAGATTTGTCGGTACCTCGCGCGTAAGCGGGCGGGCTCGAGAAAGTTTTAGCGTTTATTCGCGTAATTCGTGGGCTAAGGGTTTTCTTAGTTACAATTTTGCCCGTTCATATTGCGCAAACAGCGTCGTGATCTCCGCATTAAGCTTCTGTTTGGCCGCCGGATTCGACTCCTTGTCCCGAAGCTTTACGAGCTCTTCTATCTTCTCCTGTAATATCTCCAGCTTCGTCTCCGGCTTTTTGGGTTTAGTTATTTTATATTTATCATCCATCAAATTGATTTTACTATAAGACTTGCATCACGCTGCGGTGTCACGTTTGCTCGCGCTTAGCACGCCGCACTTCTGGCAACACACCGCTTACCTGGGTCGACGCCACGGTTTCGTTCCCGCCAGGCGTTTATCCTGCTGGATTCCGCCGGTCTTGGTATGGCTCGTCCAGAGATATTTCGTATAGTTAGCATAGATCGGGTGTTCGGGCAGCCCGCAGTCCTCGTAATCCGGCATCTCTTTGTGCTCAATGTCGGGTACCAACAAGCGATTCACCCTGCTGTCGATCACCAAATGTGGTTTCATATATTTCTCCTGTTTATTACTTTAATCTCGAACAAAAAAGCCCCGGGATGGGCCAGGGCTTTTCTTATAAGAGCCGTTCGGCTCATAGCTTATTACCAGTTTTAGTAAGTCTGAATATTCAGAATCGAATTAAGGATAGTACCGAGGACGTTCATCGATCCGCCTTCGTTGTAGCCATACTGGTAGCTGCCGGTGTAACCGTTCTGATACATGCTGTTCGAGCCGTCCTGGTAGCCGCGTTGGAAACCCTGCTGGAAGTAATACTGATACTGCCGGCGGTCAACGCCACTCGAATAGCCGTAGGTTCCGGTCCGATAGACGCCGTTGTTTGACCAACTGTTGTTTCTGCGGTTGCCATAGTCAGAGCGACCCGCTGCAAACCCCTGTCGATAGCCTTCGTTGACGGCCTGCCTAAGTATGTCGGCGCCGTGATTGTCAGTGTTGTAATACGAGCCGTTGCGATATACCCGATAGCGGCCGGAAGTCACGTTAACTGTCGGCTCTATATTGTAATAGGTGCCGCTGGCGACCCGCCGGTTATGGTAATTGACAATCGTAGTGTTCCGCCTCGTCCATTCGGCCTGACGCTGCCGTTCCATCTGGATCCGCTGCTGGTCGATTTTCGCCTGCTGCTTGTTTGCCTTTTCTTCCTGTTTCCGGTTGTGATCGCTGTTGCCCTGAGCACTAGCCGCCACATTGGTTCCAAAAAGGGCGAACAACCCCAGAGCAACGATCGACGCTAATTTTTTAAGATCTAATGTTTTCAAAATAAACTCCCTTTCCCTTGCCGTTTTCACTTCTTTACATTTATCCCGAGACTCCGTATGAGCTCCGGTAATATGTAAGATTATGCAAATGATCGATATTTCAGCACTTATCAATTTCCCCAATTTACATAACAATCGCTATGCGATGTGTGTACCTTGTCTTTTATTATCAATAACTAAGTGTGAACTTTAATAAGGTTTCTGTCCGTGTGCTTGCGCACCTATAAATACTTTATTTCGAAGCTATAGGTCCTTTGCGGTAGGAGATCCGATTGGGGTCGGTCGCGGAGCTTGCGGTGGATGTGCGTTAACGCACAGATGAGCACGGGCGGAGTGTGTTCTCATACATATATGTATAAATAGGTTGGCCGCGGACCAAATGGAAATGGCCATTTGCCGGATAAGTCAAATTCGTTTTCTCAAAACGAAATTTATACAAGAAGGTGATTCATGCTTTGGACAATTATTATTATTCTTTTGATTCTGTGGGCGTTGGGATTCGGCTTTGCGGGTGCCCAGGTTGGTGGTCTCGTTCACATCCTGCTTATCGTAGCGGTTATCGTGCTCGTCATCCAATTGGTGAAAGGTCGGAGAGTTTAGGTAGAGGGATTATTTGATTCAAAAAATACGCAAAACCGCGATTCGAACGCGGTCTTGCTTAAAATTGGATGAATTGATCTGCGCCCTTAAAGAGGCCGACAAACAAGTTTCCTGACGTTGAAGAACTCGATGAAAAATAGCTGAAGGTAAGGACGCGAAGAAATGGGCCAACTGGCCGAGGTAGCCAGGAATACCGAGAACGCTTGTTAACCGTAATTAAAGGCTATTGTCTCAGTCGACAGGTATCTTCTTTTTCTCCATTTCACCCAGGCAGCCCTCAGTATCAGGGGCGAAAAGATCAGTAGAGTCAGTGGCAATAACCACGTTCGTGCGGCTCGCTGGATTGTCGGATTCATAGTCTTTACGGCCTGTTTCTTTGTCTTCTACCAAGGCCGCCCTCGTTTTCCCATCTATCAGTCGATCTTTCTTCGTCGCTCATCGCTATTGCTAACTCCTTCACCTTTCAATGAAATCAACAAAGACACCGGAAATAGGATAAGACAGATATGCGAGCTCCGTCGGTGCGCAGTCATACGGATGGGGATGGTCACATCCCGGCTTTTACTATAAGCGGAGGTTTATTGCGGGAATCGCGATTTATAGAAATGTATTGGCCCAGGAGACGGTCGTATTCGTCCATTAC
>Ga0163161_10003019_pt1 | contig 11883 bp, 10 predicted proteins | sample S45metaG_FD_129847 | JGI IMG/M metagenome (GOLD analysis project Ga0163161, IMG submission 129847) | Switchgrass rhizosphere microbial communities from Kellogg Biological Station, Michigan, USA - S4-5 metaG | ecosystem: Host-associated > Plants > Roots > Rhizosphere > Soil | place: USA... | reverse complement strand
AATCAGCTAAAAACAGAAATGCCCTTCACGATATCGTGAAGGGCATTGGCTCCCTCTGCTGGGCTCGAACCAGCGACCCTCTGATTAACAGTCAGATGCTCTAACCAGCTGAGCTAAGAAGGAGTACTGGTCATTTCCTAAAACGAGGTTTTTTGTACTTTACAGTACACATAGCCTTGTTCGTTTTGGGAATGCAATATTAGGGCTTTTAAATTATTTATGCAATATTTGCACTGAAAAATTTTAAAAAAAAATTAACCCATAGATATGAGCCTGATAATCATAGGTACTGTAGCTTTTGATGCTATTGAAACTCCTTTCGGAAAAACGGATAAAATTGTAGGTGGAGCAGCAACTTACGCAAGTTTAGCCGCATCTTACTTTTACAATAAAGCAAAAATCGTAGCAGTTGTTGGTGATGATTTTCATCAATCAGACATCGATACCTTCACTGCCCACGGTATTGATACCGAAGGATTACAGATTAATGCTGGTGAAAAATCTTTTTTCTGGTCGGGAAAATACCATAACGACATGAACAGCCGCGATACATTGATTACAGAATTAAATGTATTGGAAAACTTCGACCCAATTATCCCGGAGAGCTATCAGGATTGCGAATATTTAATGCTGGGCAACTTAACCCCTCAGGTGCAGCAAACCGTAATTAAACGCCTTAAAAACCGCCCTAAGTTAATTGTAATGGACACCATGAATTTCTGGATGGACATTATGATGGATGATTTACTGGAGACCATTAAATTGGTAGACGTATTAACCATTAATGACGCAGAAGCGCGTCAGTTATCTGGCGAATACTCATTGGTTAAAGCAGCAAAGAAAATCCTTACCATGGGCCCAAAATATCTGATCATTAAAAAAGGCGAGCACGGTGCCTTATTGTTCCATGAAGATCAGATTTTCTCTGCCCCTGCATTGCCTTTGGCTGAAGTATTTGACCCAACTGGTGCCGGCGACACTTTTGCAGGTGGTTTTATTGGCTATCTGGCCAAAGTGGGTACCATTAGCTTTAACAATATGAAAAATGCAATCATTTATGGTTCAGCATTGGCGTCTTTCTGTGTAGAGAAATTTGGAACAGAAAAATTATTAAACCTAACCGAGGAAGAAGTTGCTGCCAGGATTCAGGAATTTGTAAGCTTAAGTGCATTTACAATTGAAGCATAGTCAGTTGACAGTTTTCGGTTAACGGTTTGCTTTTCAATTGCAAATAAACGAACCGCAGATTTAGAGATACATTTCTTTAAATCTGCGGTTTTTTCTTATAGGAAATCGTCATTCCCATTCAGTTGGGAATCTTAAAAGAGATTAAGGTTGATTTATGCAAACTGAAAATTACAAATTGATAACTGATAACTAACCTAAAACCCAGCCGCCGCAGGTTGCTTATTCCGCAAATTAATCACCGTTCGGCTGATTACCGGCTGTAAGGCAATAAGGATAATCGTTAACAAACAAAGCAACGCAATCCATGCATAATAACTTACACAAAACTGCAAAAAGGTTTGTTTTTGAACGGCCTTATTTAGTAATCCTATAGCCACTTTACCCGCTTCATCACGAGGCATTCCCCTGCTACTCAAAGCGGATTGATACATTTTCAACCTTTCTGGCAGGTTAAAATCCAACAAGGTAATACCGCCACGCAAATCGTCGCCATGTTTTCCCTTAAAATAAAGCTGGTAGAAATTGATAAAAGCCAAACTAAGGCTAAAGGTCGAAAAGCGCACAAATACACCCACAGATGATGCTGACTGGCTCATGTTATCGGGAACGGACGACATAATAAACATCACGATCGGCGACATGACCATTCCAGCACCCACGCCCTGCACGAATAACGGGAGGTAAAAGTTCTCTGTTCCTGCTTCACTGGCAAACAACTGGCACATCCATAAAAAAAATGCAAAAAGCAATATAAAACCGGTTACCCATAATATCCTTAAATGTTTCTGAAGAATCAGGAAGCGAATGGCAATGATTGAACCTAATATTACCCCTGCAATATTGAAAATCATCATCTCGTTGGCATGCAGCGAATCCATCCCTAAAACGTTAATAAAATAAGAGGATGTTAAGCTAAAAGCACCACGTATAATATAGAGGATCACCAAAAAGACAATGCCTATGGTAAAATTCCGTGACTTGAAAATGCTGAGATCAACCGCTGGCCTTTTTAAGGTAAGTTGTCTAACGACCGAAACCACAAACAAAACTAGGATAGCCAAAATGGAGTATAAAATACTGGCATCTTCCAGCCAATCGTACTGCTGACCATAAACCAATACATAGGCAATAAGTACTAACATGGTAGAAAACAGCACAAAACTCATCCAATCGATCTTATATAAAGGCGTTTTACGTAATAGACGTACCCTGTTCATTACACTAAAAAGCAGGATTGCACTGGGCAGAAAACAGAATATAATGGCCTTGTAAACCACATTATATTCAAAATTTTCCACTATTGGCACCGAAAACAAAGCGGTCAAGGGGGATACACAAAGAATCATCCCATAAAAAATAGTATATCCTGTTTCTTTTGCATGTTCTGATTTTAACCTGCTAAAAAGCAGATTTAGGGAAATACTCGTTAAGCCACAGTTTACAATGCCCTGCAAAAACCTCAGGGTAAATATTAACCAAATTTCACGTGTATGGTAACACCAATAAGCGATCAGGATTTCTAATATGATACAGATCAGAAGATAGTCCTTGGTCACCACCCTGGCAAAAAACCTTCGCTCAACCACAGCAAAGCTCGCAACTGCTGCATAAAACATCAATAGCGAAAACTGGACATCAGAAGCACTCGCACCATAATAACCTGCAGCAGCGTTACCATCAGCAGTAGAAAGCGCAAAAAGCAATACTGAAGATAAAAGCACCGCGAAAATACTCAGTATCACTAACCATTCAGGCACCCTCTCTTTAAATATAGGCAACTGATTAGTCATTTTTTCCGTCCCTTTTCACTATAACACTTGCACTCATGCCAGCGCTTAAATGCTCGGTAGCATTATCTTTTTTATCTAAGCGGATACGTACAGGGATACGCTGGGCAATCTTTACAAAATTGCCGGTAGCATTATCGGGAGGTAATAAGGAGAACCTTGACCCTGTTGCACCGGATAAGGATTCGATTTCTCCAATAAACAATTGGCCCGGAAAAGCATCCACTTCAACATTTACCTTTTCACCAACATACATTCTAGCAATCTGGGTTTCCTTAAAATTGGCTACCACCCATTTGCCTGCACTTCTATCTACAATGTAAGCGATGGTTTGGCCGGTTTGAACCAATTGCCCTGCCTGGATGGTCCTTCTACCCATTTTGCCATCATAAGGCGCTACAATTACCGTGTAAGAAGTATTGAGGTTATTTCTTTTCACAACAGCCTGTCTTCTTTTTATTTCAGATTCCAGCACATCACGTTGCGCTTTAATATCATTCGTTCTGGAGATTGCGGTCATATAATCTTCTTTGGCGGCTTGGTATTCTGCCTGTGCAACCTGCAACAAACTCTCGATGTTTTCCAGTTGCTGGCGCGTAGCCGATTCTGCATCAAAAAGTTTTTTATAACGGTTATATTCCGTTTGCTGTTTCCAGAGTCTGGCTTTTGCCGCAGCAATTTTGGCTTCGGCAACCATGGCTGTACTCTGAGCTGTTTTGATATTGCTTTGCTGTACCGAAACCTGTGCTTTGGCATTCAGCAACGAAGCCGAGGCCTCATCTTGTTGAACCGTGTAGTCATCATCGTCGATCAAAACCAATGTATCACCTTTTTTCACATCCTGGTTTTCTTCAAATTTTACTTCTTTGATATAACCACTCACCCTCGCCGTTACGGGATTGATGTACTCATCCACCTGTGCATCGTTCGTTTCCTCATATTTCATATAGCCAAAGAGCGTTTTCCCACCCCATACCATCAACACCACTAAAACGATGAGCGCTATTACTGTGGTGATCCTACTAATGATTTTATCGGCCTTGCTTTGTTTCTGTGTGTTCATCTTATAAATTTCCTACGGCTTTTTGTAATTGATAGTATTGTATTTTGGCATTCACTTTAGCGGTAGTGAGTTCGAACCGCGATTGCAACAACTGGGTTTCGGCATCCAACAGATCGGTTAAAAGCGACAACTGGTTGAAATAGGTATTCTGTACGATGCGGTAACTTTCTGCAGCCTGTTTAATATTTTCTTCGGCCAAGGCAATGCGCTGAACCGACTCCTTATAACGGATATAATTTTCCTGCACTTCCTGCCGGATGTTATCCTTCACATCTTCATCTTCTACCGCTTGTTGGTGTACCTTGATTTCCGCTTCCTTTACTTTGTGTTGGTTGGTATACCAGGATGAAATCGGGATTTTAAGTTTTAACCCAACCATACCGTTACTATAGAGCGATAAGGCATAAGGATAAAACTGGATTTGTGGATAGGCAAAAGCATACTCACCAAAGAAACCCAAAGAAGGCATAATGTTCGATTTTACAGTCTTCAGTTTCAATTTCGCCAAGGCCTGTTCTTTTTCCGAAAGCTGTATTTTATAAGAAGATGTTTTGGCATCATTAAAATATTCATCCACCTGTTTGAGTGCGATCGCATCTGTTTCATTGTCCGAAATCTGCGGGTTCAGGGGTGCATCATCTGTTCTTCCGATTAAAATATTGAGTTTTTGCTTCGCAATTTTAATACTGTTGCTGATTTCGGTTAATAGCATGCGCTGTTTAGAAAGACGCAATTCGGCCCTCAGCACATCACTTTTTAATATCGTTCCGTTTTTATACAGCTGGTTAATTTCGGCCAGCTGCTTTTCACGGTCGCGGATGTCTTGTTCCAACAAAACCTGATAGGAAATATTACGAAAAACATCATAAAAATAAACCGTTACGGTATAATGGATCTCCTGTTTGCTTTGCCCTTTTTGTATCCTGCTCAATTCGCTTTCTACTTTTGAGGCATTGATTTCGGCCGTGGTTTTCCCACCGTTATAAATATTGAAATAAGCATCTGCCCCAGCTTTGTAATAGGTGGGTACAACCGGGAATTGACTTGGGGTATGGAACAATCCGTTTTCGTAAATCGGCAAGGGAAAAACATGTGCATAAAGTCCTTCAGCAGCTATCTCTGGCAACCTTTCGGCCTTGCTTACTTTTACATGCACATCAGCAGCCTGCACATTGAGGCCCTGCATCTGGATTTTTTTATTGTTGCTATCAGCCAATGCCCAAACCTGGCTGATGGTAAAATTGTTTTGATCCAGAACGGCTTGTGCATGAACAAAAATTGATGATAAAAGAAAGGGCATGCACACCCAAAATGTTCTTTTACTCCTGTTAAAATTCATATTCGCTAATTAATGATGCAAATTTCGCGACAGATTTGTTACTTTGTTTTATCTAAACCGACAGATATTTGTTTAAACCAGCCAAATGATAAAAGTTAGCAACGAAGACCTTTTATTTGCAATCGACGAAAAACCAGAAACCATGTATGTTTGGCACAGCAGGTTTGAAGACCGATTTCAAGACCATACGCATTTAAAAGGACAGCTCACTTATGTAGAGGGCGGCATCATTTTCTTATATACCAAGGAGAAATCTTATTTCCTGCCAGCAAGGCATTATGTTTGGATCCCTGCAGGGGTAGAACACCATTTACAGCACCGGTATCATGCCGCAATCGTACGGAATATCTATTTCGATACCGCCACAGATGACGAAAATCCCTTTTACAAACAGATTGGCATTTATCCTGTAAATAATCTTTTATTAGAAATGTTCCTTTTTTCTGAGCGCTGGAACGGCAACATTGTACCACAAACCAAAGAATACGATTTTTTAAATACGCTTAAAAATATTTTGCCCGTAGTGAGCCAACATCCACTCCCAATTGCCTTGCCAACAACAGAAAACCAGCGGTTAAGACCTGTATTAAGACATATCGTTGACGGACTGGCCGACGATGGCATGAGTTTAGAAAGTGTTGGGAAAGCGATGGGATTTAGCGAACGCACACTCTCCAGGTTATTTCAGTCGGCTTTAGATACTTCTTTTTTTCAGTATTTAAAACTGGCCAGGATGATCAAAGCAATGGAGAAATTATTGGAAAGCGATGCCACTATTAGCGAGATTGCTTACCAGGTGGGCTACAACAGTATTTCCTCTTTTAGCAATACCTTTTATAAGATGGTAGGCAAAAGGCCTTCGGAATTTAAGGAACTGAAACAATCTACTCTAACTAAAATCAATTTAGCGTAACCAGTTTGGCTATTGGGATAAACTTTTCAAAAACAGCCTCGGTATGGGGTGCATCGGGCAGCTCATCTGTTAAATCCTGACCGGCCCAGTGCTCGTAATGTTTACCATTGCGCCAAAGCCTGCTATCGGTCATATCGTAGATCAAACCCTTGTAAGCCACCCAAATCTGCGGTTTATCCTGTCCGTTGCGTAAAGCGAGTTGCTGCTTGGTATATCCTGGTAAATCCATTTAAATTAATTTCGCGTTGAAGATAAAGAAAAAGGTTTTTAACCGCATAAGAAATATAAGGGGCATATCAAGCTATGTTTTATAATGAATTGTAGTTGAGGGCAGTAAGTACTTTTTGAAGCGCAACGCCAGTACAATACAATAAGTTTATTCCCGTCTTTCGCTTGTACGCTTTCCCGGAAGTTCGGGATTCCTTGTTGCTGCAGGGTACCGCTCTAACCACCGCTAGGTGAACAGGGCTGTATTTCATATTTGGGGTTTGCAGGATGCAGAAACCCTTGTTTCTAAACCCGATCCGATAGCTATCGGATACAGCGAACACGAAGTGCAACGAAGTAAAGCGCAAAGCGGGACTACAAACAGCCAAGAGCCACTACACGTTCATTTTCCAATGGAAAAGTATGCTTTGACTATGCCCGGGATGATACCTCTTTGAGGAAAAAATTAATTAATTTTCTAATTTTAAATCTTCCTTTTTAACGCTTTTATTTTTAAAAACTTCATACAGGTAAACATTCATCAGCAACAGGCTCATTAAATAGAAATGATCTTCAAAAGGAATACTGCCAACATTAAAGCCTACATTTTCTCTGCTGTTATAGATCACCACCGGAATAGCAGTTAAAAAACCGTTTACAATATAAAAAGGAATAAGCGAAACCAGATAAGCCCTAAAAAACCGGTACATAAACCGATGTTTTGAATTGATGTACTCTACGTAACCCAGCACCAAAAGTAAAAACCCAAAATTAATGAAGGTATACCACCTGCCATGACCGAAAAACAACATGGCCACGCATATGCCCAGTAATAAATTGCTTATTGCCAGACTGTACTTCTGCAGGTCATTTTTAGGGAAATAAACATTTAAACACTCATAAATAAACACACAGGCGTAGGGAACGGTCAAAAAGAACAGCATCTCTTCCAAAGGCAGACCCAACAGATTTACACCAATAATATAGTCGGGATTGAATGACCATACATTGAGTTTGGTAAACAGGATATCCCAGATTAAAAACACTACACCTGTAATCAATATGGCGGGGAAAACAAATTTCCATTTACTAAAGAAATGAACTTTTTTATCAAAGGATAAAACCAGAGGAAAGAAAATTACAGCAAGGTTTATAAGTAAATAAGTATAGTTCATTTATAGGTGTTTCTTTAAAATTTTAACTTCTGATGGGCTACATTTTTTGCTGTCGATCATAAATTTGGCAACATTTTTTACCAGCTCGTGGTCGGCAAGTCCAAAATTCTCATTTTGATAATGTTTAACAATTTCCTTTTTATCTTCGGCAAGATCTTTACTAAAGCCTAAAAAAGATGGGGTATAAAACTCGATCGAAAAACGCATAAAACGGATTTCCATGTTTTCTTTATCCATATCGATCGCCTTTTGCATCGTTTTAAGTGATCGGCCTACATATTTAATCTTGTTGTAGGGATTCCACGAGTGTTTAGCTTTCAACGCTTCCAGGGTTCCGGTATAGCCGGTAATCAAGGCCGTTTTATTGGATAATTTGCTTAGCTTATCAAATAACGAATCGGTTAACTTCGAATTTTCTACTGCTTTTACCATATTGGTTTTCAGTACCGCAATTTCTTGCGTTGACAACTGGGCATAAGTAATATGGGTTGCTGCAAACAGCAGAAAAAATATAATGCGTAATTTGATCATGTTTGGGCGCAAAGGTAAGAAAAGCTAATTGTATTTGGCATGCTGATATCAGACGGCACTTCATTCCCCACTTTTAGAGGGGAGTTAGCCAGGACAGGGTGTTTGGAGTTCACGAGTGTTTGCTGCGTCACCAAATAAGGCACAAATAACAAAAACAAAACGATATAAATTTCCTTTATTTACACCATGGATAATAAACCCAAAGTTACCGTTATTGGTGCCGGTTTTGGAGGTTTGGCCGCTGCAGCTTTACTGGCCAGGGATGGTTGCGAAGTAACGGTAATCGAAAAAAATGAAATGGCCGGTGGCCGGGCCAGAACCTGGGAAAAAGATGGCTTTACTTTCGATATGGGGCCAAGCTGGTACTGGATGCCCGATGTTTTTGAGAACTATTACCAGCTCTTTAACAGAACAACTTCCGATTTTTATGAACTGAAGAGATTAAGTCCGTCTTACCGCATTTATTTTGGCAAAACCGATACGATCGACGTACCGGCAACACTAGATGATCTGTATTCCTTGTTCGAAAGACTAGAACCTGGCAGCAGTAAAAACCTGGAGTCCTTTCTCGATCAGGCCAAATATAAATATGATGTGGGCATGAACGAATATGTTTTTAAACCTTCGCATAGCATAATGGAGTATTTCGACCCGCGACTGGCCATTAGCGGAATAAAACTTCAGCTTTTAGGAAATATGCGGAAACATGTGCACCAATTGTTTAAAAATGATCGGTTAAGGAAACTTATAGAATTTCCGGTATTATTTTTAGGTGCCACGCCACAAAATACCCCTGCTTTGTACAGTTTAATGAATTATGCCGATCTCGTTTTGGGTACCTGGTACCCCATGGGGGGGATGCATAAAATTGTAACCGCTATGCAAACAATTGCTGAAGAACAGGGTGTAAAATTTATTGTCAATACCGAAGTAACCAAAATTGAAGTCAAAAACAACATTGCAGAAACAGTGATTACCAATAAGGGCAGTTTTAAAAGCGACTTTGTTATTGGCAATGCCGACTATCACCACATCGACCAGCATCTTTTTGAAAAACCATACCGTAATTACAGCGAAAAATATTGGGACAAAAGAACAATGGCTCCTTCATGCCTCTTGTTTTACATTGGCTTAAATAAAAAACTAGATCATATATTGCACCATAACTTATTTTTCGACGAGAATTTTGATCAGCATGCCGAAGAAATTTATACCGATCCGAAATGGCCATCAAAGCCATTGTTTTACGCCTGCTGCCCTTCGGTTACCGATCCAAGTGTAGCACCCGAAGGTTGTGAGAACCTTTTCTTCCTTATTCCGCTTGCGCCCGATTTAAAAGATAACGAAAGCAAAAGAGAAGAATACTTCAATTTATTGGTTAAACGCTTTAAAGATTTAACAGGAAACGACATTAGCGCTAACATTTTGTTTAAACGCAGTTATGCCATGAATGATTTTGTGGAAGATTACCATGCCTTTAAAGGAAATGCCTATGGATTAGCAAACACTTTGAAACAGACGGCTTTTTTAAAACCGAAGATGAAAAGTAAGGTAACAAATTTTTTATACACCGGACAATTAACCGTTCCAGGCCCCGGAGTGCCACCTGCAATCATCTCAGGGCAAGTGGTAGCAAAAGAAATAAAAAAAAAGTTAAAAAAAGCTTGACAAATTTAAAATTTCCCTTATCTTTATAACCACAAAACAAAAACACTGCAAAACTTCCTTAAAACGCATAAATTATTGAGGTTTTCATTTGTTTCGAAATTAGAGAGAAGGCGAATTGTTGAAATAAAACATAAGAATCAACTAACCAAATATATGATAAGCAAAAAGGCCCGGATTTATTCCAGGCCTTTTGCTTTTGTAGCGCTTTCCGAACACTTTCCTTTTTTGGCTAATATCAATTAAGTTTCTGAGCAAGTAGCTGAAGAACAAATCTATTTTATTTTCTAGAGAGGTCTTCTACAAGATTAGACTGACAGCGGTTGTACTTATTCTGAAACGCACATCAAATTTTATTTATCGGTTGGTGTCTCACCAACCGAAAGCAATCTAAATAGTATACAAAACACACTATAATTTTAATCTGTGGTTGGTGAGACACCAACCACTAGGACAAAAAAAGAAAGGTCGTGACTGCGAAGCTGGACTTGCGCGAGCCGAAGCAATCTTTCTTATCTAAAAACTAGATTGCTTCATGCCTCGCAACCACGTACAGGGTGCTTAAGCTTCTGTCTTCAAGAAATATCAATCTAACTCAGGTTATTAGAGAGGTCTTCGAAGCTCAGACTGACAACTATTTCAGTGAGCTCATAACATCGCAAAGTTGGAAAGTAGAGTTTTCTACCGAAATGCATTAAATTAAGTTAAATGGCCCATGGGAAGCCCGGAAGCTTGAGGCACGAAAGCTGAGGACTTGCAATGGAAGTGGGACTGATGAAACCGAAGAACCACTAACTTGCGCTTCAAATATTTATAAAAAATCTTCATCATAAAAAAAGCCCAGATAAAATCTGAGCTTTTCATGTTTTAAGTGGATGTATTTTACGCCATCTCTTCTACAGCGATGTCTTTTGAATAAGTTTTAAGGTATTTTTTTAGAATTCCTCTTGCTACGTGAATACGTGTTTTTACTGTTCCGATTGGAATATTTAACATATCTGCAATTTCGTGGTATTTAAACCCTTCAAAATAACGGATAAATGGCACATAATATTCTTCTGGAAGTGTTGCCAATGCTTTATCGATATCGCCTAAAACAAATTTACTTTCTGCCTGATTTTTTGTTGCGCTGTAAGAAAGGTTTGCTGAAGAAATATCTTCGCTTTGAGTAATTAATGTATTTGTTTTAACCAAACGACGGTAGTTATTAATGAATGTGTTTTTCATTATGGTAAATAACCAGCCTTTCAAGTTGGTTCCTTCTTTAAACTTGTTATAATAAGTTATTGCTTTAAGCATAGTATCTTGCACTAAATCATTTGCATCTTCTGCATCTTTAGTAAAGTTCAAAGCATACGATCTAAGGGATACTGAATGGTGGTTAACTAGATGGTTGAATTCAAATTTTGTCATGATATTTTAGCTTTAGGTACGACTTGAAAAAACAAATAAATTGTTCTCTATTTCGTATTAAGCTAAACAAACTTAGTACCAACTTTTTTTGGCACGGTGCCAAATTGCCTTTTAAAAGCTCAGGCAAGGTTTCGTCACAGGATATTTACTTCACGTTCTAAAGTGACTCCAAAAGTAGACTTTACACTGTCTATTATTTGTTCAGAAAGACTGTACACTTCTGAGCCTGTGGCATTTCCATGATTAACTAAGACCAATGCCTGATTTTTCCAAGTTCCGGTTTGACCTTGAATTTTACCCCTCCAACCGCACTGTTCGATAAGCCAGCCAGCTGCAAGTTTTATTTTTCCATCGGCCGTAGGATAATGCACCACATCTGGAGTTTTGGCTACAATGTCTGCAAATTCGTACTTTTCTATAACCGGATTTTTAAAGAAACTGCCTGCGTTGCCAATGGTTGAAGGATCGGGCAGTTTACTTACTCGAATGTGTGAAACCGCAGCAGAAACATCAGCTATGCCAGGTTTTTCTATTCCTCTTTTTTGTAACTCTGTTTCGATTGCACCGTAAGAGGTGTTAACATTGGCTTCAGTTTTTAATTT
>Ga0163161_10003018_pt1 | contig 11886 bp, 6 predicted proteins | sample S45metaG_FD_129847 | JGI IMG/M metagenome (GOLD analysis project Ga0163161, IMG submission 129847) | Switchgrass rhizosphere microbial communities from Kellogg Biological Station, Michigan, USA - S4-5 metaG | ecosystem: Host-associated > Plants > Roots > Rhizosphere > Soil | place: USA: Michigan... | reverse complement strand
CTATATCGGTGGTGTCCACCTCTTCCCATTCCGAACAGAGAAGTTAAGCCCACCAGAGCCGATGGTACTGCGGTAACACGTGGGAGAGTAGGTCGGTGCCAAATCTTAAAAGGAACCCTTCAACGGAAACGTTGAAGGGTTTTCTTTGTTTACGGCAATTTGCCGTTTATAAGTCTGGGGCACAGTTCCACATCACCCATCCTACATTTAACATCATCCATCATATTATTTGTCCCCGCAGATTACGCTGGTCTCCGCAGAGGTTTCCGTTATCCATCATCCATTTTCCCTCTTCCACCACTGCGGCCAATAGCCCTGATGGCAGCGGTATCCATTTTGGGCTGTATGTATTTGCTTAACAGACCGATTTCCCAAAAGGATTAAGCGTACAGCAGGACGGGACCCAACCTATAGCATACAGGTACTGCGCTTCAAAAAACGATTGAATTCGCTTGTTAAAAAATGTAAAATCTTTCATCCTCAAGGCAATAAAACCGTATTATTGTAGTAATACGTACATATTATGATGATGAATGTGAATCTTAAGAAATTGACCCTTCTTGCTTTTATTTTATGCATAAACTTCGGCGTTTTTGCCCAGAGTAAAAATGTACAACTTCCGGCAAATTGGTTTAATCTCGATTTATTGGAAAACGGATATTTCGGTATTAGTACGGAGAAAGCTTACCGTGAGCTATTAAAGGATAAAAAACCTAAACAGAATATCATCGTTGCCGTAATTGATGGCGGAGTAGATACCAATCACCCAGACCTTCAGCATGTATTATGGACAAACAAAAAAGAAATCCCCGGAAATGGAATTGATGACGACGGCAACGGCTATATCGATGATATTCATGGCTGGAATTTTATAGGATCTAAAAAAGGCAATCTCGAGTTCGATAATTTAGAATTGGTTCGTTTGTTAAGAATTTATACCCCGAAGTACCAATCAACAACCAATTTAACACCCTTAGATAGCACGCAAAAAGAAGAGTTCAAATTGTATAAAAAGATGGTCGGCGATTTCGGAAAGAAATATGAGGATGCCAGCAATACTTTTTCTGTACTGATTGCCATTAATAAAGTGTTGGATTCTGTTGCCAGGATCAATAAAAAAGAAATACCTACTCTGGAAGATCTTGACCGTTATAAGGCCGATGATGAAACGGAAGAACAGGTAAAAACAATCATTAGAAAAGGTGCTAAAGAAGATGGCAGTTTCGAGAAATTCTATAAGAATATTAAAGAAGGCTATAAGCAGTACGATGCTATGCTAAAGTACAACTTAAACCCAAAATACGATATGCGTGCCGAACTGGTTGGCGATGATTATAGCAATGCTTACCAAAAAGATTATGGCAACAATGATGTGAAAGGACCTGATGCTTTTCACGGTACACACGTATCGGGGATTATCGGTGCCGACCGAACAAATTCGTCAGGTATTTTAGGCGTGGCCAATAACGTGAGCATTATGGCTATCCGGGTGGTACCCACTGGCGATGAACGTGATAAAGATGTAGCCAATGGCATCCGTTATGCGGTAGACAATGGTGCGAAAGTAATTAATATGAGTTTCGGTAAAAGTTATAAATGGAATAAAAAAGCGGTAGACTCTGCCGTTAAATATGCGGAGCAAAAAGGGGTATTACTGGTGCATGCTGCCGGAAACGATAACCAGAATAATGACATCGAAGAAAATTATCCCAATAAATTTTATGATAGTAAAGAAGCGGAAGCTTATAAGGAAGCGAATAAAAAGCCTACTAAGCCAGACTTTACTCCACCTAAACCCATGGCACAAAATAACGGGATGGGCATGAGACCACCTTTCGACCGTTCTACTTTAACCAAACCTGCTCCGGTAGATTCTGCCAAATTTAATTTGCCACATGCAACTAACTGGATCGAGGTTGGTGCAAGTGCCTATAAAGATGATGATAATTTAAAAGCTGACTTCTCTAATTACGGTAAGTACAATGTAGATGTTTTTGCCCCAGGGTTTTTAATCAAATCTACAGTGCCCGACAATAAATATGAAGAAGCTGATGGGACCAGTATGGCCTCACCCGTTGTAGCGGGTTTAGCAGGACTGATTTTGAGCTATTATCCAGAACTAAAACCAGCTCAGGTAAGAGATATCATCATCAAATCTGTTTCGAAAGTTGCACATAAGATAAAATACAAAAATGAGCGGGGCGAGAGTATACGTGTCCTTTTTAGCGAAATATGTGTGAGTGGGGGAATAGTGAATGCTTATAATGCACTTAAGTTGGCAGAAAGTTATAAATAAGGTTTTAAGCTGTTTTTTGAAGCGCAGGGTCATTACAACTATTAGGGTTTGTTCCCGTTCTTCGCTGTATCCCTCCACTAAGTTTCGGGGATGCCGCTTCGCCCGGGGCTAAACACTCCAATAAGTGCCTTGATGCCAAACGAAAAAATGCGTTAAAAAAAACTACTCAGCGAGCTTTTTAATAAAATCCTGAAAGGTACCGAAGGGATAATTTTTAACCTTCATCCACGATACGAGCGCTTCCATACGTTCGATCATTTTTTTACCTGTGTTTTTTCTTACGTAACCGGGGAAACCAAATCTTTCGAAATCATCTAAATCGGTAAATTCCCAGGGATGGAAATAGATATTCAGGTACTTGTCTTTTTTATACGTCCAGCTGGCCAAAGTTTTATAAATGCTTAATGGTAAATTATGAAAAGACAGCCAGAATAACGGAAAACGAACCAACGGACTCACAGAAGCAGGAATCTGTATAACGTTATCTTTAATAAAATGTGTTCTGGAGATATTAAAATTGTTATAACGCCCAGGCAAATAGGTTGGATTAATCGAGGTGTTGTATGTATATCCAGCCTTTTCAATTTCCTTTTCATCAACGGGCATCATCCTCGCCATACGGTAACCGGTAATTTCCTTGCCAGAAAGTTCTTCGAGCTTTAGCTTCGATTGCAGCAGATGTTCGGGTTTAAAATCAGAATGATAATAACCATGCGATGCGAGTTCATGGCCTGTTTCAGTAATCCGTTTAATCAGGTCAGGAATATTTTCGGCAAAGGTAACGGTGCAGAAAAATGTAGCCTTCACCTTGTACTTATCTAAAATGTCTAAAATGGCGATGGTTCCAGTCCTCGAAATGGCAATCTGATCTTCGAAAGTGATGTCTTTTCCATATTCAAAAGGCATATCAAATTCTTCGATATCAAAACTTAACAGTACCATTTTATCTTTGTTGAATATTGGTTGAACGGATAATATAATTAGGACGGTTTTTAGACTGCATAAACATTTTACCTACATAGATGCCTATAATGCCCAGGATAATAAGCTGTAGCCCTCCAAAAAAGACAATGGTCATAATTACTGATGCCCAACCGGATACTTCTACATGGTTTACAAAGGCATAGATGATGTAAGGTATATACAGCACAGAGGCGAAAGAAAGAATGAAGCCAAGATAAACTGCAGTATACAAGGGTTTTATACTAAAAGAAGTAACCCCGTGAAGCGCCAGTCTCAGCATTTTTTTAAGCGTATACTTGCTTTTTCCCGAAAAACGTGCAGCCGGATTATACCTGAGGGCAAACTGTTTAAAACCCAGCCACTTTACCAAACCACGGAGAAAGGGTTCATTTTCATGGAAATTCCTGAATACCGTAACTACTTTCTGATCGAGCAAACGGAAATCGGCTGCCCCCGGCTCCAGATCAATGTCGGATAACCAGTTTAAGGTTTTATAAAATAAACTAGAGGAATTTCTTTTACCCTTTGATAAACTTTTATCTTCTTCACGTATGGTATATACCACTTCGAAACCTTCCTGCCATTTCTGTAACATTTCAGGTATAAGTTCCGGGGGATGTTGCATATCGCAGTCCATAGAAATTACACAATCACCAAAAGCATGGTCCATACCCGCTTTCACAGCCAGTTGGTGACCAAAGTTTTTAGAAAATTCGAGGAAAAATATGTTTTCTGCAGTTGAAGCGTAATCCTTTATTTTCTCGAGGGTATGATCGGCACTTCCATCATCAACCAGGATAATTTCGTAATCGTAATTGATTGTTGAAAAAACGTTTTTAATACTTTCGGCTATCACAAAAATATTATCGGCTTCGTTGTAGGCAGGGATTACTATAGAAACTAATTTATTCATTTTCGGCAATCAGGTAAGATTCAAAATCCGCTTTCATCATTTGATAAATTATGGTTAGCCAAATGATCACGCAAGGTAGGGCTTTAAGTGAATATAGACGAATAAATTCTTTAACGGGCCTTGGGAAAATATCGGTTGGGGATAAACTGGTTAAGATAAAAGCAAAAATAAACAGGGCAATTATCCAGCCCCTTTTTGGCCTTTGCTGAACGATAAACCAAATGGCAACACCTGCAAATGCAATAATATAAGTTGGCGATTCAGATCCACTGCTAAATATCACCGTAAAAATAAGTGTAGAGGCCAACAGCATTAACCTAAAAGCTAAATGCTTATATTGATTAATCCGCAGATAAGGCAGGCCAAACAATATTAATCCACCCAATAAAAATGGTGTATTTGGAATGCTAACATCTCCTGATATTCTTCTTACTATTCCCATTAAAGAAATATCCTGAAAGGAGGTTAATGAAGCATTTAAATCATTTTTATGGGCGAGTGAATGATACCAATCCGCATAAGACTGAATAACAAAAGCAGGGGATGAAATGGCCATCGGTAGGGCAAACAGCACCACAAAAGCTATGAAACAGCCTGCCATAAATTTTAACTTATTCTTGCTGAAAAAGAAAAATGCGAGGCCAACAATACCGTATAATTTAACCAACGTACCAAAAGCAATAAAAAAGGCCGATTGTACCTCTTTCTTTTTGAGGAGATAAGAAAAACTGAGTAATATGATCCCGGTTAGGGCAATATTGAACTGAAAGCTGAAAAGTGCAGTTAAGGTTTCGTGTGCACAGATCCAGGCGATAATGGTGCGTTTGTGAAGTGAAATCGGCAGGCTATAAATTCCCCAAAGCAATATGCATACATTGGCAATGTTCCAACAGATGCAGCCTATACCATCGGGCAACAGGGCAAATGGGGCAATAAAAATTGAAAATACCGGCCCATAATGGTTGCTGTCAAAATACGCTGGGTAGTTCTGGTACAAATTCTGTAAATCTGTGGTATGCCAATACACATATTTAAAAATCAGATAGTTGTTATACGAATGGTGATGATATTGTTTGTAACCTGCTACAATGGCCAATAAGAGGTAAACGGCAAATACACATTCTTTTTTTAAAAGAAATGCGGACAGTTTAGTCAGACTAGATTTTGCGAAAGTGTTCATTATGATTAGTGCCGCTAATATAGCTATTTTAACCATCTGCATAATCATCTATACCCTTTAAATCAGGGAAATTAGTACTAACCTTTCGGCCACTGAATAATCTTTTCCGAACTCAAGTTTCGTAGCTAAGCGGCGCGGTTAATTTAGGTTCGCAGGTAGCAAGGTTATTTACAAATTACATCCTTAACCCGTATAAGATATATAGATAAAGCAGCATACTTAGTTAATACTATTACAATGCTTTATCTATACTAAGGACAGCTATGGAGTTACCGGATATTTTCATGGGTTACCTGACTAAACTCTTCCTTGGTTTTAAGGTCGAAGAGATTTAGGTTTTTAAAAGAACCAATTCCCGCAAAGGTGATTTTAAAGCCCATTAGTTTTCCAACGGCATGGCTGTATTGGGTTTTAAAGATCTCCTTATCGTTAATGATGAGCGACACACGTTGGTTCCTGATCCTTAATCTTACCTTGCCACCTCCGGTAAGATCGAATCCAAGCTGTCTTAAATCGTCTTTTTCTCCCTCTCTGGCCATTTCGGAAAACTTATATGAGCTCCATGCGGTACATTCAGGTTTCATTATACTCAGGTTATGATTGCCGTGCTCACCAAACACCGCAATATCAACTTGCGAGCAGCGCACTCCAGCCCGCTCTGCCGAAGTCATTATATCTGCATTAAATTCGAAGTTATCGGCACTGATTGGTGTTGGCCTTACATTACTAAAGGATACAAAAAAGGTTTTGTTGGTATCAACACCTGCAGTTGATAGTTCTTTGGCTGTTATGTGATAGTCACTTTCGGTGGCAATTTTCTTTAAAATCGGGTATACCCTTGTTGTATCGTATAACATCGTGGCAATCACATCCCATCCTTTGCTTTGCAGGTATACGTATGCGGTATCTATCGGTGTATTTTTGTGGTATAGTACGGGGAAGTATCTTCCTGGAGTTTCATAATAATGGTTTACTGCTGCATTTGTAGTCGCTGACCGCTTAGTTTTACCATCTCCAAAGTCGATAAAAAAAGCCGAGGAATCATCTGGCAGATTACCTTCAAAAGCTAATCTGAAAATTGCAGAATGTGGACTTTTCCCTTCAGGGTTTAAACAGCTTAGCTTAACATGAGTTACTTCATCATTGTTATGCATAAAGTAGAAAAAGCCTACAGCTGCTATGGCAACAATTAGTAATGGTATAAAGTATATATTGTTTTTCTTTTTACCAGAAAGTTCTTTTGGTTGTGCATCGGGAGTTATAATATTGAGCGTTGATACATCCTTTTCATTTACAGGATGCAACAGTTCAAATTCGTACCAATCCCGGTAACCGATAAATTGAGCCAAAGCATCCCTTGTGGCTTTTTGTGGATAATAACGCACAGGTGTTTTAAGTTTTCCAAATATGCGTTTAAGGGTATTTTCACTTAAATGAACCTTCGTTTTCCTGTGAAGCAGGCTACTCAATCTGATGTAATCACTGTTCTTCCAGTCCGAAATGTTTTTTTCGCCAACTTCCTGCGCTACTTTTTTACAGCAAATATCCAGCTGCTTAAAAAAAACAGAATGTTCGGCTTGTACAAACTCATTGTTCATTCGGGGTAATTGTCTGGTTTTTAGTTTGTTGCGCTGTCAATAATATTGGTAAACATTTGTATAGACGGTTAATGTTTTGTGATATAAATCATTGCCTAAGTTTATAAAGCAAATCACAGGTTAAGAACCATTTGCTGCAAAACAAACTATTTTTTTATAAAACTAACCAAATTTAATGAAAAAAAAACTACTCTTATTTGTGTTGTTTTTGTGTACCTGTTATACATTAAAAGCACAAACCAGATCGGTTACCGGGAAGGTGATTGATGCAGGTACCAAAGAAAGCCTTACAGGTGTAACTGTAAGTATACCGGGTACAAAAACAGGTACAACCACTGATGCAAACGGGCAATTTAGCCTAAATGTTCCAACTGGTACCAATAAACTGTTGGTTAGCTATATCGGATATCAGGAACAAACTGTTTCAATTACAGGAACGAATATGACCATTAGCTTAGCTACCGATATCAAAAATTTAAATGATGTAGTAGTTGTAGGTTATGGTACGCAGAAGAAAAAAGATTTAACCGGTGCAATAGCAACAGTTAGCGGACAAGACATTACAAACCGTCAAACTTTGCAAGTATCAGAGGCTTTGCAGGGGGCAGTTCCTGGTGTAAGTGTTACGCGGAACAATTCGGCACCCGGCGATGGAGCTACGGTACAAATCAGAGGGGTAACTACGCTTAACACCAACGGCCCTTTAGTGGTGGTTGATGGAATACCAGTGAGCAGTATGGATTTGGTTAACCCAAATGACATTGAATCATTGAGTGTATTAAAGGACGCAGCTTCAGCCGCAATATACGGTTCCAGGGGTGCTGCAGGTGTAATTTTAATTACGACTAAGCGTGGCGCCACTGGTGCCTCGAGTATAGATTACAATTTTGAGTATGCTTTGCAAAAACCAACAGCCCTGCCTGAATATGTAAATTCACCAAAATACATGCGCTACTTTAACGAACAGGCCGTTAATGATGGTGCCGCAACAGGTCCATATGCACAGGATGCGATCGACAATTTCGAAAAAAACAGATCAGCCACTCCGGATAAATTTCCTTTTGCTGATACTGATTGGCAGGACTTAATTATGACCAATAAGTATGCACCAAGAAAGCAACATGATTTGGTATTTACCTCTGGAACAGAAAAGTTAAAAACAAAAGTTTCGCTGGGTTATCAGGATGTAGGGGCATTTTATGACAACTATAATTACGAACGCTATCAATTTAGGGTAAACAACGACATTAAAATCAGCAATAAATTTAGTGCAACTGCAGATTTGGCCTTTCGGCGTTTAAATAACCTTTCTCCAGTTACTAATCCTTTCAGTGGCCAAACGCCCATTTACGAAGCCAGGGTGATGCCTCCGGTATATGCCGCTTATTATACAAATGGCGCTTATGCCCTTGCCAAAGACGGAAGAAACCCTTTAGCGCAGTTAAATGAAGGAGGCACAACGACTTCAAAATCTAACCAGCTTCAAGCCAGGTTAGCCTTAAACTTTAAACCGGTTGATAATTTAACACTGACTGCGATTGTTGCGCCAACTTTCGACTTTAACAAGAGCAAGGCATTTTCAAAGAAAATTGCTTATACCAATCCCGATGGTAGCCCGAGTGCGGCAAGCAATACTTCACTGACCACATTAAAAGAGAATAGGGATGAAATTTATCAAATTACCGGACAGTTTTTAGCTAATTACACCAAAACCTTTAACAACAAACATAATTTTAGCGCTCTTGCAGGTTATGAAAGCATTTATTCTAATGCTGAATCACTTGGCGCAAGCAGAGATGGTTTCCCTTTGTTAGATTTTCCATATTTAACCGTTGGCTCAACTGCATTACGTGATAATGCTGGCGGTGCAACTGAGGAAAGTTTACATTCGGTATTTGGCCGTGTGGGTTATGATTTTATGGGTAAGTATCTTATTCAGGCAAATTTAAGGTTAGATCAGTCTTCAAGGTTTGCCCCAGGTTTTAGAAGTGCAACCTATCCTTCCTTCTCAGCAGGCTGGGTGCTTTCAGAAGAAAACTTTATAAAGGAAGCAAAATGGATTAATTTCTTAAAACTGCGGGCATCATACGGCGAGGTTGGAAACCAACGCATAATTGATCGAAATAACAATGATGTCCAAGTTTATTATCCCTACCAGGCCAATATCGATCTTCGAAATGTTTTATTCTACCAAAACGGTGTATTAGTTCCGTTAAGTTCTGGAAGCCAGACAGTTTATGCAGTAAACGATATTAGATGGGAAACAACCCGTTCGACAGATGTGGGGTTAGATGCTACGTTTTTAAACAATAGATTAAACGTTACTGCTGATTATTTCAAAAAAAGCACTAAAGATATTTTATTGCAGTTGGACATCCCATTAAACATGGGCTACGATAAACCACAACAAAATGCGGGCATACTCGATGTAAGCGGTTGGGAATTGGGCCTAAACTGGAAAGATAAAATTAACGATTTTACTTATAGCGCCAGTTTTAATATTTCTGATGCTAAAAGTAATATAAAAAACATGAGCGGGACGCGCCAGGAAAGCGGCAGTACTTTAGTTAACATGGAGGGAAGCCAGTTTAACGAATGGTATGGTTATTTGAGTACAGGTATTTACCAAACTAACCCTGTAGCAGGTACCGCAAAAACCAGTGCTGCTGTAACTGCTGGCGATATTGGCTATCAAGATATAGATGGCAATGGAATAATTAACGCTAACGATAGAGTGTTATTGGGCGGATCGTTGCCTCGTTACCAATACGGTGGTAATATAAATTTAGGTTATAAAGGCTTTGATTTTGGTATTACTTTTCAGGGAGTAGGCAAAAAATTAAGCCGATTGAACAATGATATCGTTCGGCCTTTCCAGGAACAGTTTGGTAATTTTCCAACTTATTTAGAAGGTAATTTTTGGAGCAAAACCAATACGGCTGAGCAAAACCTGGGGGCAACTTTGCCCAGGTTAACCAATACCAACGCCACTAATAACTACGCTTCATCAGATTTTTGGTTGTTCGATGGTTCTTATTTCAGGTTAAAAAATATTACGCTTGGTTATACTTTCGATAAATATAATGTTTTTCAAAAATTAGGGCTTAAATCGCTACGCTTGTATATTTCTGCTAACGATTTTTTAACCAGTAGTAAATATCCTAAATATGCCGATCCTGAATCAGGCAATGCAAGTTATCCTATCGTTACTACATTTTTAAGTGGTATAAGTGTTAAATTTTAATCTATACAAAATGAATAAGACCTATATATATACATTTTTGGCGATAGGCTTTGTTACGGCATCGTCATGCAAAAAACTTGATTTATCGGATCCTTCCAGCCCGGCTACGGGTAGCTTTTATACGAACCAAAATGAACTGGAACTGGCGGTGAACGATTTATATCGGATAGATTTTTGGACCTCAGCTAAAACAGCTACCGGTACATGGGAAGAATTTTTCTCCGATAATTGTTTTTATAGAGGAGGATCAGGCGGTAATTCTGTTATAGCAGGTAGCCTGGCTTCTGATAACGCCAATGTACAAACCTACTATTTAAACTGTTATAAGGCCATTGCGAGGGTAAATACCTTCCTGGAAAATAAAGACCGGGCAGCAGCAAATACCCCTGCGGCCATTATCACCAGATTGGAAGCAGAAATGCGATTGATCAGGGCATATCAATATACCAAATTAATAACGCACTTTGGTGATGTGCCTTTAAATACCAAAACGCTAACCATAGAAGAGGCCAAAAATGTAAATAAAACCAGTAAAGCTGATATTTATACTTTTTTAAAGGGAGAATATGAGTTTGCCACACAAAATCTTCCTCAAACTTATGGTACTGCCGTAAAAAGATTAACAAAAGGTGCTGCATTAGCCTTGGAGGCTCGTACTGCTTTATACATGGCTGATTGGGAAACGGCCAGAACAGCATCATTAGCAGTAATGAATTTAACAGGAGTTGGAGCTTATACTTTGAATGCTTCTTATGATAACCTTTTCCAATTAGCTGGGGAGCAGAGTGCTGAAATTATATTCAGCGTACCCAGAGATCAAACACAACAGGTATTTAGTGTGCCGGATGATATTTTAACACGTAACGCTGGTGGTTTTGGTGCTACCTTGCCAACCCGCGAATTGGTGGATGCGTTCGAATGTACAGATGGAAAACCAATTGATGAATCTCCATTATACAATCCACTAGATCCTTTTACAAACCGCGATCCACGATTAGTGGCTACGATAGTTCCATTTTATAATAACTCCCCTTCAACAGTGGTGCCGCGGACGAGTTATTGGTTAGGCTATAATTATAATCCACACCCGGATTCTGCACAGGTATGGAGCAATAAGTTAGGCCGAAAAGTAACTAATAATGATACGCGCGCTGTGGCACCTTTTGCAAGTTTCACCGGTTTTGTATTTAAAAAAGGTGTAGCTCAAAGCTGGTCTGATACACATAAAGAAGATAATGATGCCATCATTATTCGTTTTGCAGAAATACTACTTACTTATGCAGAGGCAAAAATTGAATTGGGGCAGGCTGATGTTACAGTACTTGATGCCATTAACAAAGTTAGGGCCAGGGCTTATGGTGTACCTGTTAGCCAAACAGCCTCTTATCCTGCGATTACTACTTTAGATTTAACACAACTAAAAAATGTGCTAAGAAGAGAGCGTAGGGTTGAGTTTGCTTTTGAAGGCCTGCGTTACATGGATTTGATTAGATGGAAATTAGCAGAAAAAGCACTCACGCGTCCTGTTATTGGCTTACCAGATCCGGTAAACCAAAACAGAGCGAAATGGCCTTTCCCAGGCGTTACACCAATAGATGACGATGGTATTGCCGATTATAGTGGTTTTGGCGCGGACGTTAAAGTTTTATTCCAGCGCAACTTTGATAAATCGAAACAATACTTATGGCCATT
>Ga0163161_10003016_pt1 | contig 11889 bp, 14 predicted proteins | sample S45metaG_FD_129847 | JGI IMG/M metagenome (GOLD analysis project Ga0163161, IMG submission 129847) | Switchgrass rhizosphere microbial communities from Kellogg Biological Station, Michigan, USA - S4-5 metaG | ecosystem: Host-associated > Plants > Roots > Rhizosphere > Soil | place: USA... | reverse complement strand
TTTGGTCTTTCAAATTCATAGCAATAATTCATTTAAATATTTGAATGTCAGAAACTTAAATATACGAATTATTGCTATTTCTACAAATTTTATTTCAATTATTATCCCGAACTCAGGTTAATTAGTAAAAAAGCACTTAATGATGGGCCTATAGTTTACATTAGCATAGCCAGTATTGTAAGTTTTTTTCTTGGTTATTATTTGTATAATGAAAAATTTAGTAATTTTAATAGAGACCATGATTATAATAAAAAATATTTTATATACTTTTTATTGATAGTTACATTGACTGCAATTTTCTATATAACAATTGCTAATATAGATAGAAAACGGTTTTTTATTGAAAAGGGTTATAGTAAGGAATTGATAGAAAATGGAGGCGTAGAGCCTTTTAATCCTAAAAATAAGCCCAAATCTTTAGAAGGTAAAATACGACTTTGGTATTATAATAATTTTGAAAAAAAAGATACTATAAAATAAAATTTTGATGCTATCCCACAACAAAAGAAATGTTCCAGAGTTGGTGATAAGCATTTTCGAAATATTAACTCATTGAATTTTAGTATTAATTTAAAATTAATCACTCAAAACAGGAGTAGATAATCTATACTCCTGTTATTTTCGTGGAAAAAAACATATCTAAATGATTGAAGATCATTTCTGGTTTATTAGGTAGTGATACTCAAAAAAAACAACAAAAAAGTAGGTAACAATCGTACGAGTATTGATTATACCTACAACATCCGTATTTTCCATAGAAACTTCGTTGGGAACATTATTTTTTTCATTGAAGAAAATAATATCATCAACAGAAATCCCGAAATTTTTAGCAACAAAAACCAACTTGTCAACAGGAATATCCTGTTGGTTATTTTTCATTTTAGAATAACCTGTTCTGTGCGTATGCATCAAATCAGCCATATCCTGCTGTGTTAAACCTTTACTCTCACGGAGTTTTTTTTAAGTTGTCCCCCGCTCCCGCACGATTGCATCGTTTGGCAGACAATAAACAAACCCTCGCAAAATACGAGGTTTTTTTCTTTTAGTAATGTCTCAAAAATGGAGCACACTTCTAATTATTCAGGTTGATCAATTTTACCGCCCGTCTTTTGCGAAGAATGTACCAGTCCAATTAGATCATCAATCGTATATTCTGAAGATTTTTGTTCTCCTTGAAATATAATTTTACCTAATTTGGCTACCTCACTTATGTAAATATATAATTCTTTATATAACATTTTGTTGTTAGAAGTGAACGCTTTTCTATGCTGTTGATAACCAGTCTGCTCATTACTTTTAGAAGTTATTGCATTAAATGAATTTTGCAGCATAGTGATAGTATCTGCTTTCATCCCGTTAGATATGAGTAGTGTAGAATTTTCTATGACAACTTCTTTTAGAGATTTAAGGGTCTGTAATGTTCCTTCAAAATTTCTTTTTCTTATTTTTTTCAGAACATCACTTGCTAATGTGGTTTTCAAATTGGCTTTAGCAAATACCAGATTAAGAAGTTTCATGGGTTTATTGAGCTCATTACCCAATACATAAAGTTGCTGAGTGGTCTGCTTTTGTTTTATGAGTATAGCATCCCCTGTTTCTTTTGCTCTCACTTCATCTGTTTTGGTCTGCATTGCGGCGAGATCTTCAGAATTAAATAAATGATTCTCATTTTCAAAAACGTCTAAATCCCTAGTTAGACTTACTAATAATACATCCGCAATCGGTACATATTCTTATTTTAATATTCCCATATTTATTTTTTTAAGAGAATAAATATACAATTTAATTCTACTTCTTAAAAAAATGTTTACCTTTTTCTCTTTTACTTAGTTTATAATACATCTTTATAAGTATACACTTAAATATCTACACACTTTACTCAATATTTCCTTCAGTACAGTTAATCTTTGGTCTACTGCATAATAGATTTACAATACTTCACATCATATATATCTCTGTACAGAAGTTATAAAGCATACATCACTTGATATTATTTCTACTTCACTTGGTATTTGCTCTGGTTCAGTACATTTTTAGTCTAGTGTACTAGTTTTTTGCTCTAGTACACTGGATTTGAAAAATATAAAACTGCTCTAAAGCATTTCAACTTTATATAATTTAACCTGAATTCGGGATAAGAAAGTCAAGTTAAATTCATTAAACGCAATGTGCGCAAAGTTTCTAATTTTTTTTGCGTAAATGGTTCGCAATGGCGTTTCACTCAGCGAGGGCCTTGCTATCATTTGCTGAGTCAAATCCCATTGCGAATGAAAATGATAAAAAGCTATTAATATTGCTTTGCGAACTGTAGTGTTAAAAGATATTTGTTGTTTTTAAAATACCTGTTCAAATTGAAGTTTATCTAATTATTTAGATTCCTACGGAAATCGAAGATTCGACGTAGTCAATGACAAACTATGGATTAATTTCTTCCTCAATACCGTTCCGTAAAGTCTTCCGACTTAGAACTGTTAACAAAAAATAAACCCTCACAATTTGCGAGGGTTTATTTTATAAATGTTTTAATTTTTCCTTTAAAATTCAATTTCACTCTGATCTGATTTATTGATTTCCCTCTGTTTAACAATCTGATAAACAGAACCTACGATAAAAAGTATAAAAATAATCAAGAGAGTTTTTCCGATCAAAGGGTCATTGATATCTTTAGCTAAAGGATGTCCGATTGGCACTCTGGTCAATGTTTCATTCACTGTAGGAAGCATTGAAAGGAGAAAACTGAAAGACATAAAAAAGTTTTCAAAATAACGAGATTTGTTATTTCCACTTTTTTTGCTGCTGAGATAAAAAGAGGTTGCGACGAGAATCAATATTATTAATGAAAGAATATGTCCTGCATTAAAACCACCATGCTTAGAAATTCCTAATGCTGTAAGCGAAGTGATAACGGTAAAATAAAAGTATATTTTGCCCGTAATATGCTCCAAATTAATTTTACCATATCGTATAAACGATATTAAAGCCGATACAATCGCAACAACACCAATGATTGTATGGAAAATCCCCAAATTTGATAATCCCATTTTAGTTTTTTTTTGAATCTGTAATATTTTAGATTGATTGTTCTTTCGATTAACTAAGAAATCAGATGTGCTTCCGAGCTAATCGGTATATTCAATACTTTCGAGATTAAACAATTTTGTTCCGCAGCTTTTGTGATTGCCTCAAATTCATCTGCGTTGATCCCTGAAACTGAACCTGCAATTGAAAGATGAACAGAGGTAATATTAAAGCCCTCCATTGTTACAACGGCTTCCGTATCCAAAGATTCGGGAAAAAGTCCTTTTTCTGTGATCGCTAAACTTACTGCCATTGTAAAACAACCTGCGTGTGCAGCTGCCAACAATTCTTCCGGATTTGTACCGGTTGTATCTCCCTCAAAACGGGTTTTGAAACTGTAATTTGTTTTGTCTAAAATTTTACTTTGTGTAGTGAGCTCGCCTTTACCTTCTTTCAGGTTACCTGACCAATGTGCTTTTGCTGTACGCTTCATTTTTTCTGTTTTTAAAATTGATTGTCATTATTGACACTGCAAAATTGCAACAGAATAAAAAATAGAACTTTGCGAATCGGCTCAATTATTTAGCATTTTGGCTCAAACGATATTTTGTAGGCGAAATATTGTATTTTTCGCTGAAACTTCTGGTGAAATTGGCCAGATCATTGAATCCACATTCAAAGGCGATATCGGAAATACGCTCATCAGAAACCGAAAGGAGTTCGGCGGCTTTTTCAAGCTTTTTTGTTTTAATGTAATTGGCAGGTGTATCGTGGTACAATTTTGCAAATTCGCGTTTGAAAGAGGAAACACTCAGGTTATTGTGATGTGCCAGTTCCTCAATCGTTAACTGCAAATATAAATGAGCTTCAATGATTTGTCTGAATGTATAAGCAGTAGGTGAAAAAAGCTGTGACAGTATCACCTGTATTTCTTCTACATTACTTGTCTGTGAAAGTAAAAGTATAATTTCCTTCAATTTAAGAACTAAAATTTCATCATTAATCAAAGAAGGATTTTCAAAATAAAATAATAGTCCTTCAATATATTTTTGAATTAAAAAATCGTTGTTAATTTTTGTAATTGATTGGTTTGAAACTATATTTTTTTGTGATTTGAGCAATAAAGGCAATTCCTTATCGTAAATTTTCTTGAGTATATCGGGATGAAAATTGATAATTACAATCTCATTATTACTTTCTGAATTTTCGTTACTTATCTGTTTATCTGAGTGTATACAATTTTGGAATAACGAATGTTTTCCAGGAAGGTTTATTTTTTCATCATCGAGTTTATAGTTTATCCCGCCTTCCAGCATATATAAAAAACAGGCATTATCTGTAACAGGAAAATCATATGCAAAAGGTGGTTTCAAAACCAATTTATGCAATAGTGGTTTTCCGAATAAGTCGTATTTTTTATGGTCAATTATCATTATTGTAATTTTGATCGGTATTACTTATTTTTCAACTTTATGAAAAACAAGAGATCAGATATTCCTAAATGCAAGTAAATTTATTCAAATACTTCTAGATTTACAAACCTCCGGATGATTTTTGAGGTTCTAATAATTTTATTAAAAAATGTTTTAAATATAAAAATCCCGAGAACCACAAGATTCCCGGGATTTTGGCAATTTAAAATATTGACTGTATTTATTCCTTAATCAATTTTTCAAAAGATAAAGTTCCATCGTTTAAAGTCATTTCCAGATAATAACTACCTGATTTCAGATCAGAAACGTTGATGCTCTCACCTTCTAATTTTACAGATTTTACTTTTCTTCCTGTAGATTCGTAGATGTCAATCGATTTTATTTTATCTGCATTTTTGAAGCTTACTGTCGATTTTGCAGGATTCGGGTAAAGAACTACTTTTTTACTTTCTGCCAATAAATCATTGGTTCCAAGAATTGCAGTTTTTGTTAAAGTTGCATATCCTCTATTGCTTCCTCCATGATAACCACTTGAAAGAGCAGTTCCGGGTCCTTTAGCAAAGAAAATATTAATTGTACTTGCGTTATTTGTAATTGCTGTATCACCTGCTCCACCAGATAATGATCGAGTAGCTACAACTGTTCTTATTCCTCCTGCTGTTGTATTTGAAGTTTCAGTCCAATCTTGGGCTGCATCTGCATTTGGTGTAACGCCAACATTAGCAAAAGTATAATCTCTATTTGAAGTAGAATTATAGATAAATCCGTCTTTTCCGCTAACCATACCTTCACCAGCATTTCCAAAACCAATTCCTAAATAAGAAGCATCACTTCCCGTAAGTGTAATTGTTACCAAAGTTGATGATGTATCGAATTTCACTGTCATTCCGGTAGAGCCTAAACTTACCGTTCCTGTACTAAACTGTGCATTGACAGTTGTTGCCAGCGCTAAACTTGAAATGAGTAATAATTTTTTCATATTTTAATTTTTTAAGAGGTTAATGATTTCTGTATTGTTCGTTTGTAATGCATATTCGAAAGGTGTCATACCCATTGAATCTTTTGTAGTTTTATCGGCTTTATATTTTAATAATAATTCCACCAATTCTTTATTTCCTGATTTTATTGCCCACAATAAAGGTGTAGTTCCTGTAGCATCTGCAATATTCGGATCTGCGTTTTTCTTGAGTAACCGCTCTACCAAATCTTTATTATACCGTATACAAAGACCCGCCAATGCTGTTCCTTCACTACTTTTATAATTAACATCTTTCACATTATCAATCAAAAAATCAGCAACTTCTGTATTTCCGCGATAGCATGCTAAAATGAGTGTTGAAAATCCTCTGTCGCTGATTTCATTGATGATGTCAGGATTTTTTTTCATTAAATCTTTCATCTCTGCCACAGTTCCTGACCTTGCAACATCAAAAACCGATTTTGCTTTTTCCTGAGCTGATACAAAAGTATAACTCAGTAAAAGCAATGTGATTATAAGTATCCGTCTCATTGTTTTATAAGTGTATAATTGTATTCAACATTTACATTTTCTGCTACCTTCTTCATCACCATTTTTGGAACAGTAACTTTAAAATCTGCCGGTTTTGCCACAAAACCACCCTGCATGTAGATTTTACCATCTTTCAAGTATATACTTGATGTAGAAGTCACCGCTCTATCTACCCCATGAAAGTTTAGTGTTCCCTGAACAGTATATTTCTGTGGATTAGCAGTAAGTTTAGCTTTATCAAAACCCTGAATTTTACCTTTGAAAGTGGTTTTAGGATATTTCGCAGATTCAGCGTAGCTTTCATTGAAATGTTCCTGCATCAGCTTTACTGTAAACTGGAAATTTTTGACCATCGAAACTGACGCCATTTCTCCAGTATCAGCATTTAAAATCACCGTATTCCCGTTATCCTGAGCAGATACATCTTCAAATAAAGGTACAGAAGCTTCGAAGCTCACTTTTCCTGTTTTAGAACTGTATTTTTGAGCTGAAACCATATTTCCAAGAAATAGTGAAAAGATGATGATTGTTAAATTTTTCATATTTTAAATTTTAATTTTCGTTAAGACCATCGGTTTTCCATTTGATAAAAAGATTGATCTGATTTGTAGATAATGACCCGCCTTGAGGCATTTTCTGAGGATCACCGTTTGGTCTTTGTATTCTGTCTAAAATATTGTTGATGTTATTTTTCACCTGATTATAATTCGTCAATGGCTGGAAAGAAGCAGATCCTGTCGCTGAATGACAAGAGATGCAATTGGCACTAACAATTGGTTTTATATCAGTTTCGTATCGTACAGTCTGCGTGATGGGTGTGTTATCTGAGATCTCTTCATAGGTTCTGCTTTCGCAAGAGGTAATGAAAAGAATAAGACCCGATGTGTAAATTATTTTTTTCATTTTTAAAATACTCTGTAAAGATTAAACCCAAAGAAAATCTGTCCTTTCTCCCATTTTCCGGTAGCATTGGTAAGATACCCGATGTCGGAGTTGAGTTGGGAATTGCTGAATAATAATTGGAAAACGTGACCTCCCGTTTCAATATCCATTCCCAAAGAGAGCGGGTTTTTGTAGAAACTATGGTTATCAAAATTCACAAAGTATTCTGCGTTGATCGAAATTCTTTTCGAGATTTTGTATCGGCCTCCCAGACCAGCCAAAAACTGATTGTTGTTTTCTATATTCGGCTCATAAAGATTTTTATGAACGTAAGAAGGACTTAATTGTAATGAAAAATTGTCATTAAATCTTCGTGAAATAAGAGCCTGCGTCAAATAAGAAAGTCGGTCGCCAAACTGTAGATGAGGATAATTGTCTTTATCTAAATCTGTATTGGCTGCCATCACATTGTAACCCACAATTTCCACGGGAAAATTTTCGTTTTGTTTCAGAAGCTTGTATTTTGCTCCGAATTCAAATGTTTTCATGTTGGTTTCGCGGGAAAGACTTAATGATAATCCATCAGTTACACCATAAATCACTCCTAATTTTGTAGAAGCATCATCCAGTCCGAAAAAATTTTTAAATCCTGTACTTACATCACCAAAACGGTGCGCTACAACAATGTACCATTCTTTCTTAGCACTTAGTTTTGTAGATTGTCCTGTGACGATTTGTAAAGCCTTGAATGCGGGCGGATTGTTTTCTGTTGTTTGAAGGGTGTCAATATCTTTCAGCAAATCTTCCTGAGAATAGGCAAGAATTGAAGTAAACATTGACAAAAAAAGGAGAGTTTTTGTCATATAAATTTTAATTAAAATTACATGACAAACTTAGAAACTTATGCTTCTAAAAGTGTGTGATAAAAGTCACCGACAGAATTGTTTTTATCAATCGGAATTACAAAAAAAAGTAAAACTTTTTTATTAGACACCACTAACAATTTTACTTTCAGGAATTTTTATACCTCCTCTGCTCTGAGAAATTTCACCTTCATTCTCAACTTTTTTTAAAACACGACTCACAACCTCTCTTGAAGTTCCCAGATGACTGGCAATTTCTCTGTGTGTAAGCTTGATCGGGTTGTTTCCTGTAATTAAAATCTGCTGTCTGATGTAGTTTAAGACTCTTTTATCTAATTTGTGAAAGACAGCATCATTGACCATATTCATGACATCAGAAAATCTCCGATCGTATTCGCTATAGAAAAGTCTGTTGATCTGAGGGAATTTAATAAGCCACTCATGAACAATAGAAACCGGAATCAACATCACTTCCGAATCTTCTTCTGCCACAGCATAGATTCTGCTTGTATAATCTGTAAAAATTGAGGAAAACGTCATCATACAGCTATCATTTTCCCGAATGTAGTAGTAGATAAGTTCTCGTCCATCATTCAATGTGAAAACTTTTATGGAACCTTTTATTAAAAATGGTACAAATTTATTTTTCTGCCCCTCCCGTACAATTTCAGTTTTTGCTTTGATGAAGGTGATTATACAATGTTTATTAAGTTCATTTGTAAAATCTACACCTAAAAAGCCAAATTTATTAAGAACAAAATCAGTATTCATTACACAAAATTAGATTAAGGACCAAAGATATTGATTTGAACAATTCATCATTGATAATTTAATACTTTGACACTTATTTTGACTGATTCTTAATAATAACTAATGATTCTTATTAAAGCATTAATAATACTTATTTTAATTATGTTTCAACCTTACTATGATTTCAAAATTAGTTGAGAAAAAATTACGCTTTACTCTATTTCCGGCTTAGTAGTCCATCTAATAATTTTTAATCAAAAACTTAAATTTACTTTTTCATTCTTTAAACAACATCAAATGTCACATTTTTACCAAATTATATAAATCGTTTATGGTTACAAATAAACCATCTATCTACAACGATTGATAAATAATAAATAAAAATAACATAATTCGTTTAAATTATTTCTATTTATTTATATCTCCATTATAGTGAGTTATTAATTTTTTTTCTATATTTGAATTTAAATCAAAATATTATGAAAAAAACAATTTTACTTTTAGCGAGTCTATTGCTCATCTCTTGCAACACATCAGAAACTGATATTTTAAACGAAAACAATCTCGAAAAAGCAGAAAACTCTTCAAAAACTGTTGATCCTAATACAGGATATGAATCTCCGTATGATATTTCCCAATTTGGCAGGGATATCATTTATAAATTCGAACATAACACTCCATTTCAAATTAAAATTAAAGCTTATGTAGGCTTAGCTTATGTTGATGACAGTAATCCGGGGACACCATACTATATGGGAGCCGACTTGAGTAATGGTCAGTATCCTGCTCTTTATAACTTAAGCTTGAAATATGGTAACACCATCGCTTCGGACGAATTAGTACTGCCTATTGCTTCAAATGGATTTGGTGTTGATTCTACGATAGGACATTTTCCAATTTCTGGTTTAGGACCAAATACTTTTCCTCAAAACATTGCTTTTAGCTTCAGCACTTCAGGTGCTACTCCTGAAGAACTACAATTACTTTACAGAGCCGGAAAAATATATTACATGAGTTATGAAATTCTTGATGCAGCTAATAATCTTGTGACAAGTGGTTTCGTAAACTCCGGATTTCCATCAGGCATTGGATCATTTGGCACACTGCCCCCTAATTGGTCACATGTTGGATATGATACTAATTTTAACAGAGAACTTATTGTAGCAAGCAACTCTAAAGAAATTGTTGTAACAGATGATCTCACATCTTTTGGGTCTGTAGTTCCTTTTACTCAGGGTATCAATAATTATGAAATAAGAATGTTTTCTGACCCAAATGTTTTTGTTTTCAGAGTGTATCCCAACTAAAAATTCTAGGATATAAACTAAATAAAAAATGCCCCAGCTTCCGCTGGGGCATTCTTATATATTTTGAGAAAATCTTACGCTTGTACGTTGTTTCCACCTAATACGAAAGGCTCAACTTCTTTAATTTCTCCGAACTGCTGCTCGTAGTTAGTGATATTTTGCTGAAGAGCTGTAAGAACTCTCTTAGCGTGAAGTGGAGCAAGAATAACTCTTGAACGCACGTTCGCCTGCTGTACACCCGGCATTAACTGGATGAAATCTACTACGAATTCAGATGGAGAATGGTTTACTAAAGCAAGGTTACAATATACCCCTGAAGCTACCATTTCGTTCAATTGAATGTTGATGTTGTTTGGATCGTTGTTTTGATTTTGGTTGTCCATTATTTTTGTTTAAGTTTTATGTTTAAAAAAGTCAAGGCTCAAAAATAAATTAAATCTTTGAACCCTGAACATTAAATTTTAAATTAATTTAAATCTTCGAATTCTTTTTTAGAACCTACGATTACATTCTGATATTCTTTAAGACCTGTACCTGCAGGAATTCTGTGTCCTACAATTACATTTTCTTTAAGACCGTTCAGACTGTCTACTTTACCAGCAACCGCCGCTTCGTTTAGAACTTTAGTAGTTTCCTGGAATGATGCTGCAGACATGAATGATTTAGTTTGTAGAGCTGCTCTTGTAATCCCTTGCAATACAGGTGTAGCTGTTGCAGGTAAAGCTTCTCTTACTTCTACTAATTTCTGATCTTCACGCTTCAACTTAGAGTTTTCGTCTCTCAATTCTCTTGCCGTAATCATCTGACCTGGTTTGAATTCTTTAGAATCACCTGCGTCAGTTACTACTTTAAGACCAAATACTCTGTTGTTTTCTTCCAAGAAATCCATTTTGTGCTCTAAAGCTGCCTCAAGGAACTGAGTATCACCTCCATCAACGATAGATACTTTCGTCATCATCTGTCTTACAATGATTTCGAAATGCTTATCATCGATTTTCACCCCTTGCAGACGGTAAACTTCCTGAATTTCATTTACTAAATATTCCTGAACCGCAGTTGGCCCTTTGATCTTCAAGATATCGTCCGGAGTAACTGAACCGTCAGAAAGTGGCGAACCAGCTCTTACGAAGTCATTCTCCTGTACTAAGATCTGGTTTGATAATTTAACCAAATAAATTTTTCTCTCACCAGTTTTAGCCTCAACAATAAGTTCACGGTTACCTCTCTTGATTTTTCCGTAAGAAACTACCCCATCGATTTCTGTAACAACCGCAGGGTTTGAAGGGTTTCTTGCTTCAAATAATTCTGTAACTCTTGGAAGACCTCCGGTAATATCCCCTGACTTAGCAGATTTTCTCGGGATCTTGATCAAGACTTTACCAGCCTTAATTTTTTCACCGTCGTTTACCATTAAGTGGGCTCCTACAGGTAAGTTGTAACCTTTTTGCTCAACTCCTTTAGAATCTACTACCTTCAATGTAGGTACAGCTTTCTTATTTCTAGATTCAGAGATTACTTTCTCTTCAAATCCTGTCTGTTCGTCAATCTCCAACTGGAATGAAATACCTTGGATGATGTCTTCATATTCTACCTTACCGGCATTCTCTGCAATAATTACCGCGTTATAAGGATCCCATTTTGCAATGATGTCTCCTTTCTTCACTTTATCACCAGATTTAACTAGTAATTGAGAACCATAAGGTACGTTAGCAATCATCAATGGAGTTCTAGATTCGTTATCAGCAACCAATCTAAATTCTGTTGTACGGGATACTACTACTTCCGCAGTGTTTCCGTTTTCGTCTTCAGAAGTAATTGTTCTTACCTCATCCAATTCAACGATACCGTCTCTTCTTGCAGCAATTGAAGGATTTTCTGACACGTTTGTCGATACACCCCCTTGGTGGAAAGTTCTCAGTGTTAACTGAGTTCCCGGTTCCCCAATTGATTGTGCAGCAATTACACCTACTGCTTCACCCATGTGGATTTTCTTACCAGTTGCCAGGTTTCTACCATAACATTTAGCACAAATTCCTTTTTTGGTTTCACAAGTAAGTGGTGAACGTACTTCTAAAGATTCAAGACCCATTTCTTCAACTCTCTTAGCCAAAGCCTCATCAATAATC
>Ga0163161_10003015_pt1 | contig 11902 bp, 11 predicted proteins | sample S45metaG_FD_129847 | JGI IMG/M metagenome (GOLD analysis project Ga0163161, IMG submission 129847) | Switchgrass rhizosphere microbial communities from Kellogg Biological Station, Michigan, USA - S4-5 metaG | ecosystem: Host-associated > Plants > Roots > Rhizosphere > Soil | place: USA... | reverse complement strand
TGCCGCCATTCTTATCCTTATCATAGAAGATACTGCACCAAAATTATAATCAAAAGCAGCCAGCGCTACATCATCCTTACTGTCAAAGTTGCCGTAAATGCTCCCTTTGGTAAGGCCTGTAGCGTCTATAATATCATTCATGGACGTGCCTGCAAAACCCTTACGGTTAAATATAGGCGCTGTCTTTTCTATTATATACTGTTTTGTTTTTTCGGCTTTAGTCATCATTGCATTATCATTTTTCACACTACAAAATTATACCAATCGGTATATTCTACCAAACATAAACCCATTTATTTTTTCTATGATGCCATAGAGCGATAAATGCCAATCTTAACCTAAATTTTTTCGGGTTGCGGCAAAAATTCGCTAAATTTACTAAACCAATAATCATAAAAATGACGAATATGCAGATCCAGTTTAGTATAGATTGCGCCGATGCAGGCCACGAGAGAATTGAAAATTATTTTACAACCGTAATAAACGAAACGCTTAAACGATTTGATGATAAGATTACAGGCATCAATGTACACCTGGCAGATGAGAACGGCGACAAACCGGGACCTGACGACAAACGCTGCACTATAGAAGCACATGCACAGGGACTAAAAGCTGTTGCCGTAACCAACCATGCCGACACGGTGGAGAAAGCCATTAAGGGCGCTGCCGATAAAATGAAAAATGCATTAGACCACGCATATGGCAAACTGCAAAAAAGCCACTAAGAGAATATTTGATATCCTTACATACCCAAACCCCTCCCTTATCTAAACGGAGGGGTTTTAATTTGCGCTAATTGCAGTATGTTTGCACTACTAACAATTTATATATGAGCGCCCTTAAAAACTTGTATTCCCCTTCTTTTTATGAACGGTTATGTGCCGTGCTGACTAAATCGCTGCCCAGTTTTGACAAGGATAAATTCATCAGCCTGATAAATTCTGATGGTTTTGAGGATAAAGAATTAAAGGCCAGGATGCGCCATACTGCGATAGTACTGCACCATTTTATGCCAAGGGATTTTGGCAAGGCGGCAGATGCCCTGGAGGTTATAATAGAAAATGCACGTAAAGCCAACTTTGGCGAAGACGGACTGGCAAGCATGTTCCTTCCCGATTATATTGAGGTATACGGTATCATTCACTACGACGACGCCGTAAGGGCATTGGAGTTTGTTACCCAATACGTCAGCTGTGAGTTTGCCGTACGTCCGTTCCTGATAAAATATGAGGACAAAATGCTGAAGCAGATGCTTGCATGGTCGCTGCACGACAATTATAAAGTGCGCCGTTTTGCAAGTGAGGGCGCAAGGCCAAGACTACCATGGGCTATGGCGATACCCAGCCTGAAGAAAGACCCATCGGCGGTTTTGCCTATTCTGGAGAACCTGAAAAATGACCCGTCTGACTTTGTGCGAAGAAGCGTTGCCAACAATCTTAACGACATTGCCAAAGACCATCCTGATGTTGTTTTGGCGATTGCCAAAAAATGGAAAGGCACCAGCGCGGCAACAGATGCCATTGTAAAGCACGGCAGCCGTACCCTTTTAAAACAAGGCCATCCCGAAATACTTAAACTGTACGGACTTGATGCTACGCATATTGCCCACGCCGGTTTTGAGGTGCTTACTCCCGTCGTAAAACTGGGCGATAGCGTAGAGTTTACCTTTATTATAGAAAATAAGGATGACAAGCCGCAAACCGTTCGCCTTGAATATGGATTGTATTATATGAAAGCCAAAGGCCACCTGGCAAAAAAAGTATTTAAGATAAGCGAAAAGACCTATCAGCCGGGCGAGAAAGCAGCAATAGTGAGAAAACAATCGTTCAGGGCTATTACTACGAGGGTATTCCATTTAGGCGAACACAAAGTATCCCTTATCATTAATGGCGAAGAAAAAGAGATCGCAGCCTTTGAGCTTATCACTTAATTACGATTTCTTCTTTCTGTTTGTAAAAGGATCATAAGAGAACCCAAGGCTAAAATAGCCCGTACCGTCCTGGTTGGTAGAGAAGATATAATCGTTTGTAGACTCTCCCCTTTCGGTAATCCTTGAGTTGAAAACATTGGCAAGTCCCACCTTTGCAGTACCTATAAGCCCGTCGCCAAACCAGTGTTCATACGTTACGCCCGACCTCAGCTCCAGCTGTCGGTAATCATACACCTTTGCAAAGCCCGGCGCAGAAGAGTTCAGGTAAAAACCGTCGGCAATAAGCTCTGTACCAATAGATATCCTACCGTTCTCAAACACATTGTGTTTCAAGAACAATCTTTGCGGCAGTATGATATCAGCAATCCAACCGTTATTAAATTTATGCTCCAGCGTAAACACAGGTGCTGCCGGCACCGGCGAGGCAGGGTCTATCAAAACAATAAGGCCTGCTGTTATCTTGGTCTTTGCGTTGGCTTTTAGCACAAATGTTCCGCCTACAAAACCTTTTATACGCTGTGCATCTTTCTCTGTACCATCGGCAATAAAGCTGGCATTATAGATAAACATTTTTTTAAACAATGTTGTAAAGCCCGTAAAGCTTACGGCTGCCGAAAGGTAATGAAAATCGTTGCTGCCGTTATAATAGGTCTGCGGTGCCCCGCTAAAATCTTTTACCTGCTCCAGTTCGGCATGCTCATATTTATATGATGCCGATGCGGTAATATTCCATTTTGGCTTCATGATAACCGGAATGTTTGCAGCGATATTTAGCTTTGACTTGTTTTTAATACGTCCGCTTATAAAGTCATCGCCCAGCAATCTGCTGTCAAAATCCTGTGGCAGGTACTGTACATATTTCACGTCAAACACCCTCGCAAACGGAAACTTATCGGCGATGGCCGACTGTGCCTTTTGCTTATTGGTTTCGGTATCCTGTGCGGCTGCATTAAGGCATAGCAATGCCGATGAAACTAAAAACAGCGTTTTTTTCATGATTGGTTGGATTAATGCCCACGCACTTAACGGAGGCCGATTTGATTGATGATTGAACTTCTACAGTTTGTCTGACAGGTTTTTGCCCAGGTAAAGCTCCAGAAAATCTTTGCGAAACACATCGCCAATAGGTATCTCTGAATTTTTTATATATATGGTGTGGTTATCAAAAGAATCTATGTGGTTTATGTTTACAAGGTACGACTTGCTAACCCTTGCAAACAGTGCAGGATTTAAATGGCTATGGATGGTCTTAAGGTTCATGGCGGTAATTACCTTGTTATCTTCAATGTAAATTACCACATAATCCTTTAATCCCTCTACATACAATATATCCTTAAACAGTATCTTATGATAACGCCTTTCTGATTTAATAAGCATAAACTCGGCGTCCATGCTTTCCATAGAGGCATTTTGTCCGCTTAACAGCTCATGGTAGCCAATGGCTTTTTGCACCGCCTTGTACAGCCGCTCCTTATTAACAGGCTTTACAATATAATCTATAGCCTCTACCTCATAGCTCTGCAGTGCGTATTGAGAGTAGGCCGTTGTAAATATTACCAGCGTTTCCTTTGGTATGGTAGATGCAAACTCTAAACCCGTTACGCCCGGCATCTGGATGTCAAGAAAAATGAGGTCTACCTTATTGTCCTGCATAAACTCGCGGGCTTTTTTTACCCCGTTAAAGCTGCCGGTAATAGTAATACCCGCCACATCCTGAAGCTGGAGCAGCATGCCTTCGCGCGCAAGCGGTTCGTCGTCTACAATTATACAGTTCATAGTGGCAGTATCAGGTTAACTTCATATTCGTGTTCATCGTTGCGTATATCCAGTGTAAAATCTTTTCCGTACAGCAGCTCCAGCCTTCGCTTCACGTTGGCAAGGCCCAGGCCTCCGCTCTCTGAAAGTACCAATGGCTCTGCCGCTTTAGAATTGATACAGGTAAAATGCAGTTTATCGTCAACTATTGTAAACCCGGCCTTTACATACGATGGATTATCAAGGTCTATGCTGTATTTTATGGCATTCTCTATAAAACAGATAAACAAACTCGGCGGCAGGCTAATCGATTTAAAACTATCCTTATCATATTCACTGTTATTTACCGTAAGCTCAAACGTAAAATCGTCACGCCTTATTTTTTCAAGCTCCATAAAATCGGTCAGAAACTGGATTTCAGACGATAATTGCACCGATGCCGCATTGTTCTCATAGAGCTGGTAGCGCAAAAAGTCTGACAGCTTCACGATGATAAGCGATGCCTTTACAGGATCTTTTGTAACCAGCACATTAACATTATTGAGCATATTGAACAAAAAATGCGGATTGATCTGGTTCTTTAGCTCCTTTAACTCCATCTGCAACGTTGCTTTTTCCAGCTCTGCCATCCTGGTCGTATCTACCTTCCATTGCTGAAACAGCTTTATCGCTGTAGATGAGAATACCGTAAGGGTAAGAATATTGGCTGCAGCCAGTATCTCCCTCCAAAAGCTCAATTTTATCTGCTTTGGTAAGATCCTGTGAGGGTCAAAATACATAATATTGATCTGCCTCATTACAGAGAACGTAACGACTATAAGCCCGGTAAGCGTTACTATGTACGTAAAATATTTCCCCTTAAAAAGCTGGTAGGGCACCAAAACATACATATTAAAATATACCATGGCAAGAAAATAGGCCATCCACATTATGCGTATGTACAGGTAATAATTTCCGTTATACTCTCCTGCTTCTCCCCCGTCCAAAAGCGTAAGTATAAGGTACAACCATATCGTAAAATGTCGGTATACCCTGTATTTAGGCTCTACAAGAAAATCTACAAAACCATTTTCTGTACAATATATCGCTTTTACTTTCTGCATAGTATTATAATCACTGCGAAGTACGTTAAAAACCTTCGCGTTAAAAACTTATTTATACCAAACGGCATTTATATTATACAAAACACTTTTCCTGTTTTGTGCTTTATGTGCAAAAACAGGTTTGGTATAAAATACCTTCGGTTTGGTATAAAATTAAGCATGGCAGTCCATATCGCATTTAAATTTGAGTAAAATATTTATGTTATGGACGCAGGGACTATAGAACAATGGATTACCGAAATAGAGAACGATGCCGCTTACCGTAAAGATAAAAGGATAGAAGACCTTATTAATTTATGGAAGTTTGCTTCTATTTATAACTCCGATGCCGAAATAACCAAAGACGGACAAATGACTGCTGGCCATGAGGACGCCTTTAAGGTAGATTTTATGGACATCTGTCTTAAAGAAGCTCCTAAAAGCGATACGTTTGAGAACGTATGCGGTGAGATAGCCCCTGCGCTTAACCTTATGGCCGACTACTACATACTTCTTAACGAACAGCAAAACAACCTTACTCCCCAGAGCCTTACCAACCTGCACCGCGAGATGCTGGATGCCATTCAGGGTAAGCTGGTGCTGTACAAACACGTTAAGCAGATCACTAAAGTTGCAGCATCATCTGCCGGGATACATACTAACCTTAAAGTAAAGGATTGCGGCAGGGAACACATCTCGGCCCTGCTGAAACAAAAGAAATACACACGCTCATCAGGCAAATGGATGGTGCTCGTGCTGGACAGGCTTGTAAGCCAGTGCGACGCATTTTACCTTGACGATACCATCTTTAGGCTGCCATTTAAAACAGGATACCAAAAACTTTTCCTGTTTGACTTTTATAAAGGCGAAATTATCGAACTGCCTGTTGCCCGATAATCAAAAAACCCCTCTGCATCGCTGCACGAGGGGTTTTTCTTTTTATACAAATTCTCTCAACAAAATGCTACCAGAAAAAGGTGTAAAGCGCAGCAATAACTGCAGTTACTATAATAGCACCCACAGCAAAGCTGTTTGATACCTTAAACATAGACGTGTCTATCTCAAGGCCGTTTGTAGCTATACCTTTGCGCGTTTCTTTAACGCTTATAAAGAACATGCCCGTTACACAGATAAGGAACACAAAGCCCATCCTGTCGATAAACGGAATTTCGTAAATACCTTCTGCATTCGGAACCGAGAAGCCCCAGTCGTAAAGGAACGACAGGTCCATAAAGCCCGGAAGAAACTTAAAGAATACCGAGAATATAAACCCGCCTATCATGGCAAATAATGCTGCTGTAGGCGTTGCTTTTTTCCAGAAGAAGCCAAGTATGAACATCGCGAAGATACCCGGGCTCAAAAATCCTGTAAACTCCTGTATGAACTGGAATCCTCCTTTTTTATCTATACCCATAAACGGAGCGATAAGTATAGCGATTATCATGGCAGCGATAACAGTTATCTTACCTACTTTAACCAGTTTTTGCTCGTTAGCCTCTACATTAAGTTTTTGCTTGTAGATATCAAGCGTAAAGATTGTTGCAATACTGTTTGCCTTACCGGCAAGCGATGCCACGATTGCTGCTGTAAGCGCTGCAAACGAAAGCCCTTTTAATCCTGACGGAAGCAGGTTAAGCAGTACAGGATAGGCACGGTCAGGGTTAAGTTCGCCACCCTGCAGCATCTCCGTCTGGAAACCGCCCTGCTGGTGCAGTACATACGCTGCAATACCCGGTAACACCACGATAATAGGCATTAACAGCTTAAGGAACGATGCAAACAGGATACCGCCACGTGCCGTTTTAAGGTCGGCGCCAAGGGCACGCTGCGTAATGTATTGGTTACATCCCCAGTAGTTAAGGTTAATGATGATCATACCCCCTATAAGTACCGACAACCCCGGAAGATCGGCATAGTTGGTATTTGTCTTTTCAAATATCATGTGAAAGTGGTCGCTGGCATGGGTAGTCATATAGCTAAAGCCGTCTACCACGCCCGAACCTCCAAATTTATCGGCTACAAGGTTAAGTGCAAGGTACGTTGTTGCAAGTCCGCCCAGTATCAGGAAAAATACCTGGATAACATCGGTATACCCAATAACCTTCATACCGCCCAGAGTAATAAAAATAGAGAAGATGGCAAGGAACGCCATACACAGATTAAGGTCAAATCCTGATATACTGCTTATGGCAAGTGCCCCAAGATACAGGATAGACGTAAGGTTTACCACTACATAAAGCAGTAACCAGAACACCGCCATGATCATGGCAACCGTACCGTTGTAACGCTGGTTAAGGAACTGCGGCATGGTAAATATCTTATTCTTAAGATACACCGGGATAAAGAAAACGGCCACCACAATAAGTGATATTGCCGCCATCCATTCGTAAGTGGCAATGGCAAGGCCCATCTTAAAGCCGCTGCCGCTCATGCCGATAAATTGTTCTGCGCTGATGTTACTAGCAATAAGCGATGCGCCAATAGCCCACCATGTAAGTGAGCCTTCTGCTAAAAAGTAGTCGTTACTACTTGTGCTTTCCTTCTTTTTCCGGTTGTATATCCAGAATCCGTATCCTACAATGAGCACAAAGTAGAACAAGAAAACGATATAGTCAGCAGTAGATAATGCTTTCATAGTTTAACGTGTTTGTTGTTTTTTGGTTAAAGTGTTTGGGTTTGGGTATTAGGGTGTTTTGGTTTTGTAGTGAACCTCAGAAAGGCCTCTGAGGATATCGGCACTTTTCTCGGGAGAGATATCCCTTTGTGCCTCGGCCATCATCTCGTAGCCTACCATAAATTTCTTTACAGAGGCAGAACGCAACAGCGGCGGGTAAAAATGCATGTGGAAATGCCATTCAGGATGCGGCTTTCCGTCGGTTGGGGTTTGGTGGATACCCGATGAATACGGGAAAGAGGTCTCAAAAAGGTTGTCATATTTTACCGTGATCTTTTTTAAGATTTCGGCAAATGCCTGTGTTTCCTCTTCGGCCATTTCGGTAATATTGCCAAAATGCCTTTTGCTTATTATCATCGTCTCATACGGCCATGTAGCCCAAAACGGAACCACAACGGCAAAATGGTCATTCTCTATAACAACACGCTCTTTTTTAGCCAGCTCCTCGGTAAGGTAATCTGCCAGAAGGCTTTTCCCGTTCTTTTCGTAGTAGGCTAAAAGGCTTGCCTGCGTTTTTTCGACCAAAGTAGGGAGCGACGACTGTGCCCATATCTGCCCGTGCGGATGCGGGTTGCTGCACCCCATTACACTGCCCTTGTTCTCAAAAATCTGAACATGGTTTATATAATCCTTGCTGCCAAGTTCTTTGTATTGCTGTTTCCATGCTTCGGCTACCTTAACCAGCGCGCTTACCTCCATTTCAGGAATGGTAAGGTTGTGTTTTGGCGAAAAGCATATTACTTTATTAATGCCCCTTTCCGGCTTTAGCTGAAAAAGAGATGAAGTGTCGGGTGTAGTGACCGCGTCGGTACGCAGCGACGGAAAATCGTTATCAAAAACAAAAACGTCGGTATACTGGTCGTTGCGCACTCCGTTAGAGCGCAGATTGCCTGCACACAGGTAACACTCAGGGTCATACTCCGGCAATGCTGTATTTGCAGCAGCTTCTTTTTGTCCCTGCCACGGCCTTTTGCTGCGGTGTGGAGATACCAGTACCCACTCCCCTGTTAACGGATTGTATCGCCTGTGCGGATGCTCATTATTGTCAAATACCTGCATATTAATCTTTATAAAGGGTTGTACCTTTTGCTATTTTTATTTTGTACGGCTCAAGGCTGATGCCGAATTTATCTTTATATTCCCTGCTTACTTTTGCAATAAGGGCATCTTCTGTACCTTTTCTCACAAGGTTTATGGAGCAGCCGCCAAAACCGCCGCCCATCATGCGAGAGCCAAGTACATCTTCGTTATTTCGCACTGCATCTACAAGGAAATCGATCTCCTCACAGCTTACTTCATATTCTTTAGAAAGGCCGTCGTGTGTAGCAAACATCAATGCGCCAAGCTTAGCAAAATCTGAAGCCTCGAGCGCATCTACCGCATCCAGCACACGCTGTATTTCCTGAACCACAAATAAGCAGCGGTTGTATATGGTCTCGCCCAGTTTTTCACGCTGTGCCTTTACCTGCTCCTCATTACAGTCACGGAAGGTTTTCACTCCGGGATAAGCCTCTTTTAAGATTGCGAGCCCCTTTTCTACCTCCTGCCTGCGCACGTTATAGCCCGATGTAAGATGGGTATGTTTTACGTTACTGTTCAGCAATAATAGTGAATATTCTTTAAAATCTGCTTTATGGTATTCATATTCCAGTGTATTGCAGTCCAGTTTTATCACACTGCGCTTTTTGCCAAATACGCTGGCAAACTGATCCATAATACCGCAATTTACACCTACAAATGTATGCTCAGATTTTTGGCCTATCAGTGCAATATCTTCTTTAGAAAGGCCCAGGCCAAACATATGATTGAATGCATAAGCGATACCGCACTCTAATGCAGCCGAAGACGAAAGACCAGACCCCATAGGTATTGTACTGCTGAAAGCGATGTTTACACCCTTAAGGTTTTTGCTTCTGTCTTTTAACTGATGGATAACCCCAAGTATGTAGTTAACCCACATAACATCGGTTGGCTTAAGCTCGTCGTTAAGGTCAAACGTATAGGTTTCGTCAAGATCTCTGGCAATAAGCGTGCATTTAGAGCTGCCCGACGCTGATATACCAAAGCATATATATTTATTGATTGCTGCCGGAAGCACAAAACCATCGTTATAATCTACGTGCTCGCCTATAACATTTATTCTTCCCGGAGAAAGGAATACGTGCTGCGGCGCTGCGGCAAAAGCACTTTCAAAGTATTGTTTTACCTGATTTACTAATTTCTTTTTCATTATATCGCTGGTCGTTTATAACTGTTCAAATTTCCAGATGGTTTTCTGGGTGTAGGTTTCCCCTTTGCGCAATATGGCATTAGGAAAATTAGTATGGTTTGGCGCATCAGGATAGTTTTGCGTTTCAAAGCAAATACCGCTGTTTGCGTGGTATTCTGCGTCTTCTTTGCCTTTTACCTGCCCAAAACAATTGCCGCCCACATAAATATGCACCGATGGCTGGTCTGTATATACCGTCATTTTTAGTCCGGTGCTCTCGCTTTCAAGAATTGCCGCCGGCGCCGAAGCATCGGTCAGGGCAAAAGAATTATCTATAGACGCAGGGCATCCCGCCGGAGATGTAAAATCGAAACCCTTATCTGCCGCTTTTATGTATTTGCCCGTAGGTATGCCGTCTTCGGTAATTTCAAGGATTGCCGGGGTATTTACCATAAGCTGCTGCGTAAGTACATTGCCCTTATGACCATCAAGGTTAAAGTAGCTGTGCTGGGTAAGGCTTATAACCGTATCCCTGCTGCTTTGAGCTTTATAGTCAATCTTGATTTCGTTGTCCGGCGTAAGCGTATATGTAACTTGCGTAACCAGTTCACCCGGAAAATGCTGGTCGCCATCCGGGCTGGTATATTCAAAAGTTATTGAGGCGTTATCTGCCTCCTGCTTCACTTCGTTTACCTGCCACACCACACGGCAAAAACCTAAGTGCCCACCGTGAAGCGTGTTCTCATTATGGTTCTTGTCAAGATTATACTGCTGTCCGTCAATAGTAAAGGCCGCATTGGCAATACGCCCTGCATAACGTCCTATAACTGCACCAAAGTAAGGCGGGCTTGGCACTGTGTACGATGCTAAGTAACCCTCAACACTATCAAATCCTAAAACCACATCGGTCTTGACCCCATCTTTCCCTGTTACCAGCAGCGAACTTATAGCTGCACCATAGGTAATGAATGTCACCTCTAGCCCCTTACTATTTGTAAGTGTGTAAGAATGAACAGCTGTACCATCCGGCAGGGCGCCAAATAATTTCGCAATACTATCAGTTGTAAAATGAGAAATGTGATTTTTTTCCATAATTTTATTATCGAATCAGCACCAAAAGTAAAAGTTAATCTCAATCAGTCATACCAGTACCTACCAGTTTTTGTATATTAGCCACCAGTTTACCCATTACCATGAAAATAATAAACATTGACAGCCGCAGCAGCCTGCCCAAGTACAAACAGATCATCTTATCGATAGAAACATCTATTACCGAAAAGCGCCTGAAGCGTGGCGATAAGCTGCCCTCTGTAAATAAAGTGGCATTAGAATTTTCGCTGTCAAGGGACACTGTACTGCTGGCTTATGATGAACTGAAGAAACGAGGCATAATCTATGCCCGGCTTGGAAAAGGCTATTACATAAAAAGCGAGGAATTCAGTTTTGAGCAGCGCATCTTTTTATTGTTTGACGAATTCAACTCCTTCAAAGAAGACCTGTACAATGCCTTTATGGAAACAATGGCAAACAATGCACAGATCGATATTTTTTTCCATTACTTCAGCATTGACGTCTTCAGAAAACTTATCAATGAGAATAATGGCGACTACTCCAAGTACATCATTATGCCAACTACCCTTAAGGGCGCTGCTGCAATCATAAAGACCCTGCCTAAGAACGATGTGTTTATTCTTGACCAGACCACTGCAGAACTGAAAGACTACCCATCGGTACACCAAAACTTTGTAAAAGATATGTACAACGCCCTTACCGCGGGACAACAGAAATTATATAAATACAAAAAGATGGTACTTATATTCCCCGCTTTCAAGCAGCCGCCCGGCATGGCCGAGGGATTTACTAAATTCTGTACTGATAACGGAATAAGGCATGAAATAATCCCCGATTTTGAGAACCGTATCCTGCTGCCCGGTGAAGCCTACGTTATCCCTAACGACCGTCACCTGGTGAGCGTGCTTGAACAGGCCCGCGATAAAAATTTACAGATAGGCAAAGACATTGGCATAATATCGTACAACGACACGCCGCTAAAAAAAGTTGTGGGCAACGGTATTACCACCATTTCTACCGACTTTACCGAAATGGGACACCTGCTCGCCGAAATGATTCTAAAACAGGCTAAAACACAAATAGAGAATAAAAGCAGATTAATCGAGAGGGGGTCGTTATAACCTCACCCCCAGCCCCCTCTCCGAAGGAGAGGGGAGCAACTTTACTCGTGAATCAATTAG
>Ga0163161_10003013_pt1 | contig 11904 bp, 14 predicted proteins | sample S45metaG_FD_129847 | JGI IMG/M metagenome (GOLD analysis project Ga0163161, IMG submission 129847) | Switchgrass rhizosphere microbial communities from Kellogg Biological Station, Michigan, USA - S4-5 metaG | ecosystem: Host-associated > Plants > Roots > Rhizosphere > Soil | place: USA... | reverse complement strand
GACAGTTTCAAAAATGATAAAACTGCCTTTTACAATATTTGCCGTTGAAGTTTATTTTCGAATCAATAAACCTTAAATCCTTTATAAACCTGAATATTTTCTGTCAAAATTTTCGAAGCATCTCTCCTGAAATTCAACAGATGATCTGTACCGTTATGACGATTGTGATGTTCTGCACTTTCCCAAAGTTCTATCAGAAAAAAAGTTCCTTTCTGTTCGTTATCTTCAATCAGGTCATACTGAAGACACCCCTCCTCTTTTCTTGTTTCTCTCACCAAAGTCTGGAAAAGTTCTACCGCCTCCATCAGATAACTTTCGTTAAATTTGAAAAGCGCTACAATGTGTAAATTCATGCTTTATTTTTAGGGTGTAAATGTAAAATAATTTCCCTTTTCATTTTAAATTTAAATTCTAAAATTTCTTTAGTAAAAGTCAAGTTTTAATTACAAGACAGATTTGTAAATCGTTATCGAACTCATGATAATTACCAGTATTCCTATAACGATGAACATCCCTTTCACAGGTAATTTTGAAGTAAGCATCGCAGAAAAAGGAGCGGTTACAATTCCGCCAATTAAAAGTCCCAGAATAATATTCCAGTGCTGAATTCCTAATGTGAAAATAAAGGTAATTGCAGCGGTAAGTGTCAGAATAAATTTGGCAACCGTAGAACTTCCGACCGCAAATCTTGGCGTGAAAGAGTTTTTGATTAAAGTCCCCGTTACCAAAGGACCCCATCCTCCACCAGCAAATGAATCGATAAATCCGCCGATCAATCCTAATCTTGTCAGATTTGTTTTTCTTTTTAAGGCCCTACTTTGTTTTGGTTTAAAAGCATTCGACAAAATCTGAAAACCTAAATACAAAGTATAGAAAGCGATAACTGTCTTGGTGATTTTAGAATAATATTCACCAACATAAGTGAGGCATAGAGCACCTATAATTGCTCCGATAATTGCAGGAATCGCAAGCTTTTTTACCAAACTTTTACTTACATTCTGCAATTTAATATGACTGATACTTCCTGCAGCCGTAGTAAAACTCTCAGCAGAATGAATACTTGCACTCACAATATGCGGCGGAATATTAAGGAATAAAAGTGTGGTCGTACAAATCACACCGTATCCCATTCCCATTGATCCGGCAACGATTTCTGCCAAAAATCCGACCAACATCATCCAATAGAAAATATGATTGTCTCTGGCTAAAATTAATTGAAGCTCATCGAGATATCCTAATTCATACATCGAAAACACCACAACAAATAATATTGCGATGGTGACCAGAAATGTATTTAATCTTATCTGAACTTTCCTTGTAAGTTCCATATTATAAAATCATTACAGCACCTACTGTAGAATTGCTTGTTTCGTCGATCAAAATGGCATTTCCTGTTGATTTGCTGTCTTCAAAACTATCAAAAACCAATGGTGAAGCAGTTTTCAAACGAACTTTTACCACTTCATTCAGTTTAATACTAGTGTCTACCGAGATTTTTTCTAAAGTATTGACGTCAATTCTGTATTCAATTTCTTTGACAATTGCTTTCAAAGTTTTGCTTTTATGCTGAATAAAATATTTATTTCCTTCATTCAGTTCTTTTTTGTCGAGCCAGCAAACAACAGCTTCAAACTCATTTTCAACTTTTGGCTGACTGCCTGTTTTCACAATAAAATCACCTCGACTGATGTCGATATCATCTTCTATATGCAGAACTGCAGGTTGATTGGTAAAAACAAAATCAACTTCTTTTCCGCCAGTTTCAATTTTTGAAATTTTACTTTGAATGTTTTGTGGAAGAATAGTAATTTCGTCCCCTTTGGTATAAACTCCTGAAATAACTTCTCCGGCATAACCTCTGTAATCATGCAGTTCATCAGTTTGTGGACGAATCACGTACTGAACCTGAAATCTCGGATGATCAACATCTTTATTTTCAGCAATTTCAACTGTTTCGAGGAAATCTAAAAGTGTAGAACCTTTGTACCAATCAGTTCTTGAAGATTGATCAACAATATTATCACCATAAAAAGCAGAAATCGGGAAATAACTGACGTTTTCCAGACCTAATTTCTGGGCAACCAGTTCATATTGAGTTTTAATATCGTTATAAATTTCCTCAGAATAATCCACCAAATCCATTTTGTTGATGGCTACGACAACATTTTTCATTTTTAGTAATGAAGCAATAATTGAGTGCCTTCTCGTTTGTTCGATCACCCCCTGTCTTGCATCAATAAGTATCACAATCAATTGTGAATTGGAAGCTCCCGTAATCATATTTCTTGTATATTGAATATGTCCCGGAGCATCTGCAATGATAAACTTCCTTTTTGGTGTCGAAAAATATCGGTAAGCAACGTCGATGGTAATTCCCTGCTCTCTTTCGGCTCTCAAACCATCGGTGAGAATTGCAAGGTCAACACCATTTTCGTTTTTGTTTTTTGACTGTTTTTCTAAAGCTTCAAGCTGATCAATCAGTATATTTTTACTGTCATACAGAAGTCTTCCGATCAGGGTACTTTTCCCGTCATCAACACTTCCTGCAGTGATAAATCTTAATATGTCCACGTTAATTTTAGTTATAAGTTGTGAGTGATAAATGATGAGTTGTGAAGGCTTACTACTTATTGCTTAAAAATACCCTCCTTTTTTTCTGTCTTCCATCGCAGCTTCCGTCACTTTATCATCGATTCGGGTTTCTCCTCTTTCGGAAATTTTTGAGGCGGTAATTTCTGTCACAACCTCATCCAAAGTTTCGGCTGAACTTTCAACTGCTGCAGTACAAGTCATATCTCCTACGGTTCTGTAACGCACTTTTTTATTAACAATTTCATCATTTTCGTCAATCTGAATAAAATCCGAAACCGCAATTAATTGTCCATCATATTCTATCACTTCACGATCATGAGCAAAATAAATGGAAGGAAGTTGAATGTTTTCTTTTTTAATATAATTCCAGACATCGAGCTCCGTCCAGTTTGAAATCGGGAAAACCCTTACATTTTCACCTTTATTGATTCTTCCGTTGTAGATATTCCACAATTCCGGACGCTGTAATTTCGGATCCCATTGACCAAACTCGTCACGAACAGAGAAAAAACGTTCTTTCGCTCTGGCTTTTTCTTCATCTCTTCTGGCTCCCCCAATACATGCATCATACTGAAATTCTTCAACCGTTTCCAACAAAGTATGGGTTTGCAGCCAGTTTCTTGATGCAAATTTTCCTTTGGGTTCGGTTAAATTTTTAGCTTTAATCGTATCTTCAACTTTTCTTACAATCAGTTCTGCACCAATACCTTCTGCATAATAATCTCTGAATTGCAATGCTTCAGGGAAATTGTGTCCTGTATCGATATGCACCAAAGGAAACGGTATTTTCATCGGAGCAAAAGCTTTTTTAGCCAGATGTACCAAAGTGATAGAATCTTTTCCGCCACTGAAAAGCAAAGCCGGTTTCTCGAATTGCGCTGCAATTTCGCGCATAATATAAATGCTCTCGGCTTCCAGCTGTTCCAGATAATCTAATTTATATGTACTCATTTTTATTTCTAAAAAATTTGAATTAATGGGTATGCAGACCGCATTCTTTTTGTGAACTTTCCCACCACCAACGTCCGGCGCGAGGATTTTCGCCTTCTTCGATTGCTCTTGTGCAAGGTTGACAACCAACGCTGATGTATCCTTTTTTATGTAAAGCCAGTTCCTGAACATTATTTTGTTCCAGATAATTGAGAACTTCCTGATAAGACCAATTGATCAAAGGATTGTACTTAAAAAGTTGTCTTTCTTCATCCCATTCGATGATCGGCATATTTTCACGATTTTCCGATTGCTCAGAACGAAGTCCGGTGATCCAGACTTTTGCCCCTTCCAAAGCACGGTTCAGAGGTTTTACTTTTCTGATGAAACAACATTCTTTCCTGTTTTCGACAGAATGATAAAAAGCGTTGATTCCTTTTTCATTGACATATTTTTCAACATCAGAATATTCCGGAAAGTAAATTTTCGTTTTGGTTTTATATCGAGAATTATTTTGTGAAAGTAGATCGTAATGCTCATAAAAAAGTCTTCCCGTATCTAAAGTAAAAACTTTTACAGGCAGTTGATTCCTGAAAATCATATCGGTAATTACCTGATCTTCCTGACCAAGTGATGTGGAAAACACAACTCCTTCCGGGAATTTTCCTGAAATAAATTTCAATCCGTCTTCTGCCGAAAGCTGTTTTAGTAAGTCTGCATCTTCTTTTGAAATCATAGTTTGTTCATTGAAGTAATGCAAATATCAGATAAAATTACTATCCTACCAAACAGGTGGACTAATAATTTAAAAAAATTGAATTCGATCAGTCGATCAGATCCAGTAAAGTCTTTTCGTCTAAAATTTTCAGGGAAGCATCGCGCACTTCTATCAAAACATCGTGTAAACCACAATGCTCTTCGTTGCAGTCTTCACATTTTTCGTAAAAATTTAAGCTCACGCAAGGAAGCATTGCAATTGGTCCGTTGACAAGACGAATTATTTTTGAAAGTGTTACTTTTTCAGGAAGATCTTTTAAGAAATATCCTCCTCCTTTTCCCTTTTTACTGTCGAGAACATCAGATTTTTTCAGCTGTAGCAAAATGTTTTCAAGAAACTTTAAAGGAATTTTTTTGTGTTCAGCAATTTCGGAAATAAGAACAGGACCTTCATTTCTTTTTTCTACAAGATATGAAAGTGCCTTAAACGCATATTGAGATTTTTTTGACAGCATTAGAACAAAAGTAAGAAATTTGTTTTAAATGTGTGAATCTTTGACTGGATGTCGGAAGATGGGTGTTGGAAGTTAATAGAATGATGTTATTCTTTATTTTCTCTACCATTCGACTTCCAACCAAATTTCCTAAATTTGTTTCTATGTTCAGTAAACAGGAAGCACAGCAGTTAAAAAAAGAATTTTGGACGGCTTTCGGAAAGTCATTTCCGAGAAAATGGATTTTGTACGATACCAAAGTCAAAGATTTTTCTTTTAAATTTAATGCTGAAAACAAAAAGGCAGAAGTTTCTTTAGATATAGAAATGAAAGATGAAGTTTTCAGAGATGCCTATTATAACAAGATCTGGTCGCTTGAAGATATTCTGAAAGATTACATCGGTGATTTTTATAAAGAAGAATTCTATACTCTCGAAAACGGAAAAGTCATCAGCAGAATCTGGGTAGAGAAAGACGCAGTTTCTGTTCTTAATAAAAATACGTGGCAGCAAATTTTCGAGTTTTTTGTGGAGAAAATGGATGGCTTTGAGAGGTTTTATTATGAGTATGAGGATTTTATAAAAGATGTTTAAAATATGAAAATCAGATATTGTTGGAGATGCAAAATGGATGTTCCTATGTTGGATTCCGAAGAAGGAAAAATTGCTTCAAAATTATTATCTGAAGGATATCAAGAAGCTAAAAAATTGATGAAGGCTCCAAACTTCAGTAAATTACTCAATTATTATAAAGATGTAACAGGCTTTGAAGAAACAAATCATATTGCAATCATGCATCATTTCATTGATATGTATGGTCCTGATTGTGAAAATTGTGGAAAACCTTACAGAACAGAGACTGCAACTTTTTGTCCAAAATGTGGTAACAAAAGACAAATCTAGCTAATCATTTTTTACCAAATGACAAATCTTAAAAAACTAAGTTTTCTTAACTTTCCCTCATGAAAGAACTTTTCGATTTTATCCTGAGATTTGGAAACCTCAACCAGCAACAGATGGATTTCATTGCAAGCAAAGCAACAGAACTGACCATTCCAAAAGAAGAATATTTTTCTGAAGCCGGAAAAATATCGAGACAGGTAGCATTTGTCGTCGAAGGAATAATGCGGGTTTGCTATTACGATAATAAAGGTGAAGAAATCACAAAATATTTCATTGAAGAAAATAATCTGGTCGTAGATCTCGAAAGTTTTGATAACGAAATTCCCTCCAGCTCGTATGTTCAGGCGGTTACGGATTGTAATTTAATTGTTTTTCAGAGAAAAGACTGGTTAGAATTACTACAAACAATTGTCGGGTGGGAAGCCATTGTTCATAAAATAATTTCAAGAGCATTGCTGCAAAAAGTAGAAAGAAGAAGTCCGCTCGTTTCGGAAGATGCAACGACACGTTATTTGAAATTTTTGGAGATCTATCCTACTGTTGTCAACAGAATTCCGCTTTCTTATATCGCTTCATATTTGGGAGTGACACAATCTTCATTAAGCAGAATCAGGAAAAATATTAAATTAGATTAATAATACACAACAGATTTCATACTTTGCTTATTTGAAACTTTAATTGACTTGCTTATTAATTTATAAAAACAAATATTATATATTCTGTTTGTCATTCAGGAGGAATCTAAGCACACTTTTTTAAATACTATCTTTCAAAGCTTTGTTGAGATTCCTCCGGAATGACAAACAAAATGTATTATTTCAAAAACTTATAATTCTCCTCGATCAAACTTCCAACTCATCAGCACTTTTTGTCATTTGGCAAATGTTATCTTATTAAATTGACGGACTTTTACACCATCAATTAAAATAAAAAAAATGACAACAGCATTAATAACAGGAGCGAATAGAAACATTGGTCTTGAAACCGCAAAACAACTTTCACAAAAAGGATTATTCGTTTATTTAGGAAGTCGTGATCTTGCAAAAGGGGAAGCAATTGTAAAAGAATTAAATGAAAAAGGATTTCAAAACATCCAAGCGATTGAAATCGATGTTACCAATCCTGAATCAATCTCGGCAGCAAAAACCATCGTAGAAAACGAACAAGGGAAACTTGATATTCTCATCAACAATGCAGGAATCCTTGGTGTAAATCCTCAAACTGCAACAGAAACTGCAGTCGATCATATTAAAGAGGTTTTTGAAACCAATTTCTTCGGAGTAATCAATGTGACTCAGGCTTTTTTAGATTTACTTAAAAAATCGGAGCGTCCTAGAATCAGTAATATTACTTCAGGATTGGGTTCATTGACGTTGCACAGCGATCCAAGCTGGAAATATTATCATGTAAAAGCAGCAGCTTATGGTCCTTCAAAATCAGCTTTGAATGCTTACACAATTGTTTTAGCGTATGAACTGAAAGATTTACCTTTCAAAATAAATGTGATTGATCCCGGTTATACTGCGACAGATTTTAATCATCACAGCGGTCCCGGTTCTGTGGAAAGTGCAGCTTCGTTTATCATCAAACATACTCTGACAGACGAAAACGCACCAACCGGACAATTTTACAGCAATGATATTGAAGATGAAACGGGAATCAGTCCTTGGTAAAAAACATTTTTAATCAGATTTAAAGAGAGACTTTCGGGTTTCTCTTTTTTGTTTTCCGTAATATCATTAGATTTGGTTATCATTTCAGAATCGAAATATGACCAACGACATTTATTACAAAAACATCAAACCCGACGAGTCGATTTCAGACTTTGTGGAAAGTTTTTGGGTGTTGCACAATCATTCGGAAAATGACAAAGAAACAATCGGATTACCCGACGGACGTATTGATCTATTTTTGGTAAAATCAGATGATGAACCTTTTAGAATTGTACTTCTCGGTTTGGGCACTCAACATCATGATGAAGGCGTTATTCCTGCCAAAAGTCTGAGATTTGCGATCAGTTTTAAATTACTTGCTGTAGAATATATTTTTCATGAAACCATTTCAGATATTGTAGATAAAGGAAAAATATTGCCTGATAATTTCTGGAATTTTAAACCTCAAGACCTTAATAATTTTGAAGATTTTTGCGAAAAAGCATCAGAGAAAATAAAATCTCTTCTTATCAAAGAAATTGATCCCCGAAAAAAGAAATTATTTGATCTTATTTATAATACTCACGGTTCTGTTACTGTCAAAGAACTTTCCGAAAAAGTGGGTTGGAGCAGCCGACAAATCAACCGCTATTTTAATCAGCAATTTGGAATTTCATTAAAATCATTTTGCAGCATCCTCCGTTTTAGAGCCTCACTGGAACATATTGCAAAGGGAAAACTTTTCCCTGAACTTAATTTTGCAGACCAAACCCATTTCATCAAAGAAATAAAAAAATTTTCAGGAGCAGTGCCCAAAGAATTATTTAAAAATAAAAACGACCGATTTATACTATTATCCTCTTTCAAGACAGAATAAATTTGCATTCAAAACGATAAAAGAAGATGCAAATCAAAAATAAAAAAATCGCAATTATCGGCGGAGGTCCCGGTGGACTGACTTTAGCCAGACTTTTACAGCTTAAAGGAGCCGATGTAAAAGTTTACGAAAGAGATCTCAACAAAGATGCACGGGTGCAAGGCGCACCACTCGACATGCACGAAGAATCGGGATTGGCAGCTTTAATTAAAGCTGATTTACTGACCGAGTTTAAAAATAATTTTATGCCGGGTGCAGACAAAACACTTATCTTAAACGATCAGGCAGAAATCTTTTTCAGTGATCATGAAAATAATATTGATGAGGATTTCGGCAACGAACATTTTCGTCCTGAAATAGATCGCGGCGTATTAAGAAAAGTATTATTAGATTCTTTAGAGCCCGAAACTGTTGTCTGGAACAGTCATTTTATTTCTATGGAACCACAAAATGAAGGTTGGCTGCTACATTTCAAAGATGGTTCATCGGTATATGTAGATCTTGTCATTGGTTCAGACGGCGCCAATTCAAAAATACGTCCTTACCTGACAGATACTAAACCCTTTTATTCTGGAATAACGATGTTGGAAGGTAATGTTTATGATTCAGAAAAAGCAGTTCCGAAAATGCACTCATTGATCAACGGAGGAAAAATCATGGCTTTTGGAAACGAAAAAAACATTCTGATGGGACAGAAAGGAGGTGGTGATCTCGGATTTTATGTAAGTTTTAAAACCAATGAAAACTGGGCAAAAGAAAGCGGAATTGATTTCTCAGATCGCACAGAGGTTCTCAATTGGTTTAAAAAAGAATATTCGGAATGGAGCAATATTTGGGATGTTTTGTTTGAGGAAGCAGCAACTCCGTTTATTCCACGTCCGATTTATTGTGCACCTTTTGATCAAGCCTGGAAAACTCTCCCAAATCTGACCATCATAGGTGATGCAGCTCATGTGATGCCTCCATTTGCCGGAGAAGGCGCAAATATGGCGATGCTTGATGCTCTGGAACTCAGTGAATGTCTGACTTCTGATGAATACAATTCTCTACAAGAAGCCATCTCAAATTATGAAACAAATATGCACAGAAGAGCAGCAAATGCAGCGAACGAATCGCTTGAAAATGGCGAGAAAATGCATTCGGCTGATTCATTAAATACAATGCTGAAATTTTTTAATGGTACTCATTAAATTTAATTTTATGTGTAAATGAAAAAGACATCCGCAAAAATGCAGATGTCTTTTCAAATATATTGAGAGAAAATTATTTTTTAGCAGCTTTCACATCGATAGCAATTTCAATATCCTTGCTAATCATCCATTCTGCAGGATCTGCTTCGGAAGTTCCGAATTTAATTCCCCAATCTGCACGGTTTACTGTAAATTTAGCTGCAACATTAGCTGATTTGTCAACTACATCTACTTTTGCAGGGAAAGTAACATTCATTGTTTTCCCCATCAAAGTAAGATTTCCGCTTACAGTTTTGTTAGCTCCGGCTACAGCATCTGTTGCTGGTGTTGCCAGATCTTCAACTTTAGTAATTTTAAAATCAGCTGTCGGGAATTTTTCAACGTTGAAGAAATCTTCATTCTTCAAGTGACCTTCAAGATCTGTGTATTTTTTGTCTTTTTCTGTAACAGATGCAGGATCTACTTTGATAGACTTCATGTCGATTACAAATTCTCCAGAAGCCAATTGGTTATCAGCAACAGATAATTCACCTGAAGTTACCGCTAAAGTTCCCCAACGTGGAGCCATACCTCCTTTGTGGAAAGCTTTCCAGTTTACTTTAGAGGCAGCAACATCAACTGCAAAAACATCACCTTTCTTTTCAGCTACAGTTTGTTCCTGACCCGCCGTTGCAGTTTCTGTTTTTTTATCTCCACAAGACGCAAGTAAAAGACCGATACCTGCTAAAGCGATTACACTGATTTTCTTCATTTTTTAAAAAATTTAATATTAATATTGATTAAGTATTGTTTTAATAAACAGCAAAACTGCTACTTTATTATTTTAATTATGCAAACCTCGGAAAAATTTATGATTTGAGTCATTAACATAGGGTAAGAAAACTACAAAAAGATAAATCTTTGAATTTTTGTAGTTTTCAAACTCAGGATGTAAAGTTGTATTTTATATTTGATTGAAAAGAATTATTTTTCTTGATATGATTTTTTCTTTTTAGAGTGAGTTGATAATGTTTTGTTATATTTGAATAAATACAAATTAAGAATAAACATATTGAGAGAAATGAAAAAAGTATTATTATTTATTTTTTTATTACAAACCGGTCTTTCATTTGCCCAAAACACAATTTTATGGACAATCAAAAAAGACGGAAATCCCCACACTTCCTATCTTCTGGGAACCTATCATCAAATGGGAAATTCTTATGTAGATTCACTTAAAACCGTGACTAGAGCATTGAAATCTTCCGAAATTGCAATATTTGAAAACACTGACATCGGTGACGGATTGGCAAAATATTTAAATTCAAGAAAAGAGGATTTCACTTACAAGGAAAAATTAGACAAAAAACATTTGACGCATTTGGAAGAAATTTCAGAAAAATGGAAAGTTCCCATCTCAAAATTATCACCTCCTGAGTTGCTTTTAAAAATTCAGCAAACTTATCTCGAAACTCAATGCGGAACGGTAAAAAAGATTGATTCTGTGAAAAATTTTGATAATTATCTAATCAAAATGGCAAAGCTCAATTCGACTGATTTGGTAGGTCTGGAAAGCAATGATCTGATGACGTCTTACATCAACCAACAAGATCGCAGAGATTGGAAAGATGTAAAAAAAGAAATTTATCTTTGGCTAGACAATATCAAAATGAGTCGTGACACCAATATTCACTGCGGAATGGCAGAAGTTTACAAAAAACAAAAATTAGATTATCATCTAGATTCTGAGTGTGCAGAAAGCTTAATGATAAGCTCCAGAAGTGCAATCTGGCTTCCCGTTATTGAAAAGAATATTATTGAAAAGAACAGTTTTATTGCAGTCGGTTATGCACATCTTACAGGAAAATGCGGGCTGATTTCTAAGTTGAGACTGGGTGGTTATAAAGTTGACCCGGTATATGATTTGGGGAAATAATTTAGATAATATATCAAAATGAAACAGTCTGAAAAAGGAGAATTCTACGGACAAACCAATAAAACCATCAATCTTGAGGGTATTACTCTGACCGATACTGTTTACACCCACGACAAAGTAGATTGGCACTATCACAAAAATGCTTATTTCACTTTTATACTTGAGGGAAATGTAATCGAAGGAAATAAAAAGGAAATCTACAATTGCTCTGCAGGTGATCTTCTATTTCACAATTGGCAGGAACCGCATTATAATATTAAACCTGAAGGATTTACACGAGGTTTTCATATTGAGATTGAGGAAGAATGGTTCAATGAGCTTGATTTCAAAACTACTGATTTACAAGGCAGCATTAAGATTGCAACCCCAGATCTGAAATTTCTTATGTACAGAATTTTCAGGGAAACAAAATCGGATGATAGCTCTACTCTACTTTCTATCCAGACTTTGCTATTGGAAACTTTGTCAAAAATGCTTCGTTATCAACAAAACGAATCTCATAAAAAACCAATCTGGGTTTCGGAAATAGATTTGATCTTAAATGATCAATTCTCAGATCAATTGAGCTTAGATTATTTATCAAAAACTTTAGACATTCATCCTGTTCATTTATCAAGAGATTTTTCTAAATATTT
>Ga0163161_10003012_pt1 | contig 11906 bp, 4 predicted proteins | sample S45metaG_FD_129847 | JGI IMG/M metagenome (GOLD analysis project Ga0163161, IMG submission 129847) | Switchgrass rhizosphere microbial communities from Kellogg Biological Station, Michigan, USA - S4-5 metaG | ecosystem: Host-associated > Plants > Roots > Rhizosphere > Soil | place: USA: Michigan... | reverse complement strand
TGCCGAACATCCAGGCGCTCGTCGAACGCTCGGGCGCCGAGCAGGACGTGATGCTCGGCTACTCCGACAGCAACAAGGACGGCGGCATCTTCACCAGCAACTGGGAACTGTACCGTGCAGGCATCGCGCTGGTGTCGCTGTTCGACGAGCTCAACAAGAAGAAGGCCAACCCCATTCGCCTGCGCATGTTCCATGGCCGCGGCGGCACCGTGGGACGCGGCGGCGGCCCGAGCTACCAGGCCATCCTCGCGCAGCCGCCCGGCACGGTGCGCGGCCAGATCCGCCTGACCGAGCAGGGCGAAGTGATCGGCTCGAAGTACGCCAACCGCGAGATCGGCCGGCGCAACCTCGAAACGCTGGTGGCTGCCACGCTCGAAGCCACGCTGCTGCCGCAGGGCAAGTCGGCGCCCGCCACCTTTCTCTCGGCTGCGGGCGAACTGTCGACCGCCAGCATGGCCGCGTACCGCAAGCTGGTCTACGAAACCCCGGGCTTCGGCGACTATTTCTTCGGCTCCACGCCGATCCGCGAAATTGCCGAGCTCAACATCGGCTCGCGCCCTGCCTCGCGCAACCCCAGCCACAAGATCGACGACCTGCGCGCGGTGCCGTGGAGCTTCAGCTGGGGCCAGTGCCGCCTCACCATTCCTGGCTGGTTCGGCTTCGGCTCGGGCGTCGAACAGTTCCTCGCCGCAGCGGGCACGGCTGCGGGGAAGAAGGAGCGCCAGGCATTGCTGCAGCGCATGTACGAGCAGTGGCCCTTCTTCCGCACGCTGCTGTCGAACATGGACATGGTGCTGGCCAAGAGCGACCTCGCGCTGGCTTCGCGCTACGCCGAGCTGGTCACCGACCGCAAGCTGCGCCAGAAGGTGTTCTCGATGATCGATGCCGAATGGCACCGCACCTCCGACGCACTCACACTCATCACCGGCGCGAAGCAGCGGCTCGAAGGCAATGCCGAGATGCAGCGCTCGGTACGCCACCGCTTTCCGTACATCGACCCGCTGCACCACCTGCAGGTCGAGCTGATGCGGCGCTACCGCGCGGGCGACGGCGGCGAGCGGCTGCAGCGCGGCATCCACATCTCGATCAACGGGGTGGCGGCGGGCCTGCGCAATACGGGCTGACCACACCCATTCCGACCACGGCAAAGGGCGCTTCGGCGCCCTTTCCTACGTCTGGCATCGGCAATCAGGCACCTGTAAGGTCATTTAAAAGGGTACGGTCGGACACGTTCACAGTTCTCGCAATCGCGCGGCAGCTCGAAGTCGTTACAAGGAGCCCGTTGCCATGCCAGTCCCGCAGTCCCTCACCCATTCGCCCATCGACTTCGTCGGCAACGACGCCGAGGCGCTGGCCTCCCACATGCGCCACTGCGCGCGCGCTCACGGGCGCTGGTTCTCGCTGCGAAGCCACATGCAACGGGTGCGCGCGCTCGCTGCGGGCCGCATCGTCACGATCGCCTGCGTGGCCGTGGTGCTGGGTATCGGTCTCTTCGCCATCGCTTGAGCGCCGCAGCCGTCGTCGACCGTCTCCAGGGACTCAGTCCGTACGCCCGGGCGCTGCTGCTCGGCCCGCATGATCCGGTAGCCGCACCGATCCGCGCCGAACTCTTCGGCATCCAGCGCTTCGAGCAGCATGGCCACAGCCTCGCCCGCGCCCAGGTGGTGGAAGAAGACCGCCGCCTCGCGCGCGAGGGCGCGCCCTTCTTTCCGCGCGTGGACGAAAACCTCGCGTCGCTGCGCAACGCCTTCGACTACATCGCGCTGATCTCGCTCAGCGGGCGCTACGTGTCGCCCGCGGCCGAGTGGCTGCTCGACAACTTCCACCTGGTCGAGGCGCAGCTCCAGCAGATTCACGACGGCGTGCCGCGCAGCTACTACGCGCGCCTGCCCAAGCTCGCCGCGCCGCCGCTGGCGGGGCTGCCGCGCGTGTACGGCATTGCATGGGCCTACGTGGCCCATACCGACAGCGTGCTCAACAAGACGCTGTTCACCGCCTTCCTCAATGCCTATCAGGACATCGACGAGCTCACGCTCGGCGAGCTGTGGGCGCTGCCCACCACCCTGCGCGTGGTGCTGCTCGAAAACCTGCGCCGCGTGGCCGAGAGCATTGCCGAGAACAAGGTGGCGCGCGAGATTGCGCATGCCGCATGGGACGCCGCGCCGCACCTTTCGGTGCAAGACCTCGACGTGCTCTACCGCGCGCTGCAAAGCCACGGCCTGCAGGACAACTACCTCACGCAGCTGTGGCAGCGCCTGCCCGTCGAGCACGGCGAAGACATGCCCGCGCTGGTGCGCTGGACCGAGCAGCACTGCCCCAACGGGCCGGCACTGATCGGCGAAGCGCAGAACGCACAGGCCGCCGCCAATCTCACGGTCGGCAACATCATCACCACGCTGCGCATGATCGGCCAGGTCGAGTGGAGCGACCTGATCGAGCCCGTGAGCCGTTCGCTGCGTGTGCTGCGCGAACTGCCGAGCTTCGCCAACGAGAGCGAACTCACGCGCCAGCAGATCACGCATGCGATGGAGCAAGTGGCGCGCAGCAGCGAACAGCCCGAGCGCGCCATCGCGCAAGCCGTGGTGCAGCTGGCCGCCAGCGCGCCGGCCGACGACGCGGGCGCGGAGACCGACCGCGCCGACGGCACCGCCGGCTACTACCTCTTCGGCCAGGGCAGGCCCGCGCTGATCGCGGCGCTGCAATCGAACGGCCATGCGGGCCGTGCCGGGCGGGCGCCCGACACGCGGCAGGCACGCAGCCATCGCGGCTGGCGATTGCCCGTCTACGTCGGCTCCGTTGCGCTGGGCACCGCGCTGCTGCTGTTCGCCGTGGTGCACAGCCTGCCGCACCGCGAAGACTGGACCACCGTGCTGGCGCTCGTCCTTCTGGCGTGGCCGCTGTCCGAAGCGCTGCTCGCGCTTGCGCAACGCATCATGGCCGAGTCGGTGCGAGTGCAGGGCCTGCCGCGCCTGGACTTTGCGAACGGCATTCCCGAGCGGCACCGCGCGCTCGTCGTCATGCCCACGCTGCTGGGTTCGACCGCGAACAACGCGCAGCTCGCGCACCGGCTCGAACTGCACTGGCTCGCCAACCGCGAAACAAATGCGCAGTTCGCGCTGCTCACCGACTGGGCCGATGCACCGCTGGCCTCGCTGCCCGAAGACGGCCCCCTGCTCGACGACGCCCTGCAGCGCATCGCTGCGCTCAACACCAAATACCCCGTGGCGCCAAGCGAAGCGCCGCGCTTCCTGCTGCTGCACCGCCCGCGCAGCTGGAGCGACACCGAGCAGCGCTGGATGGGCTGGGAACGCAAGCGCGGCAAGCTCGAAATGCTGGTGCGCCTGCTCGCAGCCGGTGACGCCAGCGGCTTCCTGCCGCTCGCACCGGGCTTGCGGCTCGCCGCCGGCCGCACGCCGTATGTGCTGACGCTCGACAGCGACACCGGCCTGCCGCCGGGCGCCCTGCGCGACCTGGTGTCGATTGCCGCGCATCCGCTCAACGCGCCCGAAATCGACGTGCAACGCCAGCGCGTGGTCGCCGGCTTCGGCATCCTGCAGCCGCGGATCGTCACGCCGTTTCCGCAGCGCCACGAGCGCTCCTTCTTCCATTGGGTGTTCGCCGGCCAGTGCGGGCTAGACCCCTACGGCAGCGGCGCCTCCGACATCTACCAGGACGTGTTCGGCAGCGGCTCCTTCACCGGCAAGGGCCTGCTGAACGTGCGTGCGCTGCACGCCACGCTCGATCGCCGCCTGCCCGACGGCGCGGTGCTCAGCCACGACCTGCTCGAAGGCACGGTCGCGCGCTGCGCGATGGTGAGCGACGTCGTACTTGTCGAGGACCATCCGCACCATGCCGGCGTTGCGGCGTCGCGCGTGCACCGCTGGGTGCGCGGCGACTGGCAGCTGCTGCCGCTGATGTGGCGCGCGCGCCGCTTCGGCATCGATGCGCTGGGCCTCTGGAAGATGAGCGACAACCTGCGCCGCTCGCTGGTGGTGCCGGCTTCTTTCGCGCTGCTGGTGCTGGTGATCTTCACGCAAGCCATGCCGCTGGGCTGGGCGCTGGCGGCCGTGGCGTCGGCGCTCACGCTCGGGCCCTTGCTCGGCGCGCTGGCCGGGCTGGTGCCCACGCGCCGCGCCATCGAGCTGCGCCATTTCTTCGACGTGGGCGCGGTCGAGCTGCTGCGCGCCATGGCCGGCGCGGCCTGGCAGTTCGTGCAACTCGCGGCGCAGACGCGGCTGCTGCTCGACGCATGGTTCCGCGCGACATGGCGCCTCGTGGTCAGCCGCCGGCATCTGCTCGAATGGACCACGGCCGCGCAGGCGCAGGCGCAATCGAGCGGTCGCCTCGCATCCTTTGTGCGCAATGCCGCCGCGAGCAGCGTGGCGTGCCTCGCGCTCGCCGTGGCGGCGCACTGGAGCGCATACCCCGTGATCGGCACGCTGCTGTTCGTGCTGTGGGCGCTGGCGCCGGTCGCGGCCTGGTGGGGCAGCCGCTCTGAAGCAAAGGCACCTGACCCGCTCAGCACCGACCAGCGCACCTACCTCGAAAAGCTTGCGCACGACACATGGCGCTTCTTCGAGCACGTGGTGGGTCCGGACGACAACCACCTGCCGCCCGACAACCTGCAGCTGGAGCCGCAACCCACCGTCGCGCATCGCACCTCGCCGACCAACATCGGCATGTACCTGCTGGCTACCTGCTGCGCGCGCGAGTTCGGGTGGATCGACACCGCCGCCCTGCTCGCCCGCATCGCCGCCACGCTCGACAGCGTGGACCGCATGCAGAAGCACGACGGCCACCTGTTCAACTGGTACGACACGCAAACGCTGAAGCCGCTGCCGCCAGATTACGTGTCGAGCGTGGACAGCGGCAACTTCGCGGGCCACCTCGTAGCCGTGGCGCAGGCCTGCCGCGCCTTCGCCGCCGAAGGCTGCCAGCCGCATGAAGCGCCCGCGCTCGAAGCACTGGCCGTGCGCTGCGACGCACTGCACGCCGGCATGGACTTCAGTGGCCTCTACGACCCCAAGCGTCACCTGTTCCATATCGGCCTGCGGGTCGAGGAGAACGTGCTCGACGCAAGCTACTACGACCTGCTGGCTTCCGAATCGCGGCTGCTGAGCTTCCTGGCGATTGCCAAGGGCGACGTGCCGCGCCGCCACTGGATGGCGCTGGGCCGACCGTTCCTTCTGGTGGGCTTCCGGCCCAGCCTGAAGTCGTGGTCGGGCTCGATGTTCGAGTACGTGATGCCCGCGCTGGTGATGACCGAGCCCACCGACGGCCTGCTGCAAGTGGCCAACGCCGCCGCCATCGCCGAGCAGCAGGCCTTCGGGCGGGCGCAGAACCTGCCGTGGGGCGTTTCCGAATCGGCCTACTTCGCACAAGACCACTCGCTGGCCTACCAGTACTCGCCCTTCGGCGTGCCGCGCCTCGCGCTGCGGCGCACGCCGCCCACCGACCGCGTGGTGGCGCCCTATGCGAGCGCCATGGCCGCGCCGTTCGCGCCCGGGGCGGCGGTGATCAATCTGGAACAGCTCGAATCGCTCGGCGCGCGCGGCGAGTTCGGCTTTCACGACGCGGTCGACTTCACCGTCTCGCGCCAACCCGAGGGGCAGGACTTCACCGTGGTGCGCAACTTCATGGCGCACCACCAGGGCATGTCGCTGGTGGCGTTGTGCAATGTGCTGTGCGCCGACGCGCCTCGCCGCTGGTTCGGCAGTGCCGCGCTGGTGCAGGCGCACGAGTCGCTGCTGCACGAGCGCACGCCGCGGCAGATCATCGGCAGCGCCGATCCGCGCACGCCGCCCGAGCCCAGCCAGGCCGAGCTGGCGCCGCTGTTCCAGCCCCGCCTTGTCGACCCGATGGCGCCCGGCTTCCAGCCCACGCACCTGCTGTCGAACGGCCGCTACACCGTTGCCCTGCGCGCCAACGGCGCCGGTGTGAGCCGCTGGCATTCGTTCAACGTGACGCGCTGGCGCGACGACCCGCTGCGCGACAGCTATGGCACCTTCTTCTTCGTGCGCGACGAGGGCACCCAGGAACTCACCTCGCTCACCGCCCTGCCCGCGCCGGGCGACGGCTGGCGCTATCGCACCCGCTTCCTTGCCGACCACGTGCAGTTCGACGCGACCGGCCCCGGCCTGCAGGTGCGTACCACTGTGCTCATCAGCCCCGAGGACGACACCGAGCTGCGCAACATCACGCTGCACAACTCGGGCGAGGAAACGCGCACGCTCGAACTGGTCTCGTACTTCGAGCCTGTGCTGTCGAACCCCAAGGCCGATGAGGCGCATCCGGCCTTCGCCAACCTGTTCGTCGAGTCGCGCTGGGAGCCCGCATGGCGCGCGCTGCTGATGTCGCGCAAGCCGCGCCTGCATGGCGACGCGGTGATGGCCGCCGCGCACTTCCTGGCCTCGGCGGACGCGCAAGTGCTCTCGGTCGACTGCATGACCGACCGGCGCGCCTTCATCGGGCGCAACCGCACGCTGGCCAACCCCGCGCTCGACGCGCAGCCGCTCACGCCCAACGGCAAGCAGGTCAACGGGCTCGACCCCATCGCCTGCCTGCGCGTGCGGCTGTCGATTGCGCCCGGTGCCACCGCGCGCCTGAGCTTTGCCACCGCGGCCGACAAGAACATCGATGCGCTGATGCCCGGCATCGACCGCTACATGCAGCCGATGCACGTGGAGCGCGCCACCCGCATGGCCGCCACGCTGGCGCAGGTGCGGCTGCGCGACCTGAGCATCGCGCCCGCGCAGAACCTGGCGCTGCAGGACCTGACGACCATCCTCACCTACACCACGCCGCGCGTCATGCGCGACCGCGGGCTGATCGACCTGCGGCAGATCTGGCGCTTCGGTATCTCGGGCGACAAGCCCATCGTGCTGGTGCACATCCACTCGATGATCGGCATGGGGCTCATCAACACGCTGCTGCGCGCCCAGCCCTGGTGGGGCTTCGGCGGCGTGGCCTGCGACCTGGTGGTGCTCAACAGCGAGCCCAACTCGTACCTGATGCCGCTGCAGCGCGAAATAGAAAGCCTGCGCGCGCGCGTCGCGCAGCAGACGCAGAACAGCTTTCCGCGTAACGACACGGCCGGCTTCTACCTGCTGCGCGACCAGGACGTGGTGCCCTCGGAAAAGGCCGCGTTCTCCAGCCTGGCGCGCGCGGTCTTCACGGCCGACGGGCGCCCGCTCGAAGTGCAGGTGGCTGCGCTGCACGAGGCCCGCAGCGACACGGCATCGATGGTCAATGACGCCGCCGCACTGCCGGGCGTGCCCCTGCTGCCGCGCCCTGCCCCGACGCCATCGGCTACCGCCCCGACCGGCGACTTCGACGCCGGCTCCGGCGAGTTCCGCTTCGAGGTCGGCGCGGGCCGGCGCACGCCACGGCCGTGGATCAACGTCATCGCCAATGCGGGCTTCGGCTTCCAGGTGTCCGAGTGGGGCACAGGCTTCACCTGGGCCGGCAACAGCCGCATGCACCAGGTGACGCCGTGGTCGAACGATCCGGTGCAGGACCCGGCCTTCGAGCACTACCTGCTGCAGGACCTTGCTTCGCGCGAGATGCTGCCGCTGACACCTGCCGGCGGCAGCGCGGGCAGCGCACGCCACCGTGTGCGACACGGACAGGGCTACACGGTGTTCGAGCACAAGGCGAATGATCTCGCGCTGGAAACCACCTTCTTCGCGGACCGCGACGAGGCCGTCAAGCTCGTGCATGTGCGCGTGCGAAACGGCGGCACCGGCACGCGCCGCCTGCGCGCACTGGCCATGGCCGAGTGGCAGCTCGGCGACGCGCGGGGCACGCGGCGCACCGTGCATTGCTGGAAGCCGGAAGACCAGCCGGCAGTGTTCGGCCAGCAGCGCGAATCGGGCGCGGGCTTCGGCGGCAGCACGGCCTTCCTGCTGCTGGCGGGGCTGCAAGGTGCCACGCAATGGACCTGCGACCGCAATGAATTCTTCGGCGATCACGGCATGGTCGAAGTACCCGACACGCTCGCACGGCGCGCCGGCAGCGGGCTCGACGCCTGCGCGGCCATCGGCGGCGAGTTCGTGGTGGCGGCCGGCGACACCGCCAGCTTCACCTTCGTGCTGGGCCACGCGGGCAGCGCCGACGCCGCACTCGAACTCGCGCGCCGCTGGCGCCAGCGCGACGTGCCCGAAGCATTGGCGCAGGTGTGCGGCTTCTGGGACGAACTGCTCGGCCGCCTGCAGGTGCGCACGCCCGATCCGCTGTTCGACGCACTGGTCAACCGCTGGCTGATTTATCAGACGCTGGCCTGCCGGCTGTGGTCGAAAGCGGGCTTCTACCAGGCAGGCGGCGCCTTCGGCTTTCGCGACCAGCTGCAGGACGCGATGGCCTTCGCGCTCACCGACCCGGCGCGGCTGCGCGAGCAGATCCTGGTCAACGCGGCGCGGCAGTTTCCCGAAGGCGACGTGCAGCACTGGTGGCACATGCCCGGCGGTGCCGGCGTGCGCACGCATTTCTCTGACGACCTGCTGTGGCTGCCGTACGCGTCGGCGCACTATGTCGAAGTGACGGGCGATGCATCTCTGCTCGACGAGATGGCCGGCTTCATCGAAGGCCCCGCCATTCCCGACGGTGCCGAAGACGCCTACTACGCGCCGCAGCGCAGCGGCCATATGGCCAGCGTGTTCGAGCACGGCGCGCGCACCATCGACCGCAGCCTGAAGACCGGCGTGCACGGCCTGCCGCTGATGGGCACCGGCGACTGGAACGACGGCATGAACCGCGTGGGCAACGAAGGCCGCGGCGAATCGGTGTGGCTCGCGTGGTTCCTGTGCAGCGTGGTCGCGCAGTTTGCGCCGCTGGCACAGGCACGCGGCGAGCACGAACGCGCCGCGCGCTGGACCGCGGCACGCACCGGCTGGATCGCCGCGCTGCACGACGCCGGCTGGGACGGCGCGTGGTTCCGCCGCGCCTTCTTCGACAACGGCGCGCCGCTGGGCTCTTCGTCCAACGACGAATGCCGCATCGACCTGATTGCGCAGGCGTGGTCGGTGCTGTCGGGCGCCTCGGACGCGGCGCACACGGGGCCGGCGATGGAATCCGTCAAGAAACTGCTGCACGACGAACCGGCCGGCCTGTTGCGCCTGCTGACGCCGCCGTTCGCGCGTTCGGGCAACAACCCGGGCTACATCCAGGCCTACCCGCCCGGTGTGCGCGAGAACGGCGGGCAGTACTCGCACGGCGCGGTGTGGGCGCTGATGGCGCAGGCGCTGCAGGGCGACCACGAGGCCGCGTGGCGGAGCTTCGAGGGGCTGAGCCCTGCCCATCGCGCACAGCACCCCGAGCGCGGCCCGGCCTACGAGCTGGAGCCCTACGTGATGGCGGGCGACATCTACGGTGCCGCGCCCTACGTGGGCCGTGGCGGCTGGAGCTGGTACACCGGCTCGGCCGCGTGGCTGCACCGTGCGGCGGTCGAAACGCTGCTGGGCCTGAGCGTGAAGGGTCGCCAGCTCTCGCTGACGCCGCGCGTGCCTGCGCACTGGCCGGGCTTCGAGATCGCACTGCGGCTCGGCGCGCGCAAGCTCACGCTGCAATGGGGCGATGTGCAAGGTGCCGCCGCCTCAACGCATCAGCTGGCGGTGGGCGAATGGATCGACTGGCAGGCGCTGCCGGCCGATGCGGTGCTGCGGGTGGGATGAGCCGGCACTCGCGGTGGCCCTAGACTCGCAACCAGACCTCGCATCAGAAGTCGTGACTCGATCACGCATCCGACATTCCATCGCTTCCCGAAGCGGCGCCACCCAGAACATGAGCACCACCAAGATCCAGTTCCGCCGCAAGGTCATCGTCATCGTCCTGCTGTACGTGGCCGTCGGTGGCGCCGTCGTCCGGCATTACGCGACACCCGGCACCACCACGCGCGACATCGCCACGCTGCTGATGGTGCTGTGGGTGCCGATCATCGGCAACGTGATTGCATGGCTCATCAGCAAGCGCCCGCGCCGTGCGCCGAGTGCGCCGGCCGTCATGCCGCCGAGCTTCGACACGGCAGGCGCCTTCACGCCGCATGCGCGCGTCGAGCTCACCTTCCGCAAGCCCGCGCTGCCCTCGCAGGACGTGCCGATTGCGCCGGGCGAATACCGCTGCGCACTGGTGATCGACAAGGAAGGCTTCTCGGCGCGCTGGGTCGTGCCACCGGGCGATGCGCTGGAGCGCGGCAAGCCTGCGGTGCTGGAGGTCGAATTTCTCTCGCCGGCCGTGGCGCAACCGAAGTTTGCGCAGGGTGCGATCTTTCGTGTACTGATCGGCGATTCGTTCATCGCCGACGGCCGGGTGCTGTAGCTGCGGACCGCGCCAGCAAAGCCAGCAAATACGGATACGCGGATGGCTACAGCCATCAAAAGGGTCGATTGTTCGCCCCAGGGAAACTGACTACTGCTCCCCGGCGTCTTTGTCGCGGAGGCGACGGCTCGCACACTCCAATGCCTCTTCACCAGCATTGGCCCACGCGTCGCCGATGCTTCCAAGGACCGCTTCCCATGATGAATTCCCCAAGCAGCAACCCGTGCATCGACGACCTCGCTGCACCGGCGCCGGTCTCCGCACCGGTGCCTGCGTCCCGCTCCGCATGGCTCGCCGTCAGCTCCATCGCCGTCGGCACCTTCGCGATGGTCTCGACCGAGTTCATGCCCATCGGCCTGCTGACCGACATTGCGCGCGGGCTCAACGTGTCCGACGGCACGGCCGGCCTGATGGTCACCATGCCCGGCGTGCTGGCCGCGTTCGCCGGCCCGGCGTTGATCGTCGCGTCGGGCAAGCTCGACCGCCGCACCGTGCTGATCGCGCTCACCACGCTGCTGATCGCCTCGAACCTGCTCGCCGCCTTCGCGCCCAACTTCGGCACGATGCTGGTGGCGCGCCTGCTGCTCGGCCTGTGCGTGGGCGGCTTCTGGACTTTTGCGCCCGCCGCTGCCACGCAGCTGGTGCCGCATGCCTCGCAGGCACGCGCCATGTCGCTGGTGCTGGCCGGTGTGTCGGCCGCCACGGTGCTCGGGGTGCCGGCAGGCTCGTTCCTCGGCACGCTGTTCGGCTGGCGTGCCTCGTTCGCGGTGACCGGTGCGCTGGCGGCCGTCGTGCTGCTGGTGCAGCTGTGGCTGCTGCCCGCGATTCCGCCGGTGCGCGCCATCGGCGCTCGCGACCTGCTGACGCCGCTCACGCGCCGCATGGCGCAGGTCGGCCTGCTCGCGGTGCTGTTCTTCATCGCCGGCCACTTTGCGGCATACACCTACCTGAAGCCGCTGCTGCAGCAGGTGTTCGGCCTGGCGCCCAACTCGGTCTCGACGCTGCTGCTGGTCTACGGCGCGGTGGGCTTCGTCGGCACCTTCGTCGGCGGCAGCCTGGTGGCGCGCAGCGTGCGCGGCACCACCCTGCTGGCGGCGCTGATGCTCGCCACTGCCTTGCTGCTGACGACGGTGATCGGCTCCGGCTTCGTGCCAGGCGCGGTGGTGGTCGTGATCTGGGGCGTGGCCTTCGGCCTGATCCCCGTGGCGCTCACGGGCTGGATGATGGAAGCGGTGCCCGACGCACCCGAAGCCGGCCAGGCCCTGCTGGTGAGCGGCTTCCAGGTGGCGATTGCCTCCGGCGCGCTGATCGGCGGCGTGACGGTCGACAACTTCGGCATCTCCAGCGCGATGGTGCTCAGCGGCGTGCTGGTGCTGATCGCTGCGCTCATCGTCGGTACGCTGGGCCGGGCACGCGGCGGCGCGTCGTTGGCTGCGGTTCCGGAATAACGCAGCACTGACCCTTCAGCGGCCGCCGGGCTTCTTTCCGGCCGCCACGATCGCATCGAGCACCACGCGCAAGGCCTTGTTGACGGGCTTGTCCCGCCGGATCACCACGGCCAGCGTTCGGTGCATGCGTGGATTCAGGCGGCTGGT
>Ga0163161_10003011_pt1 | contig 11908 bp, 6 predicted proteins | sample S45metaG_FD_129847 | JGI IMG/M metagenome (GOLD analysis project Ga0163161, IMG submission 129847) | Switchgrass rhizosphere microbial communities from Kellogg Biological Station, Michigan, USA - S4-5 metaG | ecosystem: Host-associated > Plants > Roots > Rhizosphere > Soil | place: USA: Michigan... | reverse complement strand
GTGATGCTGTGGATGTGGGCCGTGACGAGCGGGCCGTAGGTCTGCACGGGTTGGGCGGCCGACTGCGAACACTCCAACTCTTCGTTGCAGACCTCCAGCATCACGCTGTGCGACGTCAGGTTGTTCGGGACGTCGAACAGCTGGTCCGTCTTGCCGGTGGCGGCGACCTGCTGGACCTTGGTGCCGTCGACGTAGACCCTCACCACCGAGTCGGCGCCTCGTGTCGGCGGGACGGTGAAGCTGGCCCGCGCCTGGTTGTTGCTGCCGGTGGGCAGCACGCTCCACGAGCCCCACGACGCGGGCTTGCCCGTGGCCCGCCACTGGGTGGCCGGCCCAGGCGCGGAGGACACGCCCTTGCCGTTGGCGTTGGTGGCCACCACGGCGTACTGGTAGATCGTGCCGTCGTAGGCCAGGTTGGTGCTGTCGCAACCCCGGGTCGGGATGTTCGTGCAGTTCGGCATCGGGGTGTTGTTCTTGAGGACCGTGTAGCGCACCGGTTCCGGCCCGTTGGCGTCCACCTCCGGCCAGGTCAGCGAGACGGCCCCGATGGAGCCCGCGGTCTCCTGGTCGGTGAGCGTCGGCGGCGCCGGAGCCACGGGCGTCCCGATGGGCTGGAAGGCCTCGGAGATCAGGCCCGCGCCGATGGTGAGGGCGTTGCGCAGCCGGACGCGGAACGTGTACTTCGCATGGTTGTCCAACCCCGTGAACGTCGCCTCGGACGTGTAGACCTCCCGGGTCTCGCCCGTGGACGAGCGCACCGTGTAGATCGCCTCGCCGCCGCCCTTGAGCACCACGCGCTTCCAGTCGATGGTCAGGGTCCCGTCGCCGCGCGCGACGAGCTCGATCTTGCCGTTCATGTCGACGGGCTTGTCGGGCATGACCCCGGCCGACCAGCCACTCCAGTCCGAGACCCCGACGGGGTTGTGGGCGCGGACCCGGAACTTGTACGTCGTCCTGTTCTCGAGGCCGGTGATGTCGCACGAGGTGCCCTGGCAGCGCTGGGTGTGCCCGCGCTGGTCCTGCACCTCGTAGTAGTCGATCGGCGCACCGTTGGTCTGCGGTGCCCGCCAGTCGAGGCCGACCCTGGAGTCGCGGGTCTGGCCGTCCCACACCGGCACCCCCGGCACGTCGGGGACGCCCAGGATGTCGACCTGGATCCGGCCCTCGACCCGGCGGCCCGCGGCCGTGCTGCCGGCCGAGTCGGTCATCACCACGCGGAAGCTGGCCCGACCGTGCGCCTGTGCGCCCGCGCGGATCGTCACCGACGACCCGGACGGGCTGATCTGCACCGGCAGGTCGCTGAGCTGGTCGGCCTCGACGACGGCCGGCGTGGGGTCGCTGACCCCGGGGGTCAGGTAGCGCGCCAGGTCGATGGTCTGCGACTCGCCGGCCCTGAGCGTGGACACCCGGATGGGCGCGAGAGAAGGCGACGGCGTGCGGACGACGCGGATGTTGATGTGATCGGGCTTGCTGTTGTCGGCGGCGACGCTCAGGGTCCCGGTGCCCAAGACCTTCGCGTCAGCGGAGGCCGTCACCTCCACCACGCCGCCGTCCGCCGGTCCGGCGGCCAGCCCGGCGGTGGCATCCTCGTCGAAGTCGGCCGACCACACGATGTCGGCCACCTGGGACGGGTCCGCGGTCCACACGTGGCAGAGCGCGCCGATGTCGATGCGCACCGAATCGGCCTGCGCCACGTCGATCGGGTCCTCGGGACACCGCAGGATCGGCCGCGTCTCACCGACCTGCACGGGGATCGACAAGATGGCGCGGATGGCCGCGGGATCGTCGTCGAACTCGGCGGTCGTGACCTCGACGACCACCGCACCCGGGCCGGCGTACGACGCCGCGGCACGCACCGAGAACTTGCCGGTGCCGGTGGCAGCAGCGTCGATCTTGGTGGCGGGCGAGGGCCACATGCGGCTCTTGAGCGTCAACGAGAGCGGCCCGCCCGAGGGGTTGGTGACGTAGTCGGAGAGCTTCACGTCGACCTTCTGGCCAGGCTTGAGCTTGATGAGGGCGTCCGGCTCCACGAAGGGAAGGCCCGAGTCGGCCGCCGGGACGTACAGCGACCCCGTGGCCGCACCGCCGTCGGCGTCCTCGACCCGGAACGGCACGACCATCGGCTGGTCGCCGCGCTCGACGGTGACCTCGCCACCCACGATCCGGGTCGCGATCCCGGGCGGCGCGTACACGTCGGCGACCACGAGGTCCTCGAACGGGCCGTCGGGGTCGTAGGCGCCGCTCGAGGAGCCGGAGACGGCCCCGTCGACGACCGGCCCGGCGGACAGGACGTCGGCCGTGACGGAGCGGCCGTCGCCGACGGCGCCGAACGCGTCGGAGACCACCGGCGGGTTGTTGTACCCCTCCTGCGTGTGCAGGGTGAGCGTGGTCTGCGTGCTCTCGAGCCCGTCGGTGAGGCGGTACACGACCTCGACGCTGCGACCGTCGGCCGTCTGCGGGGCGTCCACCTCGATGGGGCCGGTCTCCGAGCGCAGCCGGACCCCTGGCGGAGGAGCGACGAGGCTGACCGTGACCCGACTGCCGGCTGCCACGAGGTCGTTCGCGACCACGTCGACCACGGCCGTCCGCCCGGGCGCCACGGTCATCGAGTCCGGGACCGCCAGCGGTGGCTGCGGCGGGCCGGGTGGGGCGATCGACACCCGGGCAACCCCGGTCGACGTCGCCCCGAGCGTGTCGGTGATCTGGTAGGTGAACTCGTCGGTCCCGACGCTGCCCGGGTAGGCGGTGTACTCGATCGAGTTGGCCCCGATCCGGGTGACCAGACCCCGCTCGGGAGCGGACGCGAGTCCGAGGATGGTGACCGGGTCGCCGTCGGGGTCGACGCCGTAGCCGGGCAGCCGGAGCTTCACGGTGTCGCCCGACACGGTGCGGCCCTCGACGACGGCTGGTTCGGGAGGGTTGTTGGTGCGGACGCGGACGGGTTGCACGGTGACCCGCGCCTTGCCGGTGGCCGTCGCGCCCTGCTCGTTGGCCACCTCGTAGCGGATCGTGAACTGCTCCGGTTTCGACAGCCCGACCGGCGCGACGTAGCGCACCGTGCGGCCGGAGACGAACGCCTCGCCGGTGCCACCGTCGGACGGGCCGGCGTGCTGGACGTCGAGCCGGCCGGACCGCTCGCCACCCCCCGCCACCAGCGTCAGGGCTCCCCCGGAGGGGCTGAAGTCGTTGTCGAGCACGGCGATCGCCTGGGAGGAACCCTCGCGCACCGTCACCTCGTCGTTCTGGGTGACCGGGGTGTCGTCCGCCGGTGCCGGCCGCTGGCTGACCACCACCTGGCCGGCGATGCCCGAGCGGTAGCCGTTGCTGATCGTGTATCGGACGATCTGGGGGTTGGGCGTGAGCTGGCCCTGCCGGGCCGAGAGGCGCAGCCAGCGGCCAGCGACGATCGCCACGTCGAGCTGGTTGTCCGCCAGCGCGTCGGCGCGCTGCACCGACAGCAGTCCGCCCGAGGGGTCGACGTCGTTGGCCAGCACGTCGACGAGCGAGGCCGCCTGACCGAACAGCGTGACCGTGTCGGGCACCGCGACGGGGTCGAGGGGTGGCGACTCGGGGGCGCGCACGTCGACGCGGATCTTGCCGGTGTCGGTCTCGGCGGTCCCGTAGGCCGCCTGGTAGTCGAGGAAGTAGGTCTGCGCCGTCTCCGAACGCAAGGTGACGGTGCCCTTGGCCAGGTTGGTGGTCACCTCGGCGCCGGGGACGTTCCGGACCTTGCCCGCCAGGGACAGCACGGCCTCGGGGGTGTACGGGTCCGACCCGGGCAGGTCGTTGGCGAGTGGCCTGATCTCGATCGGCCTGCCGGTCTCGCCGGCGATCACGTCCGACTCGGCCGTGGGGGCCACGGGCTCGAAGTCGTCGAGCTGCTGGACGCGGAAGTCCAGCGTCTCCTTGACGGGGTCGCCGAGCCCGTCGGTCACGCCGTACTCGACCTGGACCTGCCCACCCTGCCGCGGCGCCAGGAACCGCACCGCCCCCGAGGCGGTGAGGCGCGACTCGCCGGCCGCCGTCCCGCCGCCGACGAGCTGGGCGGAGACGGTGGAGACCGGGTCGCCGTCCTTCGGGTCGCGCCAGTCGGGGAGCACGGGGACGTCGATGGTGCCACCGGCCGGGACGGTCCAGACCCGCGGCTCGAAACCCATGCGCAGCCGCGGCTCGGCGTTGGACTGGCCGTCGTTCACGATGTTCACGCGGACGGTGTTGTGGGCGGACACGGACTGGCGTCCGTCGTCGATGAAGTACTCGAAGCTGGTGCTCCCCGCGGCGTCGCCCGGCAAGGTGATCTGGACGGTCTGACCGTCCGGGCTGATCGCGAGCTGCGCCCCCGAGCCGTCGGTGGATCGCACCGACCGGATGGCCAGCAGCCGACCGGAGGGGGCGGTGTCGTTGTCGAGCGGGTGCAGGATCGTGGTGCGGCCGGGCCGCGCCCCGAGGTTGTCCTTCCGGGCCTTCGGCGGCCGGCGGTCTCCCTGGTTCTGCCGGTCGTCGTCGTCGTCCTCCTCCTCGTCCTCGGACTCGAGGTTGAAGGCGTCCCAGTTGTCGAGACGGGTCGGCTTGTCGGAGTCGATGTCCCAGACGTGACCGGTCTCGCGGTCGTTGAGGACGATCTGGCCGCGGTTGGTGCGGAAGACGAGGCCGCTGGTCGTGGAGGCGAGGGCCTGGGGTGCGGCCGGGCCGCCGCCGCACGCCGTCACCACCGCACCGGTGCCGCCGGACCAGGCGCCGTAGACACAGTCACCCAGGCGGACGGGAGAGGCGGGTTCGCCGGCCACGTCACCGGTCACGGTCGTCACCTTGCCGGTGGCCAGGTCGACCGACAGCAGCGCGTCGCGTGCGCCGACCAGGACCGCGGACGCGCTGGGACCGGCCTGCTGCAGGACCGAGCCCGGGGGCACCTCGGCGTCGGCGCCGCCGATGACGAGGAGCCGGCCGCTGGCCGAGTCGAGGACCACGGGCACGGCACCGACGGCGGTGAGCGCGATGGCGTCGCTGAAGGCGTCACCGGGGAGGTCCTGGGTGGTGGCCTCGAGGAACCCCGTGTCGCCCTGCTGGCGCAGGGTCAGGAGCCGGTCCTCGGTCGCGGAGGCGGCCAGGACCGTGCCGTCCAGCGTCACGGCCATGGCGGCGTCCTCGCCCACCTCGGCGAGCGGATCCGCCTGGTCGGCCAGGGTCGCGACGCTCGGGACGCCCACCTCGGGGTCCTCGCGCGCCGCCCACAGGTCGCCGGTCGAGGCGTCCAGCACGGCGAGGCTGCCTCCGGCCATCCCGACGACCGGGCTGCCGGGGATCGCGGCCTCCTCGCCGTCGGGCACCTTCATCTGGGCGGGGTCCAGGGGCACGACGACACCGTCCGACAGGTTGACGCCGACGACCGAGTCGCCGTCCTGGACGATGTCGAGGTTGGAGTCGGGACTCGAGAAGACGGTGCCGTCGAGCTCACCGATGGGCTTGTTGATGCGGCCGTACGACCCGTCGTGCTTGCTGGTGACCCAGATGCCGCCGTCGTTCAGGTCGGCCCGGTGAGCCTGGTAGCCGTCGGCCTGGACGGCGTACGTGACGACGCCGCCCACGGCGACCGCGAGCGCGAGCCAGGACACCAGCGCAGCGCGTCGGCGCTGCAGCTGCTCCCCGAACGGCACGCTGTTTCCCTTCACCGGTCCGCGTCCTCCACTGCGCTGTGGAAGCCCACGGGACGCCCCGTGGAGCCTAAGCAGCGCGAGGACGTGGAACAAAGTCGAGCCCGATCCCGCACAGTGGGCTCCTCCTGGATCACAATGGTGACTCAGTGGGGCCTGTCTAGACAGCGAAAGGGGCCAATCGGGTGACGCCTGACGTCTGGTACGTCGCAGGGAGTGGGCTGCTGGTCGGTGCCGACCGGCGGTGGTTGCTGCTGGACGACGTCCCCGACGAGGAGTTCGTCGCCACCTTGTGGGAGACCATCGCGGGCTCCGGGGTGGACCGCGTGCTGACCCTGCTGGAGAGCCGTTACGGCGACAAGATGCCGTCCCTGGCCATGATCGGGTCGGGTCGTGAGATCGCTCGCGGTAGTGGTGAGGTGACCAACGACCGTGCCGGCGTGATGCTGAGCCTCGGTGGCCAGGCGGCCGGTCAGCGGCTCCCGTTCCGCGGCGGAGTCGTCCCCGCCGCCCTGGTCGAGATCCCCGCCGACGTCCCGGCCGGTCGCGGCCTGATCGACGGCATCCCCGACGAGGTGCTCTCGTCGGTCGGCCCCGACATCCCCGTCCGGGTCCGGCAGACCACGCGGGACGCGATCGAGGCGGCGCGCGAGACGGCCCCCGGCGACCCCTACCCGACCGGCACCCGCGCGTCGGTGCCCGAGGTCGAGACGACCGGGCCCATCCCGGCGGCCACGGAGCCGACCCGTGAGCCGCCCGTGCCGGTCACGACCCCGGCCGCTGCCGGCGCTGACCTGGGGAACACGGTCGTGCGCTCCAGCACCAGCGCCGGCCCCCCGCAGCCGGTGCCCGAGCCGGAGTTCGAGCTGCTGCGCGAGCACACCCACGAGACGGTGATGGCGACGTACTGCCCGCAGGGCCACGTCAACCCGCCGTACGCCCCCAACTGCCGGGTCTGCCAGGCCGCCATCGCCCGGCAGGACCCCCAGCGAGCACCCCGCCCGCTGCTGGGTCGCCTGCGGCTGCCCACCGGCGAGACGGTGCCCTTCGACCGGGGCGTGGTGATCGGGCGCAAGCCGGTGCCGGTCAACCCGCACGCGCCGCTCCCCCACCTGGTCGCCGTCCCGCAGGAGGCCAGCTTCGTCTCCCGCATGCACCTGCAGATCGAGCTCGACGGCTGGCTGGTGATCTGCCGCGACCTCGGCTCGCGCGGCGGCACCACCCTGACCATGCCCGGCCGCGCCCCCGAGCGGCTGCGCGCGATGGAGCCGCACGTGCTCGAGCCGGGGTGCCGGGTCTCGCTGTCCGACCAGTACGACGTCGCCTACGAGGTGACCCCCTGAGGTGCCCCATGAGTGATCAGTGAGTGACCAACGATGAGCGCTCCCCGCATCCCGGGGCTCACCTACATCCAGCACATCGGTCAGGGCGGCTTCGCCGACGTCTTCCTCTACGAGCAGGAGTGGCCGCGGCAGCGGGTGGCGGTGAAGGTCGTGCGCCCCGACGTGCCTCTCACCGACCGCGAGAAGGCGATGTTCACCACCGAGGCCAACGCGATGGCCCGGCTCTCCGACCACCCCTACATCGTCAGCGTCCTCACCGCCGGGGTGACGAGCGTGCAGGACGGCTCGCGGCCGTACCTGGTGATGCGCTACTGCCCTCCGCCGGACCTGGGCCAGCGCGTGCAGGTCAAGCCGATGTCGGTGAACGAGGCCGTCGCCACCGGCATCAAGCTCGCCAGCGCCATCGAGACCGCGCACCGCTCCGGCATCCTGCACCGCGACATCAAGCCGTCCAACGTCCTGGTCACCACGTACTCCGAGCCGGCCCTGACCGACTTCGGCATCGCCGGCACGTTGCACGACGTGGAGGCCGACACCGACGTCCGGATCAGCTACCCCTGGTCACCGCCGGAGCTGCTCGACGGCCGCTCCAACGGCTCGGTCGCCTCGGACGTCTACTCCCTCGGGGCGACGATCTGGAACCTGCTGGTGGGTCGCTCACCGTTCTCCATCCCCAACGGTGACAACTCCTCGCGGGCGCTGACGGCCCGCATCCTGCACTCCTCCCCACCCCGCACCCAGCGGCCCGACGTGCCGGTCACCCTCGACCTGCTCCTGCAGCAGTGCCTGGCCAAGGAGCCCGAGCACCGCCCGACCAGCTCGCTGGAGGTCGCGCGGGCGCTCCAGCGGATCGAGGCCCAGGCGGGCTACCCCCGCACCATGATCGCCGTCGAGACCGACCTGCCCGCCGTCCAGGACGTCTCGGCCCACACCGCCGAGGACGCCACCGTGCTGAAGCCGGTCACGGTCATCTCGGGGTCCAGCCCCAGGGTCGCGGTCGACAAGCCGGCCGCGCCGACCGAGGACCCGGCGCCGACCACCCGGGACCGGTGGCGGATGCTCTGGCTGCTGGCGGGCGCGGCGGTCCTGCTGGTCGTCGGGCTGTTCCTGTTCCTCACGGCCGGCGACGACGACCCGACCCCACCCACCGCGACCCCGTCGCCGACCGCCAGCAGCCCCGAGCCGCTGGACCCGCTGGCGCCGACCGCGGAGCCCGACGTGACCGGCCGGCGTACGGACGCGGGTGTGGTCTTCCGCTGGAGCTCGGCCGACGGCGAGGAGGCCGGGGACACCTGGCAGTGGCGGCGGACCGACACCGGCGAGGAGGACCGGACCTCCGACACCTCGCTCACCCTGCAGGCCGACGACCGGGTCTGCCTCCAGGTCCGTCTGATCCGTGGCAGCTTCGCCTCACCCTGGGGGAACGAATGCGTCGACTAGCAGTGGTCTGGCTCGTGGTCCTCGTCGGCCTGCTTCCTGCGGCGGGTGCCCGCGCCGCCGCCCCGGCCGACCCGCTGGCCGACCGGATCCTCGCCCTCCTGGACCAGGTCGCGGTGACCGCGACCGCTCCGTACCACCCGGGGTACGAGCGGGACTGCCATCCCGGCGGCTGCGTCTTCGGCGAGGAGTGGACCGACGACAACACGACCAGGTTCGGGCACAACGGCTGCGACACCCGGCAGGACGTCCTGCTCCAGCAGATGCACCACATCGAGCTGCGCTGGGGCTCGAAGTGCCGGATCTACCAGGCGCGCATGCGGGACCCGTACACCGGCCGCAGGCTGACGTGGCGGCGCGACGGCTACCGGATCCAGGTCGACCACGTGTACCCGCTGTCGCGGGCCTGGTACGCCGGCGCGTGGGCGTGGACGCAGCAGAAGCGGGTGCGGTTCGCCAACGACGTCGACCACGAGCTGGTCGCCACCTGGGGCGCGACCAACCAGGCCAAGGAGAACTCCACGCCCTCGGAGTGGCTGCCGCCGCGCGTGGCCTACCACTGTCGCTACGTGCTGACGTATCTCGAGGTGGCGGTGCGCTACGGCCTGTCGGTGACCGACGCCGACGTCGCGACCATGCAGGACGTGGCCTCAGGCTGTTGAGGCCGCCCCGTTCACAGCGTGGAGCGGAGGACCTCGGTCACCCGCGTGAGGTACCGCCCCACGGCGGTCCGCTCGTCCTCACCGAGCGACGCGTCGACGGCGGCCAGCCGCGCCTGCATCGGCTCGAGCAGCGAGTCCAGCGCCCGGCGGCCGGAGCCGGTGATCTCGACCTGGGTGCGCCGGCCGTCGGCGGGGTGGGGTCGCCTCCGGACGTGGCCGCGTGCGGCCAACCGGTCCACCACGCCCGAGGATGCCGCGGACGTGACGCCGAGCAGGTGCGAGAGCTCGACCGGCCCGCGGGAGCCGTCCACGAGGTACCGCAGCGCCTGGAGCTCGGAGGTGCTGAGGCCCGCCCGTCGCGCCACCGCGGGCTCGACGGAGGCGGCGGCCCGGATGAGCTCGTCGAGGGCCTCGAGGGTCGCGGGCCCGTGCACGGTTGGCGTCTCCACCCGGTCGAACCTACCGAACCGTCAGGACGCGGCCAGGACCGCTCGCGCGGCGCGCTGGCCGGAGACGAGTGCACCCTGGATCGAGGCGGTGTCGCGGTGGTCGCCGCAGACGAACAGCCCGTGACCGACCGAGACCGGCCGGGTCAGCTGCAGCGGCGGCGGTGATGCCGGCACCGCCTTCGGGATCACGTGGTGGGCGACCACCTGCCACGACGCGGTGTCGCAGCCGTAGAGGTCGCCGAGGTGGGCGAGCACCTCACCCTCGCTCGCCTCCCCGTCGGGGCGGGCGAGCAGGGTCGTGGCCTCGACCAGGTGCTTCCCGGCCGGCGCGTACGACGGCGCGACGGTCGACACCACGGCGGCGTTCCACACGGGTCCGGGCGGCGCCTGGCCACCGCGTGCGTCGACCGCCACCAGCCGGCGCGGGTCGGGCGCCTCGTCGACGGCGAACCACCACGTCGTCAGCCCGTTCATGGCGACCCGCGGGACCCCGGCGAGACGGCTCGCCTCGGTCGGCCCGGTGGCGACCACCACCTGCCGGGCCGTCAACGCGCCGTCGGCGGTGTCCGCGCCCGCCATCCCGGTGACCGTGGACCGCACCGCCTCGACGGACACGCCCGTACGGACGTCGGCCAGTCCCGCCGCCAGCTGCTCGGGGAGCCGTCGCATGCCACCCTCGGGGAGCCCCGGTCGGCCGAGGGCGAAGGAGCGCAGCAGCAGCCGCGTGAACTGCGCCGACGTGGTGCCGTCGGGGTCCACCACCACACCGGCGATGAAGCGGTCGAGCACCCGGCGCAGGTCGCCGGTGACCCGGTGGGAGTCCAAGGCTCGCGCCAGCGTGGTGTCGGGACCAGCGGCCGCCGCCTGCGGGCGGGCCAGGCTCGGCGCCAGCCAGCGCCCCAGCCCCCAGACGTCGCCGGCGTCGAGCAGCCCGCTGCGCAGGGTGTCGACGCCGAGCCGGGGCGCACGTCGAGGGTCGGCGAGGACGCGGAGCCCGGTGTCCGTGCGGGCCAGCACCCCGGCGTCGAAGAACCCCAGCGCGAGCGCGTCCACGTCCACCCACCGGCGGACGGCGGGATAGGCGGGGTTGAGGACCTGGAAGCCGCGGTCGACGACGAACCCGTCCACGGTCTCGCTCGTCACCCGCCCGCCCACGTGCGTCGCAGCCTCGAGCACCACGACCTGGCGGCCGGCGTCCTGGAGGACACGGGCGCACCGCAGGCCCGCGAGGCCCGCTCCCACCACGATCACGTCGGCGTCCACGCCCGCACCCTACGAGAACGCGCCGAGGGCGGCGGGCAGCAGGAACAACATCCCCAACGACCAGGTCAGGTGGGTGATGATCGGCCCCAGGATGCCGCCGGTCACGCGGCGCTGCAGGCCCACCACCAGGCCGACCACCGCGGCGGCCAGCACGAGCAACGGGATGCCGCTGGTGGCCACGACGAGCGCGTAGACGACCGTGGTGACCAGGACCGCGTGCCGGCGTCCGACGCCGGCGTACAGCGCGCCCCGGAAGTACAGCTCCTCCGCGATCCCGTTGATCGCGGTGATGACCGCGACCAGGGCGAGCGAGCCGAACTGCGCGTAGTCCAGCAGGTCGTCGACGGGCTCGCGCAGGAACGGGATCCGGGCCACCACGACCGACCCGACGAGGAAGAGGGCCAGCAGGAGCAGCCCCAGCGCCAGCGACTGCACGACGGCCCGCCCGCGGAGCCCGCCCGACCGGGTGCGGGCCCGGCCCAGGTGGAGCGGCCCCGACGCCAGCGCCCCGACGGCCCAGACGGCGGCGAGGGCGAGGGTCGCGACGTAGAAGAGCGAGTCGCCGGGCTCGATGCGCAGCGCCCAGGTGAGCACGGCGGCCCCGACGAGCAGGGTCACCACGACCACGACCCGCCGCCGGCGGAACGCGGCGTCCGGCTCGGTGTGGTCCCGCGGGACCGGATCGACGAGGGCCGCCCGGACGAACGCCTGGACCTCGGTGATCGGGTTGATCATCGCGTCGGTCGCCCGGTCAGCCGCCGGCCCAGGACGGGTCGGCTGCGGTGATCCGGGCCGGGTCGACGTGGCCCGGCTCGGGTCGCGGGTCGGCCCGGTCACCGGCGACGGCGGCGCGTACCGCGTCGTCGTAGGTCAGCGCCCCGCCCGGCGGTGGGCCGACCAGGTCGTCGAGGTCGTGCTCGCTGCACACGACCTCATGGACCAGGCTGCCGACGAGCGGCCGGGCGATGGCACTGGGCACCGGGGTCACGAAGCCGACCCACAGGCTCGCGAGCCGGGGCGTCAGCACCGGCACGCTGACGATCAGCCGCCGGCGCAGGCCCTGGATCCGGGCGAAGCGCACGATCATCTCGCGATAGGTCAGC
>Ga0163161_10003008_pt1 | contig 11911 bp, 6 predicted proteins | sample S45metaG_FD_129847 | JGI IMG/M metagenome (GOLD analysis project Ga0163161, IMG submission 129847) | Switchgrass rhizosphere microbial communities from Kellogg Biological Station, Michigan, USA - S4-5 metaG | ecosystem: Host-associated > Plants > Roots > Rhizosphere > Soil | place: USA: Michigan... | reverse complement strand
GGACTTCTCCGCACCGCCGGTGATCATCCAGGCCCTGCAAAAACGTCTGGAACACCCGATGCTCGGCTACAGCGTGGCCCAGGATGACTTGCGCAATGCCATCGTCGCCGACCTCTGGAACAAATACGCCTGGCGCGTTTTGCCTGAGGAACTGATTTTCCTGCCCGGCGTGGAGTCGGGTTTCAACATGGCGCTGAATGCGCTGGTCCAGCCGCAGCAGAACGTTGTGGTTCAGGTCCCGAACTACCCGCCGCTGCGACATGCGCCGGGGCACTGGGGTTTGAACAAGGTTGAACTCGAATTCGACGCATTGGCGGACGGCACGTACGCCACGCCACTCGATGCCTTGAATCGGGCGCTGACCGGTGGCGGTGCGCTGCTGCTGAGCAACCCGCACAACCCGGTGGGCAAAGTATTCCCGCGAGAAGAACTGCAAGCCGTCGCCGACATCTGTCTGGAGCATGACGCCTGGATCATCTCTGACGAGATCCACGCCGAGCTGTGTTTCGACGGCCGCGTGCACATTCCGACGGCTTCCCTGAGCCCGGAAATCGCCAAGCGCACCATCACGCTGATGTCGGCGAGCAAGGCCTACAACATTGCCGGGCTGAAGACGTCTTTCATGATCATTCAGGACTCGGCGTTGCGTGCAAAGGTCAACCACGCCCGCTGCGGCATGGTCGACAGCGTCAACCCGTTGGGCATGGAAGCGACACGCGTCGCCTACAGCGAAGGCGGCCCTTGGCTGGCCGGGTTGAAGACGTATCTGCAAAGCAATCGGGATTATCTGGTGGAAGCGGTCAACACCCGACTGCCGGGTGTGACCATGAATATCCCGCAAGGCACGTATCTGGCGTGGCTCGATTGCTCGGCACTGGGACTGGATAACCCTCAGCAGTTCTTCCTTGAGCACGCCAAGGTCGGGCTGAGCCCTGGTCTGGATTTCGGCGATGACAGCAAACAATTCGTGCGCCTGAACTTCGGCTGCCCACGGGCATTGCTGGAAGAAGGCATTGCGCGGATGGAGCGTAGTTTGCTCAATCGCAAAGCCTGATGATGATCGTTCCCACGCGGAGCGTGGGAACGATCACGCAAACCGATGCATTCGGCAGCGGCTGCATCACTTCCTTTAATGCGTCAGGACAGCTGGCCCACCCACAGTTTTGATGCTCATTTTTGTCGTTTAAAGCACCCTCCTCCTATCGACCTAAGGTCGACCGTCCGTCTGAATCCACCCTCTACCTGTCAAATATGACAGTAGCCAGCCTTCTACCCCCGGTGTTTGATGTTCCGACGCGGACGCGCCCGGCGTCATGACCTCGGAGGTACCTGATGGCGACTGATCAAACTAATCCCGGTGTGTTGGTGCTCTACCCTTTGCGCTTTACCAGCGCCAATTACCCGGTGATCAGTGACCCGCTGCCCCCCGCAAACGTGCCGGTCGGAGGACTGGCCCATTCCACGTTCACCCAGGACCCCAGTCGCCGGGAGGGGGCGACCCAGGTGAAGATCGACCCCCCGAGCGGCGGGGAATATGACGCCATCGCGCTGTACATGAAAACCCTCGATGATCCGCAACCGCTGCTGGTCGAACGAAAATCCGTGGCCGCCGAAGACCAAAACAGCCCCACCTTTTTCAACGTGTTCCAGTCGTTGCTTGTCGAGCGCGTGAACATTTTTTTCTATGTGGTCGAGCGCAGCAGCGGCAATGACGGGCCCTCAATTGCGTCCTGGGCGCTGTACCATCACCAACTCCCTGGCGGCAATGATGTCCCGGGCACCGGGGCTCATCCTTATCTGATGCTCAGCCTGCCACCGGAACTGGGCAACCCGCCCCGGATCGGCAAAGAGGAAGCGGCCAAGGGCGTGCCCCTGACCGTGTCTTACCCCCACGGCCAGCCTTACGACAACATCCTGCTGATGCTCAACGGCAAGCGGTTTACCTTCACCCTGCAACCGGGTGAAGAGAACCGACCCTATGTGATTCTCCTGACCCAGGACCTGCTTGAACAGGCCGGTGACAACCCCGCCTTCGAGATCCGCTACACCGTGATTTCTCAGGTGAACAATCCGACGGATAGACGGCGCGAATCGCACGTCATCGTAGCTGACGTTGACCTGGCACATACGACGCTTGACGCCCCGCTCCTGCGGGAAGACCTCGATGACAGCGAAGATGATCCCGGTCTCATTGATCGCGACAAACTCAAGGGCGGGCCTTTGTGGGTGGTGGTTCTGCCGCGCGCACCGACCTGGCAGGTCGGGGACACCGTTCAGGCGATCTATCGCTCGACCCCGCCCGACCTCGAGGTCCCGACGCAAGGCACCGTCGAAAAGGATGGGTTTGGCCAGTTCAAGCCCTGCCTCATGCCAGTCCCCAATGACCGGGTCATTAGCGGCAGCCAGGTGCGGGTGGCTTTTGAGCTGGTGCGCAATGGCCAGGTGGTGGGACGTTCGAAAGAGGCGATGGCTCAAGTGATGGGTTCAGGTGAGGAACCTGGACCGCTGAAAGCCCCCCGGGTGCCGGCGTTTGACGACGGTCTGGTCACCGACGCCGATGCCCGGATACCGGTTGAAGTGCTGATTCCGACCTTCAACAATGCGTTGGCCGGTGATGAGATCACCGTCCTCTGGGGCTCAAAGCGCGCAGCGCCAGTGACGCTGCTCGATACAGACCTGCCCAACGATCCAATCATCGGCGTCAAGCTGCTGTACGCGCTGGTGGAGTCGGCCGGTCAGGGCCCGATTGACGTCAAGTATGAATTTCGCCGCAGCACGATTATCGCCAAGACCTCCCCGGTGACACCGGTGGTGGTGGACCTGAGTATTCCGGGCGGCCCGGACCCGGCCCCTGAAACGCCGGAGAATGAAAACCTGCGGCCTAACCTCGTGCTCGGTGCCAGCAAAACCCCCAATGTCATTACACCGCAAGACTTCGAGCTGGACGCCACGGCTACCATCCCGTGGCGGGATAAAACGGGCAACGCGTATATGGTTGCGGGGGACATCGTCCAAGTGTTCTGGGGCGCCCAGCCACTCGCACCGTATCCCGTAAAATCCACCGACGCTGCTGATCTGGTGCTGCCAGTTCTACAGGCGATCATTGCCTTGGAAGGCTCGGGGGATGTGCCGGTCCGCTACACCGTCACCCGCAAACTGGCCACCGCGCCTCACGAGGGCGTCAGTCGATCACCGGTCCAGAACGTTAGTGTCCTTTCGGCCGGCGACTTGCCCGGTGGCGTCGGCGGCCTGGGGCCAGGCGTTTTCACCGAGGCGAACGCAGACAACGCGATTGGTCGTGCGGTGATTGAGGATGGCAGCACTCCACTGCGCATCACCAACTACCTGAACATGAAAGTCGAGGACAAAATCGAACTGTTCTTCATCGGCATCGACAATTATGCCGGTACCGGAAACGAGATCGAAGCGTCACGTTTTGAGCCGACCCATGACGTGGTTGTCGCCGATATGACCCGCGGGTACGTCGACTTCCCGATTCCAGCGCTCAACATTCTGCATATCTGTACCCAAGGTTCGGCCAAGGTCAAATACAGGGTCACCGCCAAAGTTAGCGGCGCCAAAGCCACATCGCGTGAAGCCTTTGTCCTGATCGATGTGAAATTGCCACACGAATCGACCTGCCCCATCCCGCCACGCCGTTAAGGCGGCGGGCAGGCGTCGCTCATCCCCACTTCCTGCAAATGGACTTCATCATGGACATGAACACTTCATCCGACGCCCCGCTGCAACCCACGACCTTGTCCCAACGCGCCGACCCGGCGCCCACCCTGGTCGCCCCCAAAATCCCGGTCGCCCAGATCAATGGCGGCCTGCGCTTTCAGGACCTCAACGACCCCACCGTGCCGGTGCATGTGACCGCCGTGGGCTACCCCGGCATCGCCCTGAATGACCGCATCGAGCTGGTGTGGGACGGCGCCACTGTCGACTTTTTCCCGGTCAACCAGGGCCACATCGACTCCCACAGCCTGACCTTCGCCGTCCTCCCCCAGCACATTGTCGAAGGCGATGCCCGGCTGTTCTACCGCGTGACCACCTTCGTGGGCAGCAACGTGTCGATCTCCTTTCACCTGGACGTGCTCGTCAAGACCACAATCCCCGGCGACCCGGACCCCGACCCGTCCACCCCCACCATCAATGAACGCCTCTTCGCCCCCAGCGGTATCCCGCCGGTCATTGGCGACACCGAAGCGGCGAACGGCCTCACCGTGACGCTGGCACGTTATGCCTACATCGCCGCCAACGACATCGTCACGCTGTTCTGGGGCGGCAGTCGCTACCCGATCAAACACACCATCGTGGACATCAACGCGCCCATTGCCATCCGCGTCGAACCCGACGTCATCGTGGCGCCGGGGGACGGTCCGCTGATCGTACGTTATGAAATCCGTGACCGGGTCAACAACTGGTCCTTGTTCTCCCTCGCCGCCAATACCGACATTGAAGCCGGCGGTGGCGCGTTCCCGGCCCCGCGGGTGCTGGATGCCTTGGGCGACGATGACCTGAACCTGGCCGAGCTCGGCAGCAAAGACGCACGCATCGCCTTGCCCGTGTACCCGAACATGGCGGACAAGGACCACATCATCCTGACCTGGAACGGCCAGACCAGCGAGGGCACCCTGATTCCGGAGGTCGTCACCTACGACGTCGTCCCCGATGACCTGGGGTTTTCCAAGGAACTGCCGATCAGCAACAGCATCGTGCGGGCGATTGGCGGCGGCGAAGCAACGGTTCTGTATGAAGTGCAGCCGCTGATCGGTGGCAAATATCGCTCACGGCGCAAACGGGTCACGGTCAGTGGCCAGGCTTTTGAGCTGGCACCGCCGTCGATCGAAGGGATCACCGGGCCAACCCTGGACCCGGCCCTGATCCCCGCCACCGGGGCCACCGTGATCATCGCGCCCTACGGCGACCTGATGCAGCCCGGCGACCGGGTCTACCTCACCTGGGCCGGCGAAACCGAAGGCGGCTCACCGCTGATCCACACCGATGACAAACCCATCACCGGCGGTTCGGATGACCAGCCGGTGCGCTTTCTGGTGCCCAAGGACAAGCTCAGCCCTCTGGTCGGTGGGCGCCTGAGCGTCTCCTACAAAGTGGTGACCTTTGCCCGTGCCACCCTGGACTCACCGCCGCTGGAACTGACGGTCCTCGGCGGTGGGGCCCTGCTGCCCAAGCCCAGCGTGGATTACGCCACTGCCGACGATGTGCTCGACCCCGCTCTGGTCCCGCCTGTCGGCACCAAGGTGCGCATCGCCGCGTACGATGGCATGGCCGACGGCGACAAGGTGACGTTCTTCTGGCAAGGCGCGACCGAAGCCGGCAGCACCAGCGACTATGTACCGATCAATACTGCCGGCGTCGGCCAGGAAGTGAAGTTCGACGTCGAACTCAAATACGTCACGGCTAACCTCAACAATACCGTGCAAGTCCGGTACGAGGTGTTGCGCGCCAACGGCAAAAAACCGGGGTCCTTCACCCGCGTCTTGCAGGTGGGGGCCGCCCTGAACCTGCCCGCACCGAGCGTGAAAGAAGCCGTCGGTACCAGCCTCAACCCGATCGCCGCCAAGGACCGACTGACCATCGTCGTGCCGCACTACACCGGCATGCTGGGCACCGACAAGCTGAGCGTGACCTGGGCGGGGACCGCCGGTGAAGGCTCGCACACCTCGGCCCCGGTTGAGGTGGGCAGCGTCGGCATCAAGGAAGTCCCGATCCCCAACAGCGTGGTGGCCTTCAACCTGGGCAAGCCGGTGACGGTGAGCTACACGGTGATCCGCAACGGCACAACCTATCCACCCTCGGAGACCTTCACGCTGAATGTCTTGACCCTGCCGGTGAGTGAGCTCAAACCGCCGCTGATCCTGCAGGCCGCCAACAACGGTGAAGGCACGGTGTTGAACCTGAGCGACGTGACCGGTGGAGCGACAACACGCTCGCCCAGTTGGCCACTGATTACGACCGGCCAGTATGTGTGGCTGGATCTTGAGGGTTTCAAAGCCGATGGCACTATCCACAATCGCCGGCTGATGCAGGCGACGGGCAGTTACGTGAATCAGGCCTGGATCAATCAGGGCTATTACGACGTGACATTGCCCTACGACTATCTGAAAGACCTGGGCGATGGCAAAACCCTGACAATGAGGTTCAAGGCCGCGCTGGGCAAGAGTCCGGACGACAAAGAGGCGGTGAGCTTTCCGGTACGCACCTACACCGTCAGCGCGGCAGTGAGACTGCCGGTCGCGACCTTCAAAGAGGCCTCCGGTGCACAGCAAGACCAACTGAACCCGGACGATGTATTCCCCCTTGGCGCCACCGTGATCATCCCGGCGACAGCCCTGCTGAAAACCGATGACGACGTCATCGTCACCGTCGAGAGCAAGACCATCACCACGTACCCGCACAGGGTCCTGCCTGCGGAAGCAGGCAAGGAGTTGTCCTCCATCAAGGTACCGCATGCGCTGATCGAGGCCAACGACGGCTTGAGCATTAACTTGAGTTACCTCGTCAAGCGCAAAGCCGGGGGCACGGACGGGCCCTCGGACCCTACGGTTTACGATGTTCGCAAGGTGATCGGTTCGGGCATTCTGAGGGTCATGGGGGCGCGTGCTAACCGCAGCACTTGGAGAGTTTCCAGAGCGTCCCGTGTCTTGAGCGCGTTCAACGCCACCACCGGCCAGCCGCTCGAGGCGCACTGGAAATACCCTGACGACAGCGAATGGACGGCCGCCACCACCTGGCGCGATACCGCGCCACAGCTACCGCTGCAGGTGCGCACCGTCGATGATCAGATTACGCTGAATCCGACGAATATCATTGGCAATGGCAACCATTTCTATTCCGACATTAATGGCCTGGGGGCGTTCGTGGCGCATCGGGATCGGGGGGATGTCGTGGCCTGGGGCGACGCGGCCCATGGGGCAACGATCCCCGCGCCCATCATCGCCCTGGCCGACATTGTCGAGGTGAGCGGCGCCAGTAGCGCCTATGCCGCCCGACGGGCCAATGGGCTAGTGGTGGTCTGGGGTAACGCGACTGAAGGTGGAAACATGGGCGGCGTCTCGCCTCAGGATTTTGTTCAGGTCATCGGTAGCAGCACTGCCTTCGCCGGGATCAAAAATACCCGGCAGGTAGTGGCTTGGGGCGATACCCGCAATGGCGGCATTGTCCCGACTCCGGTCGGCGCGCAGACCGACGTAGTTCAACTGGCCAGCACCTACTTCGCGCTTGCTGCACTGCGGGCCACCGGGCAGGTGATGGCCTGGGGGCGTGCCGACGATGGTGGAAGCGTGCCGAGCGCCATTTCCGCGCTCACCGATATCCGGACGCTCATCGGTAGTACTGGTGCGTTTGCGGCACTCCGGGGCAACGGCAGGCTCGTCGCCTGGGGGAATCCCAACAACGGTGGAAGCCTGCCGGCGAATATCGCCGCCCTGACCGACATCATTGAACTGAGCTGCTCCACTGCAAGCGCTTTTACCGCACGACGGGCGACCGGCCAGCTCGTGGCCTGGGGGATTCCGGACTGGGGTGGCACGCTTGACCCGTGGCTCGGAGCGCTGACCGATATCGTTGAAGTCACCGCTACTCTTGGTGCATTCGTCGCTCGTCGTGCTAATGGCTATGTCGTCGGCTGGGGGCATCCGGGCGCGGGCAGTGTGGTGCCTGCCGAGATCGCGGCGCTGGACGACATCGTTCAGGTGTGCGGTGCATCCGCCGCGTTCGCCGCCTTGCGCCAGAACGGCACCGTGGTGGCCTGGGGGCATCCCATCAGGGGCGGCGATACGTCAGCAGTCGTCAGCCAACTGACCAATGTACGGGCGCTTTACAGCAATGACTATGGCTTTACCGCCCTGACCGCCGATGGTCGTGTCGTGACCTGGGGTGATCCTCTGAGTGGAGGCGACAGCAGCGCCGTTCAGGATCGCCTGGTTGGCCAGGTTTCCTACCAGGCCAGCCCGGCGTCAAGGGGGCTGGCCCTGAAAGCCAGTCGCTGCGCAGCGCTCAACGAGACCCCGCCAACCGAGGTTCGCTAACCCTTGCGTTGCACCTGACTCGGCGCTCCGTCAGGAGCGTCGAACGCTGATTTCAAAAGGTGAACAGCTGTCATCCGACCCGCACCACAAAAGCCATCTCAAGTATTGGAATAAATACTCCCAATGACTCCGATCTCTGCATAGGTGTTGCCAAAGGCTGTGAGCTTTAGGTCGGTTTTCGAGTGACCGACGTGCGCGACACTGCAACCGTTCGTCGCTACTGTCAGATCTGACAGTAGCCCCTATTCACACCTCTGGTGTGTGATGAGCCTGCCCCCTCGAAGGCCAGGGTTAACCACACAGGGAGTGAATGATGGACATCCAGTCTGCCGCGCTGAACGAATTGTTCGTGCTCTATCCAGTGAATATTCAAGGCTGGATCAGTCCTGTCCTGCCCGCCGGTACCGCGGACGGGGGTATTCCAAAATCACTTTACGATGGAGTGCTCACGGGGCTTGAGTGCTTGATCGATCCATGGACCGAGGTTCAGTCCTGGACCCTGGCGATGGATGATCGTGTGGATTTGTATGTCAACGACGCAGCGACGCCCGTTCATGGCAAGACCATCAATCCAGGCGAGGAAAATCTTCGTATTCGCCTGAACGTGCCACACGGACAGCAGCAGGACGGTGTGAACACGCTCCATTACATCGTCACCCGGCCCGGCGGGAACGGCGCCGAAAAATCCCGAGTCCTGGAGGTGCTGTACCACCTTCGTGCGCCCGGCGAACCGGCACCTGCAGGCATGCGGCTGCAAATACCGACGGCCGTCCGGGATCAGGGGGTGGATGCCGAACAGGCTGCGCAAGGCGTGGTATTCGGCTTCGACTACACCAACCGGCGCGCCTACGACCGCATTCGCCTGACGCTGCGCCCTCCTCGCGTGAAAGAAGCCCCTGACGGCAAGCTGGACCCGATCGCCGCCAAGGATCGCCTGACCGTCGTCGTGCCGCACTACACCGGCATGCTGGCCACGGACAAGCTGAGCGTGACCTGGGCGGGGACCGTCGGTGGCGGCTCACAGCATTACCGCCGAAGCGTTGTATGGCTCGGGTCAGTCGTCGGACGCGCGGACCTTCATCTCGATGAACGCGAGTCTAGGGAGGCGGGTAACGCCGGCCCAGGAAGGTAAAGCCGCGTTCGATGCGGCCGATGTAGGTGTTGTCGGGATGCTTGAGTAAATCGAGTTCATCAAACAGGTCATTGACCACGCGCACGGCCTGATCCGATTGATGGTGTGTCGGCGTCAGCACCAGCACGTTATCCATATAACGCAGTTGGAACACATCTGGCCGCGTCAAGGCCACATCCAGACAGCACAAGTAGAAGCCACCCAACAGAGAGCTGAGTGACCACGCCAAACGCATCCCCCGGGGATGGTCCAAAAATAAACCGCCGCGCTCAGCGGTACGCGTGAGGCATTGGGCGGCCAAGTCGAGAAGGCGTTGCTCGTGCACCTGCAAGGCCAAGTCCGCCATCAGGCGCTGAGGCGAAATAGAGACGTAGTACTCTGCAGACGAATCGATATTCAGGAGTGGCGCTAGTCACCCTCCTGCTCTCAATGATCCTGCTATGGTTCAACGTACTGACGCCTGAATACCTGCCCGCGACCGTCGGTTGATCACCAAAGGCACGACATCGCGGCACGCACCCGACGAGTACCGAGCATGAGTTTCATTTTGTGGGTGACGGTGTTGGGTGCGGTGCTGCTCACGCTGGCACTGACGTCGTCGTACCTGCGCTGGATGCCGGTGACTACGTCGGCGGTGTGCCTGGTGCTGGGTGTGGCGATCGGGCCTGCGGGGTTCGGGCTGTTGAAACTGGACACCGATGATGCGTCCACCTGGATGGAGCATCTGACGGAAGTCGCGGTGCTGTTTTCGTTGTTTGTCTGCGGTTTGAAGTTGCGCTTGCCGCTCAGGGACAAAAACTGGCGCATTGCCTACGGCCTGGCCGGCCCGGTCATGGTGTTGACCATTGCCGGTGTCAGTCTGTTGCTGCATTACGGTTTCGAATTGTCCTGGGGCGCGTCCGTGTTGATCGGCTCGATTCTGGCGCCCACCGACCCGGTGCTCGCCGCCCTGGTGCAGGTCAACGACGCCCGGGATGACGACAGCGTACGCTTCGGGCTGTCGGGTGAGGCCGGGCTCAATGACGGGATCGCCTTCCCGTTTGTCATCCTCGGTCTGCTGCTGGTGCAACACGACGGCGACCCCGGCTGGCTGAGCGACTGGGTGCTGCGCAGTCTGTTATGGGCTGTCCCGGCCGGTTTGCTCACCGGCTACTGGATGGGACGCGGCATTGGTCGCCTGACCTTGTTAATGCGCATCAAGAATGACGACAGCACCCTCTCGCCGAATGACTACCTCGCCCTCGCCTTGATTGCCCTGGCGTATGTCGGGGCCGAGTCGATTCACGGTTACGGCTTTCTGTCGGTGTTCGCCGCCGGCCTGGGTTTGCGCCACGAAGAAGTCAAATCCATGGGCGACGACGAACTTCCCGCCGAGCATCTGGTTCAGCCGGTTGTGGGTCATCAGAACGTCGAGCCGCAACATGCGGTTCATGGTGATACCGCAAGCCTTGAGGACACTCAGGTCGCGGCGGGCATCATGATGGGCGACATGCTCGCCTTCGGTAGTCTGGTGGAACGGGCCATGGAAGTCTTTCTGGTGACGTTGCTCGGCGTGGTGCTGATGGCGCATTGGGACTGGCGTGCGTTGCCGATCGCTGGCGTGTTGTTTTGCCTGATACGACCACTGAGTGTCGTCGCCATGCCTTGGGGCAGTTTGCTCAACGGGCGCCAGCGAATGTTGATTGGCTGGTTCGGCATACGCGGCATCGGCAGCCTCTATTACTTGTTTTATTCGTTGAACCACGACCTGAACCCGTCGGTGGCAACGCTGTGCATCAACCTCACACTGTCTGTCGTCGCATTGAGCATCCTGCTCCACGGCATCAGCACTCAACCCCTCCTCGCTCGATATGAACAACACAAGAATAAAAATAGCTGATGTTTACCGCGAACTGCATGAGTCAATTTCCGGACTCATGCAGGCTGCATGACTTCAGTTTGCTATCAGTTGCTTCAACTCCTTGTTTTATAAGAAAGGTATCTCACCGGAAAACCGGCACGACAAATGCTCAAGGACTATGAGCGACTTTCGGCCTTGAGACCGTTCGCGCTCACCCCCTGACTCGTTGGAGAGACTCGACCATGAACGCCATAGACTTGTTGAAAGCCGACCATGAACGCGTAAAAGGCATCCTGACCCAATTAAGCGAATCCACCGAGCGTGGCGTTAAAAAGCGCGGCGAGTTGCTGGCCAAGCTGGAAATGGAGATCGCCATCCATACCCGTCTCGAAGAGGAAGTCTTGTACCCCGCGTACAAGAAAGCCGGGGGTAAAGAACAGGACGTCATGTATTACGAAGCCAAGGAAGAACATCGCACCGTTGATTCGCTGGTGCTGCCAGACCTGAAAGTCACCGACCCGTCCACCCCGGAATTTGCCGGTCGCGTGAAAGTGGTCAAGGAACTGCTGGAACACCACATCGAAGAAGAGGAAACGGAAATGTTTCCTCAGGCGAAAAAGCTGCTGGGTAACGCCACCCTGGAAGAGCTGGGCGCGCAAATGGAAAGTTTGAAAGCTCAGTACAAGAAAGAAATGAGTGCAGCCAATCTGGCGGCTTGATGCAGATGGCAGGACAGCAAAGTCCCGGTATATGCCTAATGCCGGTCAGTTAAGCCAAAACGCGATCCGTAGCAGCTGGCGAAGCCTGCGTTCGGCTGCGCAGCAGTCGTAAAACCTGAGTTTGCGGTCTTCCTGAAACACCGCATCGTCTGATTTCACGACTGCT
>Ga0163161_10003007_pt1 | contig 11914 bp, 5 predicted proteins | sample S45metaG_FD_129847 | JGI IMG/M metagenome (GOLD analysis project Ga0163161, IMG submission 129847) | Switchgrass rhizosphere microbial communities from Kellogg Biological Station, Michigan, USA - S4-5 metaG | ecosystem: Host-associated > Plants > Roots > Rhizosphere > Soil | place: USA: Michigan... | reverse complement strand
GAGGCGAAGAAGCCTGCGCCCTTCACGCCAGACCTGAGGGGTATCGAGAGCCGGCTCCTCGAAGTGCCGCTGCCCGCCGGCAACTACAACTCGCTGTCGCTCGACGACAAGCGGTTGTATGTGTTGTCGCGCGAGTCAGGTCGCGGCGCCACGAACTCCCTCAAGACCCTCGCCCTCGACCGCAAGCGCCCCGAAGCCGAGACCTTCCTAGAAAAGGTGGACAGCTACGAGCTTTCCGCCGATCGCAAGAAGCTGCTCGTCCGCAAGGACAACGACTTCTACGTGATCGAGGCCGGCGCCAAGGCGCCGGGCGAGCTCGAGAAGTCGGCCGTGCCGCTCAAGGACTGGCGGCTGCACTTCGACGTCCGCGACGAGTGGCGCCAGATGTTCATCGAGGCGTGGCGGCTCGAGCGCGATTACTTCTACGACCGCGGGATGCACGGCGTGGACTGGAAGGCCGTCCGCGCGAAATACGAGCCGCTGGTCGATCGCCTGACGGACCGCGACGAGCTCTCCGACCTGCTTGGGCAGATGGTCAGCGAGCTCTCCGCGCTGCACATCTTCGTCTTTGGGGGCGACGCGCGCGCGGGCACCGACGACGTGTGGCCGGCCTCGCTTGGCGCGCGCCTCGAGCGCGATCAGGCCGCCGGCGGGTTTCGGGTGGCGCACATCTACCAGAGCGATCCGGACCGGCCGGATCGTCGATCCCCGCTCGCGAGGCCTGGCGTCGACGTGCATGAAGGTGACGTGATCGAGCAGGTGAACGGCATCCCGGCGCTGTCGGCGCCTTCGCTCGAGGCGCTGCTCCGCGGGGAAGCGGGCCGGCAGGTGCGGCTGCACGTGACGCCCGCGTCGGGCGCCGCCCGCGACGTGATCGTCATGCCGCTCGCACCGAACCAGACGTCCAACCTGCGCTACGACGATTGGGAGTACAGCCGGCGGACGACCGTCGAGAAATCTGGCGACGGCCACATCGGCTACGTTCACCTGCGCGCGATGGGGTCCGAGGACATCGCGCAATGGACGCGCGAGTACTACCCGGTCTTCAACCGCGACGGCCTGATCATCGACGTCCGCCACAACAACGGCGGCAACATCGACAGCTGGCTGCTCGGCCGCCTGTTGCGAAAGGCGTGGTTCTATTGGCAGCCGCGCGTCGGCCGGCCGTACTGGAACATGCAATACGCGTTTCGCGGCCACATCGTCGTGCTGGTCGACGAAGACACGGCGAGCGACGGCGAGGCGTTCGCGGAAGGCTTCCGCCGCCTCGGCATCGGGAAGCTGATTGGCACCAGGACCTGGGGTGGCGAGGTCTGGCTCTCAGCCGACAACGGCCTGGTCGACCGCGGCATCGCGACGGCGGCCGAGTACGGCGTCTACGGGCCCGAAGGCGCGTGGCTGATTGAAGGTCACGGCGTCGACCCCGACGTCGTCGTGGACAACCTGCCCCATGCGACGTTCGGCGGCGCGGATGCGCAACTGGACGCCGCGGTGAAATACCTGCAGGATCTCATTCGCACACAGCCGGTCCCCGTGCCGCCGGCGCCGCCCTACCCCATCAAGCGGCTGGGTGCGCCGGAGAAGCCGGCACGGCAACAGTAGAATGACGGTCATGAAGAAGTGTCCGTACTGCGCGGAAGAAATTCAGGACGCCGCTATCAAGTGCCGGTTCTGCGGCTCGATTCTGGACGGGTCGCCGGATGTGGCCGTGCCGCCCCCGGCCGCTGCCGCTTCGACGTCGTCCTCGTCGGCAGCGCAGTCGCTGGCGGAAGAGCCGCAGAGCTCCTCCTGGATCGCCATCGCCCTGCTCGTGCTGCTGGCGGTCGGCATCGTCGGGCTGTTCATCCTGGCGCGGTCGCGAAGCAGCGACAACTCGTTGCCGCTGGGGACGAACTCGCCGACAGCGGCGGCGACGCTCGCGCCGCCGCAGCCCACGCAGGGGGACTACCAGTACCTCGACCTGGCGTGGGGCTCGTCCCGCGAGGCCGTGCAGGCGAGTCTCAAGGCCCGCAGCTTCAATCGACTCGAACGGGACGAGGACGGCGACGAGCAGTACCAAGGACGCGTCGACGGGCGCGACGCGGCGATCTACGCGATGTTCGCCGGCGACAAGCTCTCCAAGGTGATGGTCCTCATGCTCGCGCCAGACGCCGGCGGCGTGTACGAGCAGGCCAAGCAGAGCGTCGGGGCCGCCTACGGCCAGCCCGCGCGCCAGCAGGGCGCCGCAGTGATCTGGCCCGAACGGAACGGCACGCTCGTCTGGGTGACCCAGGACGCCTCGGACCACCGGACGAAAGTGAACTACGAATCGGCTGGATGGCCGGCCGAGTCGAAGCGCCGCCGCGGGAAGTGACGGCGAGAGACGAAATCAGGGCGTGCCGCGCACGACAGTCGCCTTGCGCTCGAGTTTGCCCCAGCCCACCGCTTGCCCGCGGATTGCGATCAACGTCGACTTGACGGCGACGTAGTACATCAGCTGCCGATACCAGAACCGCTGCAGCGGCAGCCAGATGAGCAGCGACCACTCCTCGCGCCGCTCGAGCAGGAAGCCGAGTACCGCCGCGAGGCCATCCACCGCGATGAAGACGGCGTAGTAGAACAGCGTCCGGGAGAACGTGTCGGGCGAATACTCCAGCGGATGTTGGAACGACTGCGCCGCCGCGGCGATGCCGGAGACCACCAGCTCGAGGTCCATGACCGGCGACACGAGCGGGAAGATGACCTGGAACAGCAGCAGGTTCGGCAGCGCCACCAGGCCGAGCGATCCGAAGCGGGGACGGAAGAACGCGTCACGCTGCTTCCATGCGGCCTGCAGCGTGCCGTACATCCAGCGGAAACGCTGCTTCAGCAGCGCGGCCGTGGTGTCTGGCGCCTCCGTCCACGCGACCGCCCGATCCTCGTAGGCCACGTGCCAGCCGGAACGCAGGATGGTGAGCGTGAGATCGGTGTCCTCCGCCAGCGTATCGTGCGAGAACCCGCCGGCGTCGATGACCAGCTGACGCCGCCACGCGCCGACGGCCCCTGGGACGACGGTGATGCAGTTGAGAAAATCGAATGCGCGCCGATCCAGGTTCTGGCTGGTGATGTACTCGAGCGCCTGCCAGCGCGTGAGGAGGTTGACGCGGTTGCCGACCTTCGCGTTGCCCGCCACGGCCGCGATGCGCGGATCCGTGAAATGCGCCGTCAGCTTCGCCACGGTGTCCGTCTCGAAAATCGTGTCGGCATCGAGCGCGACGACGATATCCGCGTCCGTCTGACGGAGACCGAAATTGAGCGCCGCCGCCTTGCCGCCGTTCGGGCGCGTGAACGCGCGGACTCGCGGCTCGTGCGCGAACAGCTCCTTCGCGTGCGCGTACGTCCCATCGGTGGACCCGTCGTCGATGACGAGAATTTCGAACGACGTGCCCTCGGAGGCCAGCAGCGAGGCAATCGTTCGGTCGATGACCTTCACTTCGTTGTAGGCCGGGACGATGACGGCGACGCGAAGCGCCGCCTCGCCCGGAGGCCGCCGGCGGAAGCGCTGCCCGATCGCCAGCGTCGCCAGCAGCAGCAGGCGCAGGCAGCCCAGCACGAGCCCGACGATGAAGAGCACCTGGAGGATGCCGTTGAACGCCCCGAGCGCGAGGAACGCCGCGTCGACGATGAGCAGCGACGCGCGCTCGCCTTCGGGAACGGGCGGCATCACGACATCGCGGCTGACGCCGAGCAGCTGCGAGATCGGCACGATCGAGAACCCTTCGGCCCTCAGCCCGTCGATGATGAGCGGCAGCGCCGCGACGGTCTGCGTGCGGTCTCCGCCGCTGTCGTGCAGCAGGATGACGTGCCCCGTGCCGGTCTTCGCGAGGTCGACCGTGTCCTGGACGATGCGCGAGACGCCCGGGCTCTTCCAGTCGCCCGGGTCGATGCCGATGCCGATCGTGTAGTAACCGCGGGTGCTCGTGAGCACCAGCGGCTGCACCTGATCCGGCGTCTCGGGTTCGACGTCCTCCGCGTAGGGCGGGCGGAACAAGAGCGAGCGGCGACCGAGGCGCGCCTCGAACAGGCGCTCCGTCGCGTTCAGCTCGAGGCGAAACTGCTGCTTGGTGATGTTCGACGAATCAGGGTGCGTGAAGCTGTGGTTCCCGATCTCGTGGCCCTCGCGGACGATTCGCTCGAGCAGCGTCGGGTGCAAGTCCGCGTTCAGGCCGATGACGAAGAAGACGGCCTTGGCGCCCTTCGCCTTCAGGACGTCGAGGATCTTCGGCGTGTACACCTGGTCGGGTCCGTCGTCGAACGTCAGCACGACCTGTTTGCCAAGACCGCGGCCGCGGCGCTCGATCACGTACGCCGAGGGGTATGAATCGAACCGTTCGCTGGAGATGAGACCGCGAACCCGGTCGTACCCGACGGTGCGCGAGCCCTCGCGCGGCGTCGCCGTGACCTGCAGCACTTCCCCTTCGCCCTCGTAGTCGAGGTCGTACCCGTATTTCAACGGCTCGAGCGACCTCGCCGCGGCCTCGCCGAGATCGGCGCGCTGCTCGAAGACGTTCCAGGCGGTCGGGTCCTCGGATCCGAGCCGCCAGAGCGCGAGCCCCGCCACGCCGAGGTTGGTCACGGTCCGGACCTGGTTGTACGCGGTGACGCCGTCGAGGAACCAGACGTGATGCACCTGGCCGCGCTCGTCGGCATAATCGAACGTCGGATTGAGGCTGTCGGAGTCGAGAACGGAGTGGCCCTCCGATTCGTACGCCTCGCGCATCGCCTCCTGGAACGACAGCTGGTTGCCGTGACCGCTGCGCCCCTCGATCCAGTCGTAGCCGTAGTTGCCGACCGCGACGACCAGATGCGCCGCGCCCACGTCGGCGGCGCGGCGGGCGACGCCGTCCGCAAACCACGCCTGCGAGGCAACCGGACCGGCGTCGGACTCGCCCGCGTGCTCGTCGTAGGCCATCAGCACGAGCCGATCCGTGCACTGCCCGAGGCCTTTGTAGTCGAAGGCCGGATCGTCGAGAGGCACCGACTCGGACAGCGTCCACCCGCGCGGCTTGAAGGCGTCCTTCAACTCGCACATGAAGTCGACGAGCAGGGGCTGCCGATTCTTCGGAACCGCCTCGAAGTCCACGTTGACGCCGCGGAACCCATGGCGTTCCACGAACGACGTGATGCCGGCGATCGTCCTGGCGCGCGCCGCCGGGTTGCCGAGCATCGCCCCGATACGCGCCGACTGCCAGTCGAGCGTATCGGGGTTGAAGTTGTTGATGAGCGGCAGCACGCGCAGATCGGGGCGGCGCAGCTTGACGAAGTCGAGCACCTCCTGCCGTCTGGGCGGGTTGTTCTCGATCAGGTTGCCGTTCTCGTCGCCAAGGTGGAGCCACTCGGGCACGAGCACGTCGATGCGGCCGATGTTCTGCCGGAGCGACGTGAAGCTCGTGTCGTCCCAGTTGACGAAAAACGCGTAGAGATCGGTCGGCCGCGGAGTTGGGGGCGCCACGCGAACCGCGGACACGGACCGTGACCGCTCCTTGCCCAGCTCAACCTTCGTGGCCTCGAGCTTCCGCTCGCCGAGCTTTGGCGGACGCTCGGGTCGTGGCGGCAGGAGGCGATGCTGCGGCAGCGGCGCGACCGGGGGCAGCCCCAGGCTTGGAAGCACGGGGTTCACCAGGACGGTGCCGACGACGGCGATGAGGGCCAGCGAGGCGAAGATGCCGACCGCGCGGCCAAGGCGCGTGAACCAGCGCCAGCGACGCTGGTGAGGATCGTAAAAAACTGGCGCGGTCATCCGCCGGAATCGAGCCTACTCGGCAAACGGCAGCTTTCGGTCGCCGCGGCGCGGCGTGCCGAGCTGCCGGCGGCGGCGGTGCTGCAAGTCGGCGATGACGGCCGCCGAGACCGACTCAGACAGCTCGCGCAGCACGGCGGCGACCATGCGATCGCGCCGGACGCCGAGGGTCATCGGCGGGGTGAACAGCTCGGCGACGTCGACGTCGAGCGCCCGCGCGATGAGCTCGAGGGTCTCGGTGCTGCAGTGCCCGCCCTTGAGCACGTGCAGGACCGTGCTCCGGTTGATGCCAGCCAGGCGCGCCAGCTCCTGCCGCGTCATGCCCCGCTCGGCCAGCAGCGCGCGGATCGAATCCCGCCAGACGGCCATGTGAGGGAAAGCATACAACAGGGATCAGGGTGCAGGGTGCAGCGGCCAGTCCCCTCTGTACGTAGGCCGGGCCTTCAGGCCCGGCATGTGCCTAGAACCGTAACCTCACTGCCACCTGCGCCAGTCGCCCTGGCGCCGCCGAGAGGCTCTCGCCGAACGTCGGCCGATCGATGAAGCTGTCGGGCAGATCGAGGTTCGCGCGGTTCAGCAGGTTGTAGATCTCGGCCCGCAGCTCGAGTCGCCGCGTGCCACCGAGCTCCAGCGTGCGGACGATCGCCGTGTCGACGCTGACGAATGCCGGCCCCGTCAGGATGTTCCGGCCGGCGGCGCCAAAGGTGTACTCGGGCGCGGTCATGAAGGCGCGTCCCTCGTACGTCACCGCGCCGGCGGTGCCCACCGGCACTTCGTTCGGCCGGTCGTACCCGAACTGGCCGCCCAGGTTCCCGGTGTTGCTGTTGTCGGTGCTCACGCGGGGCGTGAACGGCCGGCCGGTCTCCGCCGTAAAGAGCGCGCTCAGCTGCCAACCTCGCGCCCAGACGGAGCCGTTCGACGGCAGCTGCCAGATCGCCGCGGCGACAACGCGATGGCGGACGTCGAAGTCGGACGCTGCGCGTTCGAGCTCCGGGTGCCGGCTGTCCTGCGGCGTGTTGTCGTTGCCGTCGCTCGCGAGAAACGCCGACTGGTCGTCGATGGAGTGGCCCCACGTCCACGCGCCGCGCAGCCAGAGCCCGCGGGCCTGTGGTCGCTCGACCCGCACTTCGAGCGCGTTGTAGCTGGATGATGCCAGCGGCTCGATCCACAGCACGTCGCCGTAGCCGGGAATCGGCCGGCGGGCGTCCACCGGACCGGGACCCGGGAGCGGCTGATTGAGATTCAGCTTTCGCACGAGGTTGACGCCATGGGAGCCGACCCACCGCACGGCGATGTCCGTGCCCGCGACGCCGCCTTCCAGGGCGACGCTTCCCTGGTGCGCGTAGCCATTCGGAAAATCCGGCGCCAGCGAATTCACCGCCGCAGGCGGGGCGAATCCGGCTGACGGCGGAAATGGCACGCTCGCGGTCGGACCGTTCGTTCCGGGCACGTAGATGCTCAGGCCGAAGTACGGCGGATTGAAATACAGCGCGGAGTTCTCGATCAGTGTCCCGCTGTCGTAGAAGAGCCCGTACCCGCCCCTCAACAGCAGCCGCCCGTCGTCGCGCAGGCTCCAGCTGACCCCGACTCTCGGCGCGAAGTTGAGCGCGTCGGTCGACACGCCCGCGCGCGGGACGCCGTCCTGCCCCACCGGCTTGAGTGTCGCCGTCACAGGATCGAAGATCGCCATGCGGTCGTTGGCATCGACCGGCGCGGTGTTGAGCTCGTAGCGCAGGCCAAGGTTGACGGTGAGGCGATCGCCGACACGCCAGTCGTCCCCCGCGAACAGATTGAACGCCGTTGTCCTCAGCGCTTGTGGGTTGTCGTTCACGGCGAGCAGCGTCACCGTCGGCAGCCCCAGCAGCAGGTCCGCGACCGCGTTGCCGGTATAGACACCCTGAAAATCGAGTTGGCCCCTCGAGAAGAGGTGGTTATAGCCGTCAGACGAGTAGTGTCGAAGCTCGCCCCCCACCTTGAGGAAATGACGCCCGCGATCGACGCTCACGGTATCGGTGACGTGCAGCGTGCTCGTCCGCCGCACCACGGGCAGCGACACGTCATCGCCAACCGGATCGAGACCGGTGACCGAGAGCGCGGGATATCCCAGGTCGTCGTGTCCGAGTGACGGCCCGGTCATGCCGAGCGCGGCGTAGCCGTCGACGCCGACGTTGTCGGGAAACACGTCGCGCGCCAGCCGATTCCAGCCGACGCGCAGGTCGTTGAACGTGTGCGGCCCGAACGCGCGTGCTGAGCCGACGACGAGGTTGTACGTGGCGTCGACCGTGCGTGTGCCGAAGCCCGGCACGTTCTTGCCGGGTCCGGGGAACGCGAGATCGTGGTCGTCGCGCGCGTCGCTGTAGCGCACGAAGAACGGCACTCTCGCGTTCGACGGCCGATCGAAGCGTCCGGTGAACTGCCAGGTGTCGTGGGGCGCGATCGGAGACGACACGAAGTTGCCCGACGCCTCCGTGCGATTCGCGCGCGGGAAGAGGTCGAGCAGACCGAGGCCCGTCGCGTCGAATCGCGACGAAGGGATCCGATTGCCGGGGAACGGCTGGCCGGTCGCCGGGTCGATGATGGGCGTCGCCAGCGCGCTGAAATCACCCGCCCGTTCGGCGTCGCCTGGCACGTTGGCGACGCGCGTATCGCCCGACCGGTCGCGCGTCCCCTCGAGACTGACGAAATAGAAACTCTTCAGCGGCGCGATCGGGCCGCCAATCGTGCCGCCGGCCTGGACGCGACGACGGTACGGCTCGTCCTGGTCCTGCGGATCCAGCGGGCCGCGCGCCTGCAGCGCACGGTCGCGGCCGAACGCATACAACGATCCGGTCGTGCGGTCGCTTCCCGACTTCAGCACCACGTTGACCTGCGCGCCGGCGCTGCGGCCGTACTGCGCGTCGTAGGTGTTCGAGATCAGCGTGAACTCCTGGACGGCGTCAAGGCTCGGCGTGACGAGGACGCGATTGAGAAACAGGTCGTTGTTGTCGACGCCGTCGAGCAGGAAGTTGTTCGACGCCTCGCGCGCGCCCGCGGCGTTCAACGGCGTCCCGCCTTCGCCGGAGAGGCGCGACCCGGGCGCCGGCGGCGCGACGCCAGGCGCCTGCCAGGCATATTCGCCGACGTCGCGGCTCGCCACCGGCGTCATCGTCAGGATCTGCCCGCTGAAGATCTCGCCGACGGCCCCGGACCCGGCGCGAATCTCCGCGCTGTCGCCGTTCACCTGGACCGTCTCGTGGACGTCCCCGGCCTGCAGCACCAGCCGAAGGGTTCTGACGGCGCCCGCTTCCAGGTGGAACCGATCGATGACCGCCGTGCGGAATCCCGTCAGCGTTGCGGCAAGCCGGTAGTCGCCTGCCGACAGCAGCGGGATGGCGGCGGTGCCCTCGGCAGTCGTCTCGGCATGGCGTTCGACGGCCGTCGCCTGATTTCGGACGGTCAGCGTCGCGCCGGGCAGGCGGCCGCCGGTGGCGTCCTCGATCCGGACGAAGAGCGTTGCCGTCGCGGGCTGTGCCGGAAGCCGGACCGGAAGCAGCAGGAGGATCGCGCAGGCCAGGAGCAGGCGCGGGCGGACACGAAACATGGTGCAGCGGGACTCTCTAGCGATTATAGGGTGCTCTTCTCTATGATGAACGAGCCCGCCCAGTCGGCGGCAGGACACACGGCATGCTGCTCGAGCGTTTCGAAGACAAGGGTCTCGCCCACTACTCGTACGCCCTGGGCTGTGAGTCCGCGGGCATCGTCGCGATTGTCGATCCCCGGCGGGACGTGGATGTCTACCACGAGTTCGCGCACCATCGCGGGCTCCGCATCACCCACGTACTTGAAACGCACATCCATGCAGACTTCGCGTCCGGCGCCAGGGAGCTGGCCGAATGCACCGGCGCGGAATTGTGGCTGTCCGCGTACGATGCGGGCGAGCTCTACGAAGTCGCGTTCCCGCATCACCGGATGCACGACGCGGAGGCGCTCACGCTCGGCAACGTGCGAATAGAGGCGCGGCACACCCCGGGTCACACGCCCGAGCACCTCGCGTTTCTCGGGTTCGAGCTCGCGCGCGCGCCGACCACGCCCGCGGTGATGCTGTCGGGCGACTTCCTCTTCGTCGGGTCGCTCGGCCGTCCCGACCTGATCGGCGAACACGCCAAGGTCGCGCTCGCCAACGCCCTGTACAACTCGGTAACGCAGGTGCTGCCGTCGCTGCCCGACGGCCTGGAGATTCATCCCGCCCACGGCGCCGGGTCGATGTGCGGCTCCGGCATGAGCGCCCGGCCGATGTCGACGCTCGGCTTCGAGCGTGTCGCCAATCCGTACCTGCGCGCCGGGCTCGGTCGCGATGCCTTCGTCGCCGAAATTCTCGGCCACGTGCCGCCGTTTCCGCCGTACTACAAGCGGATGAAGCAGCTCAACGCGCGCGGCCCGGCGACATTGGACCTTCCACGTGGCCTGAAGCCGATCGACGCGCACGAGTTCCATTCGCTCGTCGACAGCGGATACGTCGTCGTCGACGCGCGCGACCAGTTGTCGTTCGGCGCCGGCCACATCCCGGGATCCTTTGGCGTCGGCACCGCGGGCAGCCAGTCGACGTGGGCCGCCTGGGTGGTGCCGTACGAGACACCGCTCCTCATCGTCTGCGACCATCCGGCTGACGCCGAAACCACCATGCGTGCGCTCGTACGCGTCGGCCTGGACGACGTCCAGGGGTTTCTCGACGGCGGCATGGCGACGTGGATTGAGAACGGGTACCCCGTGGCACACACGCGACAGGTGTCGCCGATCGAGCTGGCCGAGGAGCTCCCGCGCGGGCGCGTCACGGTCGTCGACGTCCGGAGCGACGACGAGTGGAGCGACGGCCACGTGGCGGGCGCGCGGCACCTGATGGCGGGGACGCTGGCCGATCACGCGACGAGCCTCCCGCGCGACGGCGTGACGCTCGCGCTCATGTGCGGCACCGGCTATCGGTCGACCGTCGCCGCCAGCGTGCTCGAACGGACCGGCTTCACCAATCTGGTCAACCTGACCGGCGGCATGGCGGCATGGCAGCACGCCGGTTTGCCGATCGACCGCTCCTGATGCTGTCCGCGACGCACATCTCGAAGAGCTTTGCCGGTATCCGCGCGCTGGCCGACGCCTCGCTCGAGGTGCGCGCGGGCGAGGTCCACGCCCTCGTCGGCGAAAACGGCGCCGGCAAGTCGACGCTCGTGCGTGTCCTCACGGGCGCGCTCGCGCCGGACTCGGGCGAGGTCACCTTCGGTGGGCATCGCGTGACGACATTCTCGCCGCTTGAAGCGCGTCGTCTCGGCATCGTGGCGATCCATCAGCACCCGTCCCTGTTTCCCGACCTGAGCGTCGCCGAGAACCTCGCGATTGGGCTCGAAGAGGCGGGCCCGTTCTCCCGCATCGACTGGGCCGCGCGGCGCGCACGCGCAACGGCGCTGCTGGCGTCGGTCGGCGCGCGCATCGACGTCGATCGTGAAGCCGCGTCGCTGAGCCTGCCCGAGCAGCAGCTCCTCGAGATCGCTCGCGCGCTTGGCGCGAAGGCGAAGCTGCTGATTCTCGACGAGCCCACGGCATCGCTGACGCCGCAGGAAGTCGATCGCCTCTTCGTGCTTCTGGGCGGCCTGCGCGCCGCCGGGACCGCGATCGTCTATATCACCCACCGGCTCGACGAGCTGCCGCGCCTGGCGGACCGCGTCACCGTCCTGCGCGACGGCACGACCGTCGGCACCGAGGCGATGACCGGCGTCACGCAACCCCGGCTGATTCAGTTGATGGTGGGACGCGAAGTCGCCACCGTGTTCCCCAAGCGGACGGTGCCGATTGGCGAGTCGGTGCTCGAGGTCACGGGCCTCAGCGCGAGCTCCGTCGGTCTGCGTGACGTGTCGTTCCAGGTACGCCGGGGCGAGATCGTCGGCATCGCCGGCCTGGTGGGCGCCGGACGCACGGAGCTTGCGCGCGTGCTCTTTGGCCTCGAGCCGGCGACCGCCGGCCGGATGACGCTGAACGGCCAGCCGGTCGCGCCGAGATCGCCGGAAGAGGCGATCGCGAGGGGCATCGCGTATCTCCCCGAAGACCGCCGGCGCCACGGCGTGGTGCTCGATCTCTCCATCGCGGCCAACCTCACGCTCGCAGCGCTCGATCGCGTCTCGCGCGCCGGCG
>Ga0163161_10003005_pt1 | contig 11916 bp, 11 predicted proteins | sample S45metaG_FD_129847 | JGI IMG/M metagenome (GOLD analysis project Ga0163161, IMG submission 129847) | Switchgrass rhizosphere microbial communities from Kellogg Biological Station, Michigan, USA - S4-5 metaG | ecosystem: Host-associated > Plants > Roots > Rhizosphere > Soil | place: USA... | reverse complement strand
TCTTCACGGACGACTTCATAAGCCGTCGTATGGTCTTTTCGTCTATTCCAATTTCGGCGCTAAGGTCACGCCATAACCTGCCGTTCTTGCCGCTCTCCTGGCATGACGTATAAGTCAGCCCGTAGCCCTCGCGGCTTCCAAAATACTTTCCACCGGACGGGAGATAGAGCTTCGCCACGCGACGCGGCGGTTTGCCGTCACTCCGCACCAGCGGGCAGATAAACCACCACCGGAGCCCGCCATAGTGCGGCGTTGAGGTCACGAGCCGGACCCTGTAGTCCACCGGCTCTTCGTTCCGTCGATAGTGAAGCCGGAGCCACGCGTTGTCCTGGTCCGAGAGGTCCGCCTCGTAGCCTATGGTCGCGTGCGGCTTGTCCTCTCCGTCAGAGATCCATCCCAACGAGCCGGAGGTCCATGCGCCGGCCACGAGCGCCCGCTTCCGCACGAGCGAAGCCGCGGTCAGGACAACCGAGCCCTCCACCGTCGCCTTCGTCGCACCTTGCCAACCGCTTCCGTAGCCTCCCATAACGCTCCCGTTTTCTCCTTAATCATAAGGTTTGTATTCTCGCGGACCCATTGCAAAGCAATGGCAAGCCCATGTTTTCCTTCGCATCTTAATTGCTGACTTCATTTTCCCCGGCTTCGCCTGAAATGGTTCTGTTTTCGCCAAACAAAGCCATTTCGGCCGCCTCGTCCGAGATCGAAACGTCGACCACCACCGGGAGCGGCACGGCTTGTCCGTCGCGTGCGCTTGGAGCCGTTGCAGTTCATGGAGCGCCTTGTAGAGGCTCCGCTCGAGCGTAACCTCGTAGCGCGACAGGACGCCCATTTTCTCCCTCCCGTAATGATTGAAGGCGTGGTCTAAGGTTTGCTCCTTGTCGAAGAGCATGGCCTCCACGGAGACAAGCCGGCGCAGCCTCCACGCGGTCGAGACGATACGGTCCACGAGGAGGAGCTCGAGCTCGCCCACCGGTGCCAATTGAGCCCGAAGGCGTTTGCCGAAGTCCACGAGGTCCGCTTCGCTTTCGCCTTTGACGAGGCTCTCGCGGCTTAGGAGCCCGTGCTTCGTTGCATTGTATGCGACCACCGCCCTGCCTGCTGGCGTCCGCGGTCCCGTGCTCTTCAATGCGTTGAGGCGGTTCGCCTCCGCCTGGCGCGTTGTTGTCATGGTTCCAAAATAAGCAGTACGGAGAGGCCTTTCAATTCAATTGCATATGCCCAGGCGAGTCAAAATGACTCAGGCTGAGAAAGGAAGGATCTTGCGGGTTCCTTCAACGAAGCCTGCGACCGTAGGGCGGGCGGCGATGCATCAAGGAACCCTGACGGGCGCCCAGACTGTCGCGAGCCTTTAGGATTATTAGCGCAGCGGACCGCACTGCTGGCAGCAATCCTCGCCGAGCAAAGCTTAGTTGCTTAATTGCGTGCGACGGACAGCTTCGCGGGCCTCGCCATCGAATGGCGGAATCACACCAGATGATACCGCATTATTTTTCATAATTTGGCCTGAACTTCTTACTTCGTTCGCCGATTGACGCATCGGGGATTTTTCCCGGTCCAAAACAGAGACGGGCTCGGAAATTCGCATTCGAGGGTCTTGATCTTATCGGCGCGCAGGAATTCCGGGACTCATGCGGCGAGGCCGGCCCTTCGAGCGGATATTACGACTCACGACGGAATCTCCGTAGCCGCTGCGACGGCGAAAAAATGCTACCGATCGGCCGTATTCGGGCGGCTTCAATCTAGCACTTCCATCTCTGGTTGGCTTCCGCCGATTCTGACCGGTGATTTGGTTGGGACCGATTGAGGGCGTTTCATTACGGCTCCGGCTCGCGCTGCGGACTGTCGGGTTCGAACAGCGGAACTCGTCGCCAAAGTTCAACCTCGCCATTGCCCAACTGTTTAGCGCGCGCGATCGCTTCCTCATCATCAGCGCACTTGACGGCGATGGCGATCAACATGTGGCCGCGTTCGTCGAAAACATAGGTGCGATAGAACGGCATTGTTCGACCCGACGTGGGATAACATTTTAAGTTCATTCCGCCTGGCGCGTGGCAATTTCTTGTCGTTACTCGTGTCTCTTTCGGACTATCCAGTGGCAAATTGCCCATTGCTGCTGAGCCATTCGACATGCTGACTGCCAGACAAGGATAAGTCGATCGGGAAGCCCGCCCAGCGGAACCGGAACGACAAACTATGGCGTGGAACAAACCACCCAACAGAGCCCTAACGTGGACCGAATGGAGAACCGCCAAATTGGTGCATCGGTTAGTCTAGCCGCAGCCTTCCCCGGAGGCCTTTTCGCCTGAACTCCCTCGATCGTATCGGCGGACCCCGGGTCGCTCCGCTAAGGGTGCCGTTGCACAAGCGGCAAGTCGGACAACGAACTGCTAGCGCCTCAAAGGCTACCGTCCATAGAAACCAGGGAGATCAATTGCCGGACATTTTGGGATATGGCGAGCGCGGCGAGCACCGTTCGGTTGCCGATCTCGAGCTTTTGGAAAATGTGATGGAGATGAACCTTGGTGGTGCCGTCGGCAATGTTCAGCCGCCGTCCGATTTCCTTGTTAGACAATCCCTCGGACACCAGGCGCATGACCTGCTGCTCGCGATCTGTCAACACTGTCAGAAATTTCTCTGCGACCGCAGTCTGCTCTCGGTATGCGGCCTTATCGGATAAGATGAACGGAAACAGTTTCTGACCGCGCGCAACCCGCCGCAAAGCGTGCACCAGAACCTCCGGCTCTGCGTCCTTCAGTATTACCCCGTAAGCGCCCGCCGCACCCAACGTCATCAGGGCGCGGGCTTCGACAGACACGGCGAAAAAGACAAGCCGCGTTGTAAGCTTCTCGGAATTTACAACCGCCAGGACTTCAATCCCGGCGATGTCGGGCATTGAGATATCCAGAAGGGCTATATCCGGTGATAGATTGCGGATTGCTTCAACACAGCTCCGGCCATCGCTGCAGCGTGCAAGAATCCCAAAGTCGGGCTGCTCCGCGAGAATTTGGCTTAGACCGTAAAGAACCACGGGATGCCGATCCGCGATCACGACCCTCGTAGAGCACATATGGTGCTCCTCTGCTTACGCAAGAACCTCCAACACGCCGCGCCTTGACTCGAGAAAGAGTTTGTCCTTTTTGTATGCCGCAGCGCCGCCGAACGCTTTGCCGTCATAGCTCCCACAAAAACACCAGGATCAATGGCCCGATATATCCGAAGGTATATTTGGATACCGGCAATTAAAATCTAACATTCATAAAACTGCAACAAAAAAACTGCAACAAAAACATCCCTAGAACGTATTCTAAATTCCTTTCTAGCAAGGATTGAGAACGGCTGAAAGAGTCGAGTGACAAATATTTGTACCGACGAAACGATCTCCAACTCGCTAACTGAAAGCAGCAGGAGAGACGCGGCTGTCGGCCGAGTGTCTCATCGTGTGCGTGCGGGCACGGGGAAATCCTATGAGGCGTCCATTCTCACCTGGAACAATCCTTATTGGGAAAAATAGCTTACTTAGGGAAGGTTTGACCAAGATCCTTCGCTCGGCGAATTTCCGGATCCTTACTTCGGTATCGTCTGCTGATGATCTCCCTACCAGCAAGGCCCTACCACGCGCGCTGCTATTTCTCATGGTCCATACTGGCGACAAGTTTGACGCCGCGATCAAACAAATCGAGCTCATCAGGAGCCGCCACCCAGGCGCGAGCATTGGCATCGTAACCGACCGCTACCGGCCAGAGGAAATGGTTTTAGCGTTTCGGTCGGGCGCCAGCGGCTATTTCGTGGACGTCATGACCTGCGATGTATTCATCAAATCCCTGGAATTGGTGATGATGGGGGAAACCGTTTTCCCGGCGGCATTTCTGTCATTCGCTCTGGATTCCGAAAGCGACCGGTCGGACGAGGTCAGCCCGTCCGATCGCAACGACGAGACGATTGTTTCTGACGCGAAAGACCGGGTGCCAGTTCAGCTTTCCCCGCGCGAACGGACAATTCTGCGCTGCCTGATAGAAGGTGATTCCAACAAGTCCATCGCCCGAAAATTCGACATAGCCGAGGCCACCGTAAAAGTGCATGTCAAAGCAATCCTTCGCAAAATTCGGGTCCACAACCGGACACAGGCGGCAATCTGGTGGATCAACAACGGATCCCCAGCGCAGCAGTTAGCCAACGAAACCGGTCAGGCAAACAAGCCGCTGGGGGATAACCTAGGGGAACCCCCCGAAATCAACCAAGTCACGGCGCACTTGATTCCGATCACCGATAAACCATACGCAGTCCATCCGATCCGGAAGGGCATCAATGACCTAAAGGCCGATAGCCTTGTCCCGTTTCGCAAGTAATTCGCGCGAAGAGTTTTCCTAGATAGGCGATATAGGCCCTTAAACTCCGGAGATAGATCGCTTTAAGTGTGGATGTGGCGAGGCCTAGCCAGGACGTTCAACCATGAAGTCCCATCTCTTCAAAGGCCACTTGCAAACGCCAGGGACAACAAAACCTGGCAGATGCTGGCGACGAGGGTTGGTCTTCGGCTACCCTGCCCTTCTGACCACGCAGCCACGTCGTTCCGCCGGTCGATTAGCCCGCAGCTATGTCGCACCGGCCTTTCGACGGTTAAATCGGCCGATGGAACGGCAATGACAGATCGACCGACTGTTCTCGTCACAGGAGGCGCAGGCTATATCGGCTCGCATTGCATCAGGGCGCTACCTGCAGCTCAGTACGAGGTCGTGGTCTATGATAACCTTTCTACAGGTCATCGCACTTTTGTCGCAGAACCTCTTGTAGTTGGCGATCTCATAGACGAAACGACGCTGGTGCAGGTTTTCTCGCGGTACAAGATCGCCGCTGTCATGCATTTCGCGGCGGCGAGTTTGGTCGGCGAATCGATAGTGGATCCGCAGAAATACTACATCAACAATGTCGGCGGGACGCTCGCGCTACTGCAGGCGATGCGGAAGGCAGGTTGCCATCGAATCGTGTTCTCTTCGTCCGGTGCAGTCTATGGCAATGCCGACAGCAAGGGGCTGCCCGAACGGTTTTCCTGCGCACCAATCAACCCTTACGGCGTGTCAAAATGGATGATCGAACGGATGCTCGCAGACTATCGGAGCGCCTATGGGTTCGGAGTATTCTGCTTGCGCTATTTTAATGCCAGTGGTGCGGATCCGGCTGGCGGCATCGGCGAATGGCGTGACAACGAGACCCATCTCATTCCGCGCGCTATGATGGCGCTGCAGGGGCATGTGAGCGACTTCGCCGTGTTCGGCGACGACTATGACACCCCTGACGGAACCGCAATCCGAGACTACGTTCACGTCACCGATCTCGCGACCGCGCATGTCGAAGCCTTGAAGCTGCTGCTCGACGGGCATTCTGGTGGCACCTTCAACCTCGGCACCGGCTCAGGTTATTCCGTACGGGAAATTCTCGCGGCAATCAAAATGGAGACGGGGCGGGATGTACCCCATATCGTCAAGCCGCGGCGGCAAGCCGATCCAACGTACCTGGTCGCAGACACATCTGCCGCGCGCAAGATCCTGAAGTTCGTTCCTGCCTATTCCGATCTTTCGACAATTATCCGGACCGCCTGGACCTGGCATCAAAAAGCACACCCGCGGCGGAGATGCGCTGCCGACACGAGAGCCCCGATGTATTCCGAGAGTCTGGTGAAGTGTCAGCGGGCAGGAACGACACCCTTCATGCGCGCGAAATAGCTTTTGTAAAACGAGCGCAGGTCCGGTTGTGAACCGCCATCCGCCATCTGCAACGTAGGGCATGCCACAGCTGGCTGTTTTCCCCAAGAGTAAGCCATATCGAAGGGCCGGTCTTTCACCGGAACCTTCTCGTCCCAGATGCCCAGCATAATTTCCGTCTCGACCACCGTGGGCAAACGGTAGTACGGGGAGTACTTGCGGCGAGAGCTTATGCACACTTGCCCGAACGTCTGAAACACCGGTACGATGCGGCTGCTCGGAATGCCAGCCGCCAGCGCTTGGTCGATGCGCTCGCGGAGCGCGGCGTAACTGCACCCGGTAAGCTCGTTCCTGAAATTGCAGGGATACGGATCGACGCCGATGTAGTCAATCGAGTCTTTCATTTGCGCGAACTCTGTCGGCGCGGTGGAACTGTTTAGGACGACGGCGAAGGTCCGGGCGCGCGGATCGAGCGAATGGATTAGCGCGCTGCGCTCCGCCAGCCGCTTAGGCGCGTCCGGGCATACCGCCGGATGGGGCTCATCCGAGATGTAGTAGATGCCGCTGAACTTCGGGTTATCCTTGATCGCCAGGACCAGATCCCCGATCTGCCTATCACTAAGCCGCCACGAACATTCAAGATTGTAACCATTACCCAGCCAGTAGACACCCTTCATGCCTTCCGGTAACGCCCTGAGTGCGGACTGGGTACTTACATCGGCAAGATTGAACCCGGCCGAAGCGGCCCCGGTAAAGTCGCCGACCAAGTTGACGGTCAGATGCAAATGCTCGGGTTGCTCGGTAGCAACGGCCTGGCCCGTGACCCCGAGCACAACAGAGATCACCAGCAGCCCGATCCGCCCTAGAGAGCCACCGCCGACAGCGGTGGCAGTTGAGGCGTCAAAAACACTTCTGATAGTCGGTTCGCGCATGATGCTTCTCCGCCAACGCCAGGCCGGCGCCTTCGGTGCTCGCACCGGTCCTCGTTCCCAAACTCGCGCTTCACGAATTCACCGATCTCGACCAGCTTCACGCAGGATTGGACTTCAAGTGCAGGAGATGTTCACTAAAGTCACCATACCGATAACGCGCATGCTTTTCGAGGTCGACTTGACTGATCACGGCCGTGACGTCGTTTCGCAGATCTTGTCCTCCAGTTGCGGGGCAACGCAGTATCCGCAACGCATTCTGTACAACCTCTCGCGGCGTACTTCCCCACTTGACGACAAAAAGGACTTTGTCGACCATCGAGGCGAGCAACCTCGGCTCCGTCGCGCTGAGCAACGCCGCACCGTCGATCACCACGCAGTCATAGCTCCCTTCCAATTGGCGCAGAAGGTTTGGCACCCGTTCAACTGCAAGTATTGCGGCCGGGTCCACCGAGCCGCATGGCAGAGGCAGATAGTCGAATCCCAAGCCTTCGGCGGCTCTTGTCAGCTCGGCCGGTGGTCGGCCCTCCAGGACTTGGAGGATCCCGCCTTCCGCGGATCCTCCAAGCTGGCCCGCGATGGATGGACTCCTGAAGGAAAGATCTATCAATAGAACGCGGCGCTGAATTCTCGCGGCATACGCCGCAAAGCTGATAGCCAGTGCCGTCTTTCCCTCGCCGGGCACGCTGGAGGTAACGAGCAACGTCTTTGTTGACCTTTGTGGATTCGCCAGCTGCAACGCTGCAGCAACAACCGATCGAATGGCCTCGGTATATCGTTCGTCCTGCGGAATTAACTGATGCGGCGGGAGGCCGATGCGCTTTCTTGACGAATTGCGCCTTGGCAACTGAGCCTTGCCAGCGTCGGCGAGATTTTCGAACATGCCTTGACGCATGGCCGTCCAGCCTGCTGTCGAAAGCATGTCAAAGTTCAAACGCCGGAACCAGCTCTTCTTGCTGCCGACCGGCTGCGGAACGCTCCCGATGCAGGGGATACCAAGGGCATCGGTGACGTCCCGCTCGGTGCGCAACGACCCGTCGAGTTGCTCAAGCAAGACCGCCAATAACCCGGCGCCGATCAAGGCGAGAACCATAGCAGGTGGAACAAAAAGGAGCGGGTTGAGCGAGCTCGGGAGAGTCGGGATAGACGCAGAGGATAGTATGCGTACGTCTGGCTGAACTTCTCCCCCCGCGAAAATTGCCTTTTCACGCTGCACAAGGCCATCATACAGCTGAGCGAAAGTCGTTGCTTGACGCTGCAGTTCGCGCAGCTGCGCCTCGGGCTCTCGCACCTCGTTGCTGGCGTCCTGTAAAATGGCGATCCGTTGCTCCAATTGCCGCACCCGCGTCTCCAGAGTGCTGCTTTCCTCGGCCAATTGGCTCTGATTCGTGGCATGGCCGACGCTCAAAGCGGTCGGTCGCGCACGCAGCATCGCGAGATCCGATCTGGCGACTGCCAATTGGCGGTTCAGATCGATGAGTTGCTGGTCGACCATATCCACCCTACTCGCCTCCGTGAAGCCGTGCTTGATGCGATAGCTTTGCAGCGCCGCGTCGGCGCGCTCGACTTCCGCCCTGACGCGAGGGATACTCTTGCTCAGGCTGCGCAGAGCGTCGTTACGGTCGGCAATATTCCGCTCCGCGAGGGTCGCTAGATAGAGCTCCATGCTCCGGTTCGCGACCGCCGCTGCGAAGGCCGGGTCAGTCGATATGTAAGTGATCCCGATCATCCGCGAGTGAGTATCCTTGAACGCGTTAATGCGTTTTGTAAAATTGTCGATCGAGAACTCCTCGCGACCAAGACCCCCCCCTATTTCCTTTGGGCCCGGTCCGCGTTCCGCGACAGCGCGATCAAATACGTGTTGGAGATGGCTTTGCGAGAGAAGAGCCGCGACATGCGTTTGAATTGCGGCATCGTCCAACACCCCGACAACGCTGAGCTCCGAACCGCCGTTGGTGCCCCTCGGCGGATCAACGATGACCCCAGCGGTCGCTGTATACCGGGGCGGGAAGACCAGTGCGACCGTCCCGACTAGTGCACTCGCAACCACGACAGCGACGACGATCAACCTCCGCCGGCGACGGAGAATGTTGATGAACTCGCGCAGGGGAACTCCAGTCGACCGCCGTGTGTTCATAGCTTCGTATCCGTTGGAATCATTTGTCATGGCCGAGCTGCTTCCGCGCTATTTACGCCACGCGAGACCTTCAGGACGGAGGCGGCTTCCAAGAAGCAGAGCACGACTCCGAACCAGAAGATCGGATGGCGGATGATGAAGTGGAACATGCTGAATACGATGAAGGCGCAAGAGAGCGCCGCCAGGGTCGGTAGCTTGGCTTTCATGGTCGCGAGAAGCAGCGACGCATAGAGCATGGCGATATCAAGAAGTGCCAACAGCCCGCCCTGGACAAACAGGTCGAGGGGGGTGTTATGGGCTTCGAATTTGTTGGGGGGCGCGCGCTTCCATGATTTCGTTTTCGTTAAGTGGGGGCCCGGTCCAAGCCCCAACATCGCGGCGCCCATGCCTTTGTCGTAGGCTTCCGCCCAGAGCTGAAACCGTAAGTTGCCCTGGTCATCTTCGTTATAGAGGGCGCCGGATTTGGCTTCCAAACGATCGACCGCTGCGGGGGCGAGCGGAAGGGCACCGACCGTGACTATTGGCAACCCGAGCAGAGCGAGGCTTACTAGCGTCGCCCGCAAGGACACGCCTTGCTTGAACGTTGCCAGCCACAGTGAGGACTTGATCGTGAGAAAGACGACGCCCGCGGCCAGAAGGCCCACTGTGAAGGAGTCGCTCCTGGTGAGCACGCCGACGGAGACGGCCACTACGGCGCAAGCAGCCGCCGCCATCATCTTCACAAGCGCGGACGCGGCCGCCGCTACATGGATCGCAATCACAGCGAGCAATGCACTCACGAGGCCGAGTTGGTTTGCGTCCTGGGACCAACCTGCCAAGCGATCGTAGAACCAAGGCTCGACCGGGATGGGAAGACCGATCAATCCATATCCGTGAGCGACCTGTACGCTCAGAGACGCAGCGCCGAACAACACGACCAGCCACGTCACGCGCCGGCGGCGGTGCTCGCTCGCCAGATCGAGAGCCATGGTGCACGCGACGCAAGACAAGAACAAATAGGCGATGACGTCGTGAAGGATCTTAGTGGTGTCATAGAACGGCTCGGTTGCGAAGCCCACGATGGCTCCGACACTTTCGGCGAAGATCAGGATCAGCCAGAACGCGGCTATACGGGTGAGCGCAGCGTTCGAGGTCGGCGCCGGCCGCCAAGGCCGAACGCACAGGAACAAGCCGAGCCAAACGGCAAGGCAAAGCTCGCCTGGCCCAAACGGAGTTTCACCGAATCGCAGCTGGGTCGCCGTCGCCAAGACCAGCCCCGACGCGAGCAGCCCATCCATGATCACGTCCAGGATCATGCAATCACCCCCGCAACAGGCAGAATCCGACGCACCAACTGGTCCAAAGCGCAATCGTCGGCATCGTTCTGATGTTCTTGCGTGGAAAGCCACCGTGCTGAAGAGGCAGGCCGCAGCAAAAAGAGGATGGCCTCATGGGGCAAAGGACCGCGCCTACGATCATTGGGCCGGATTTGCCGTGCAACGTCGCTCATTCTCCCAGCCTTTCGATGGGCGTCAAACGACTTCTTGCGCGCACGGTCAGGAAGGCCAACGCCCTCGGTGTCATGCCGCATGAACCACTCCCCTCGGCACCTGTCAGTTCTGCAGAGCGCGGCGAGACTTACGATTGTAAGGTGGCGGTCGATGATACAGGTAACGAATCGGTATTATGCCTCCTCCTGAGTCCTGTACCTTAAGGAGTAGTACTGCCGATCGTTCTGGGGGTAGCACTGCGAAGGCTCTAAGGAGTAGTACTCCGCATGAGGCATTTGACCCGGACATGTTAGGGATGATTGTCTTCCTCACATGACGCGCCTCCGACACTGCATCGTTTCCTTGAAGACCGGCCTGCTCGTGGTCGCGCTGTGCTGTCCGCTGATCCCGGCGCGAGCAGATTATCGCTTGCAAGGCGGAGACGTCGTTGAGATCTCCGTCTCCGGCGCTCCCGAGCTGAAACAGCGCGCCCCGGTCCAAATCGATGGCAGCATCACCTTTCCCGTCGTCGGCACATTCATGGTCGAAGGCCTCGACTTTTCCGACGTCCGAAGCAAAATTCAATCCGCCGTAGCCGGCAAGATATTTCGCATCCGGACACCGGAAGGCCGGGAACTCACGCGGACGTTTGAACGGGACGAGGTCGCGGCGGCCATTGTTGAGTATAGGCCAGTCTTCATCACCGGTGACGTGACCCGTCCGGGCGAGCAGGCGTTCCGCCCCCGCTTGACCGTGCGCCAGGCCTTGGCGTACGCCGGGGGATTTTCTGCCTTGGCCCGGGCCAACGCAACGTCGTTCGATGCGGCCAATCTGCGTAGCGAGTTTGTTACCGTTTGGTTGGACCTGGCGCGGCAGAACGTGCGGGTTTGGCGCATCAGGACAGAGCTCGGGGAGAATATCGAGCTGGATCAAAAAGCCATTCCGCCGGCGCCACTTCCGAACGCGGTGCTCTCGCAAATTGTGAACCTCGAAGTCGAGTACCGCAAGGCAAGCTCAGAGGACCACGAACGGCAGAAGGATTTTCTTCGACGATCTATCGAGAAGGCGAGCAAGCAGGCTCAAGTCTTGTCGGAGCAGAAGCGAGGCGAAGAAGAGGGGGTTCGGGCGGACGAGCAAGATCTCCAGAAGGCCAGGACAGCCTATGGTAACGGTAGCCTGCCCAGCTTCCGCGTGGCCGAGTTCCGTCGATCTGTGCTCTACTCCGCAACTCGCCAACTGCAGACGACCAATCAGCTCATGCAAGTGGAGAGATCCGGAGCCGAGGCAGCGAGAGAGCTCGAGAAGTTGGACGATCAGCGGCGGATACGTTTGCTGACGGAATTGCAGGACGCTTCTGTGAAGCTGACCGGGGAGCGCGCAAAGCTGCAGAGCGTGGAAGAAAAACTGCAGCTCGCTGGCCTCACTCCTCCACGGAGTTCGGACCGCAGCAGTAGGGCCGACATCACCGTGTTCCGAAGCGGCAAAAGCGGGAAGGAACGCCACACCGCCGACGCCGATACCGAGCTCCAGCCTGGAGACGTGATCGAAATCTCCTTGCGTCCAGAAGGCGTCGATGTCGCTGCGCAATAGACACCGCTCACTTGAGCCCCCTCTTGTTTTGGCACGGCGACCGAAGCCCACACTGAGCCGCGGCGCTGTCGCCGTTGCTGTGCACGGCACTG
>Ga0163161_10003003_pt1 | contig 11917 bp, 8 predicted proteins | sample S45metaG_FD_129847 | JGI IMG/M metagenome (GOLD analysis project Ga0163161, IMG submission 129847) | Switchgrass rhizosphere microbial communities from Kellogg Biological Station, Michigan, USA - S4-5 metaG | ecosystem: Host-associated > Plants > Roots > Rhizosphere > Soil | place: USA: Michigan... | reverse complement strand
ATATACTGATTAATGTTATGCTCTGCTTCTTTTTTCTTAAAAGGTGGACGTGGTCCCCTGTTAAATCCTGGTCTTCCTAATGCCAAATTTGTACTATTTAATTTAAACTGTTATTTCTTTTCTTAATAAATTGTTGAACTCTTCCAAGGTCATTTCGCCCAAATCTCCCTCACCGTGCTTACGGACAGAAACTTTCTCTTCTGCCATTTCCTTATCACCGATAATGAGCATGTATGGGATCTTTTTAACTTCCGAATCGCGTATTTTGCGCCCGATTTTCTCGTCACGAAAGTCAATCAGCCCGCGAATATCGGAATTATTTAGTTCATCTAAAACTTTTTTTGCATATTCTTCATATTTTTCTGAAATTGGAAGAATAATAAACTGCTCCGGACTTAACCATAAAGGGAAGTTTCCGGCGCAATGTTCGATCAAAACGGCAATAAATCTTTCCAGTGAACCAAAGGGTGCACGGTGGATCATTACTGGTCGGTGTTTCTGGTTATCGCTACCGGTATATTCAAGTTCGAAACGTTCAGGTAAGTTATAATCCACCTGAATAGTACCCAACTGCCATTTCCTACCCAAAGCATCTTTCACCATAAAATCGAGCTTAGGACCATAGAAAGCGGCTTCGCCATACTCAATTACGGTATTTAAGCCCTTTTCTGCAGCTGCCTCAATAATCGCATTTTCAGACAACCGCCAGTTCTCATCCGACCCAATATATTTCGATTTATTATCCGGATCTCTTAACGAAATTTGAGCAGTATAACTATCAAAACCTAAAGATTTAAATACATAAAGCACCAAATCGATCACTTTTTTAAACTCCTCTTTCACTTGTTCCGGCATACAGAATAAGTGGGCATCATCTTGAGTAAAGCCACGTACACGGGTTAAACCATGCAACTCGCCGCTTTGTTCGTAACGGTATACGGTACCGAACTCTGCAAAACGAACCGGAAGATCTTTGTATGAACGTGGTTTTGTTTTGTAAATTTCACAGTGGTGCGGACAATTCATCGGTTTTAAGAAGAACTCCTCTCCTTCTTGTGGTGTTTTAATCGGCTGGAATGAATCCTTTCCGTATTTCTCCCAGTGACCAGAAGTTACATATAAGTTTTTATGGCCAATGTGCGGAGTAACCACCTGTTCATAGCCAGCTTTTGCCTGTGCCTTAGTTAAAAAATTAACCAAACGTTCGCGCAAAGCAGTTCCTTTAGGCAACCATAAAGGTAAACCCATTCCTACTTTTTCTGAGAAGGCAAATAACTCCAGCTCTTTTCCCAGTTTACGGTGATCGCGTTTTTTAGCTTCTTCGATCATCAACAGATATTCGGTAAGCTCGCTCGCCTTAGGAAAAGTTACACCATAAATACGGGTCAATTGCTTTTTGGTTTCATCGCCACGCCAGTAGGCACCTGCCACATTCATCAGTTTTACGGCTTTAACAAAACCAGTATTCGGAATGTGTGGACCACGGCATAAATCGGTAAATGAACCTTGGGTATAGAAGGTAATTTTACCATCATCCAGGCCTTCAATCAGATCCAGTTTGTACTCATCGCCTTTTTCAGTGAAGTATTTTACGGCATCGGCTTTGCTTACGCTTTCGCGTACAAAAGTTTCCTTTTGTTTAGCCAGCTCGATCATTTTGGTTTCGATGGCTTTGAAATCATCCGACGAAAATTCGCGGTCGCCAAAGTCTACATCGTAATAAAAACCAGTTTCGATAGCCGGGCCGATACCAAATTTGGTACCTGGATACAGTGCTTCCAAAGCTTCAGCCATTAAGTGAGCGGATGAATGCCAAAAAGTTGATTTTCCGGCAGTGTCATTCCAGGTCAATAATTTTACTGATGAATCAGATTCGATCGGTCTTGTTGAATCCCAAACCTCGCCATTAACCTCTGCGGCTAATACGTTACGGGCTAAGCCCTCAGAAATTGACAATGCAATTTGATGGGCAGAAGTGCCCTTTTCATACTGACGGACAGAACCGTCAGGTAAAGTAATGTTAATCATCTACAACTATGATTTAAATTTTAAATAAAAAAGTTTTAAAGATCACTTACAATGTGATTTTATTTTGTGCAAAGATACGAATTTTATCCCGCTATTTAACATTAGCGCTTAAGATTCTACTTCGGTTGCAGTCCTACTTCCTCTAAATAAGCTTTTTGTATAGCCAGTAACTGATCAGGATAGCTGTTCAGTTTTTCGTACTTGGTGTTGAGCTGATCATGGTATTTCCGCTTTTCATCCACGGTTTTTACATTTAGCATTTCCTTTGCTGTTTTACCATAGTCATTTATCGCAGTGAGGTATTGTACTACACCTTCATTAAATTTTGCGGCTGCTTTAGTCGGTTTTAAACGGGCGATATCGATAAGGTCATTTTTTGAATTGTTGATCAGATTATCAGCCTTGTGTGAAAGTAAAATAGAGTCAGGAAAGCCTTTTGCATATACCTTTGATGTATCTTTAAAAACACTGTCGGTTTCGTCAATCTGCTTCATCTGGCTTAAAAAAATGGAAGTTACCTTTTCGTTATAAGCATAATCATCAGTGTTTGTACAACTCAACAACAAGCCTAGTGAAGCGCAAAATAAAATGATCTTTAAGAATTTCATATGCTATTATCGTTTAAAAATTTTTTTTTCAGGTATTTACGCAAAGGAATATCTACAAACTTCATGATCAGATAAGCCAAAACAATTAAAAGAATTACCGACACCGGTATAACCAGGCATAGGGTCGACATGGTTGGTTTAACCACGGCAACATAAGTGAGGAACACCCATACAAATGGATAATGTGTCATATACAAGGGATACGAAATATCGCCAGATAGTTTGCAGATATTTTTTGATCCCGGGTTTAATGTTGTACCTGCACCTAAAGCTACCAACAGCGGGAAATAAAACAGCACAATGATCGGTTCGGTTATCCAGTTGTATGCATCGGCATAGGGAAACAGAAAAGCTATAAGCAAGAGCACGATCATGCCCAGGAAGCCCAATTTGTTTTTGATGATCCAGTTGAAACGGTAAACCAGCATTCCGGCAGAGAACGAGTAAAGCACCCTTATTCCGCCATCCCAGAAATTTTGTCCGCCCCAGCCACCACCTAAATTGGCATTGGCACCCCTCAAGGCTACGTAACAGATACCTGCTGCCCCAACCAAAACCAAGGCAATCAGTATTTTTTTATTCAATCTGTAAAGCACCAGAATATAAAAAATGTTGGCAACATATTCCCAAAACAGCGACCAGGCTGGTGCGTTTAAGCAAAATAGGTTGGTATAACGCTCCGGCATTATTGGATACGGGATTAAAAAAGCAGATGTTATAAATAATAAAGCAGTTTTCCCGAAGCCGTAAACCGGATAAAAATCACTAAACGGATCAAATAGAAAAGTGATTAAGCCTAAAATTGAACCAATTACAACCAGTGGGTGCAAACGGATCAATCTCAGTTTAAAGAATTGGGTCAATCCGATATTTGCCGCACGGTTATCGTACGCATAGGCAATTACAAAGCCAGACAAACAGAAAAAGAAATCAACCGCCAAAAAGCCATGAGAAAGAAAATTCTTGTTGTAATCAGTAATCGCGATTTCCATGAAATGGTATATCACCACTACAATGGCAGCTACGCCCCTCAGTCCATCTAAAATTTCGAAATGTTGTTTTGTCGTTAATAGGTTCGTCTTGTTTTCCGTTCTTATCACTTTGGTCAGATTATAATAAGCCTCAATGATAGTTATTCTTGATTTAGATGCAAAAACTAAAGCCGACCTTTTCAAAAATGATACAAAAAAAACCCTGAAAGCGTAAGCGTTCAGGGCTGACAGTATGTAAAAACAACTGATTAATTCATTCCAAATGATCTGATCTGGCCACCGCCACCTCCAGGTCTGTTTTGTCTAAAACGTTTCATCATGTTATCCATTTTAGTTTTGTATTCTTCCGCGGTGATCAGTTTAGCTTTTTTAGGTGCAGTTACATCTTTTGAACTCACGTTTCTATACTCAATGCTTTTGGCAATCGAGCTGTTACCCCTACCTTCGATAGCCAGAACGGCACCTTCGGTCCACATATTTGGGTTTGGAGAAAAATCGAAGCCCAAATCTTTGGTATACCAGATTTTGGTTTCTTCCACTACGTTTTTATCCATATCCAAAATTTTAATCGCTCTTGTCGATCTTACAATCGCCTGGTGACAGGTATAACCGATAATCTGTTTTGTCGAATCTGTTTTAACCACTTCAATGGTTGGAGCCGGAGCTGGTTTTGCCTTCGTAGTATCGTTTGGATTTCCACCACCCATTCTAAATGAGCCGATCGGACCCGATGTAGCCAAAGTTAATTTACTGGGCATATAATAAGTGGTATCATTCAGTTCGAAAACCTCTGTAAGTCCCTTATCTGCAAAAGTGTAGTAGTATTCTCTGTTACCGCCACCACCGCCAAAGCGCATCATCATACGACCCATGCCGCCACCACCGCCACCTGCTCCGTTACTGTCTTCAGTTTCTTCAACCGGCATATAACTGGCGTTGGTTGCTGTAAATAATAACTCAAAGTTGGTTTTACTCGATGAAGGCATTCTGGCTTTCATCTGATCGGTTAATTGTATACCGCTCGCCGAAGCCATAGCCGCAGGATCGATTGTGTTTTCGAATTGTATTGCTCCAGAAGTCTTTTTTTGTGCATTTGCAACAGATGCAATTGACATTACCCCCAATAAAGCGATGAATATTTTTTTCATTATGATTTTGTTTTGTTGTTTAGATACGAAAGCCTTAAAAAGGTTTAACAAAGATATTCCAGATTGTAACGCAAAACCTGTTAAAATGTGTTAAAGATTATGCTAGAATTCTTTAAACGTTGGTTTAGGCATGAAAGTAATTTAAATTTTACAATCGGATCGTGCTTTTTCAGTGTCCTGGTAGCAATTTTAAATCTTGATGTTCATTTTTTTTGGAAAGCAATGCCTGTGCTTGTTCGGTTTCTACAGTCCCGCCCTTTGCTTAATCCCGATAAATGTATTTTAAATTAAAATTGATTTCCAAATCGGGATAACGCTGTCGGTCGGGTTTATTGTACCCTTGATAGTACAACTATTTCAGGCACCTAAACCCCTGGCTGCAGCAGGCAGGCGATCAAAGCGGAATGCCCCCGGTTTTTTTATCCGAGCAGAAGCGAGAGCGGGGCTGCTTTAACATATAAGCTTCTGCAGCTGCTTTCAAATAATCATGATGTATAAGTTTTAAGATCCCTTGTGCGGGAATAAAAGCCATCTAACAACCCTGATAAGCGATCACAAGTTTGGTGGCTCACCAAACTTCCAGCGCGGATGATTACTCCCTTAGGGACTGGGGATTTAATATTCTGTACTCTCCAACCAGCCGTTGCATAACACATCGGCAATGTGCATGGTCTTGATTGGCAGATTATTTTTATCGATATACCCCTGAAGATGTAAAAGGCAGGATAAATCGGTCGAAATGATATAATCGGCCTGCTGGGCTAATGCATGGTTCACTTTCTGTTCGGCCATAGCAGATGAAATGGCGTCGAATTTAACTGCAAAGGTTCCACCGAAACCGCAGCACATATCGGTATCTTCCATTTCGATCATTTCCAAACCGTGTACTTTAGAAAGCAACTGGCGTGGTTCATCTTTAATTTTGCACTCGCGTAGCGCGCTGCACGAATCGTGGTAAACGGCTTTGCCTTCCAACTCCGCACCGAAATAATCTTTTTTGGCCACATTCACCAGGAAATCAGAAAGTTCCCAAATGTTCGATTGTAAACTGCGGCATTTATTGTGTACAATGGTGTTGGTGAATAAATCATTGTATCCACCTTTAATCATCCCTACACAGGAAGCCGATGGGGCTACTACATAGGTATTTTCGGTAAAATCGTTCAAAAATTTTGTACCCACTTCCTTTGCCTCATCCCAATAACCCGCATTATATGCTGGTTGCCCACAACAGGTTTGTTTTGAATTGTAGGTAACGTCACATCCCGATTTTTCCAACAGCCTTAAGGTATTAAAAGCGGTTTCGGGATATAACTGATCTACAAAACAAGGCACAAATAATTCTACTTTCATCATATTCTAAACGACTGCAAACTTACAATTTTAGCGATTCTTTATGTTCGATTTTTCTTAAAAGCACTAAAAGAATTAATCCAACAATAAAAAATGATGCCAAAGCGATAATCGAGTAGCGAATATTTCCGGTTAAATCTTCGATATATGCAAAGCTAAAAAGCCCGATTACAATAGCTAATTTCTCCGTTACGTCGTAAAAGCTAAAAAAGGAGGTGCTATCTTTTGTATCAGCTGGGAGATATTTTGAGTAAGTGGAGCGCGATAAGGACTGGATTCCGCCCATAATCAAGCCCACAATGGCGGCCAGTGAATAAAACTGATACTCGCTGGTAATATAATAACCGTAAACACAACAGCCTATCCATAACAGCACCACCATAATCAATACGTTGATATTACCTATTTTTTTGGCTAAATAAGACATCAGCATCGCCCCGGGAATGGCCACTAACTGAATAATCAATATGACTGCGATCAGTTTAGCAGTACCTAATTTTAATGTTTTTTCGGCAAAACCAGCAGCGGCAAGCATAATGGTTTGTACACCCATGGAGTAGAAAAAGAACGAAATCAAAAATCCTTTCAACTTCTTCATCTGTTTTAACTGTCCCCATACTTTAGATAACTCGCTGAAGCCATCTTTAATGATATTTGTTTTGACCTTATCAAGCTGAGGCGTTCCGTTTGGTAAGACCGAAAAAGGAATCTGAGAAAAGCCGATCCACCATACACCAACCAGTAAAAAGGACAGTCGTGGGGGAAATGAAGCATCAGTAATACCAAACCATTCTGGTTTGAGTACAAAAAGAAAACAGATTAGCTGCAGTATAACCGAACCAATGTAACCATAAGAAAAACCTTGTGCACTCACTCGATCCTGGTGTTCTTCGGTTGCGATTTCTGGCAGGTAAGAGTTGCTGAACAGTACACCACCGATATAACCCATCGCTGCTAAGGCAAACAAAATCACACTCATTTCGAGGGTATCCAACTTAAAGAAATATAAACCGATACAGGCTGCTCCACCTATATAGGTAAAGAATTTCATAAACGATTTCTTATTCCCCCTTCTATCGGCAATGGATGAAAGCATCGGCAAAGCAAAAGCCATAATCAGGTATGCGAAGGATAAGGCATAGTTTGAAAGTGAGGTGTTTACAAAGGTCCTACCGAAAAATACTACTTTATCGCCATGTTCCTTAGTGGTGGTGATAATGGTATAATAAGCCGGAAAAATGGTAGAGGTGATGACCAGGTTGTAGGCAGAGTTTGCCCAGTCGAAGAATGCCCACGAACGGATGGTTTTCTTATTGTTTTTTGTTATCATTTGTTTTTTCGCTTCGCGGAAGATTATACTGATTGTTTGATTGTGCAGATTAAATAGTTCATTACAAAACTAATATTTTATTGGTAACTTGACTGGTATTTTTCTCACATCTCACATCTCACATCTCACATCTCACATCTCACATCTCACATCTCACATCTAAAGATAATATTTCTTTCCATCCGTTTTAATCTTACCTGCATCCAGTAATTCTCTAATGGCATCAATTCTTTCCGTTTCAGCACCGTTTTTAATATTGGTCACCAGATCATCAAGGCTTAAGGACTGTTGTTGCAGTAAAGAAATAATCTCAAATTCAATCTCCTCGCCCATTTGACTTTGGTTTTCGGCTCTTTTTTCGGCAAGACAAACATCACAAACACCACATTTTGTAGCATGATGCTCGTCGAAATAATTGAGTAACTGAACGCTCCTGCATAAATTGGATGAGGCGTAACCTACCACGGCATTGATCTGCTTATGCAGGATCTCTTTCCGCAGTTCGAGGTATTTCACATCCAGATCAAAATGGTCCATATCTACCCTTGGCCTAACATACTGCAACTGTGGTTGATCTGTTTGCTGGATGTAGGTAAGCAATTCGATGGCTTGTAATTTACTCAGTAAAGCGATAATCTCTTTATAGGATAATCCGGTTTTCTTGGCCAGGTCGGCTTCATTAATTTTTACAAAACCATCAAAAGCGCCGCCATGCGAACGCAGAATCGTTTTGATAATGCCATCATAAACCTTATTCTCGATCTGGAACCGGTAAATATCTTCGTGACTGGCAATAAACATCATCCTGGATGGTAGAAAAACACTTTCAGATAAGGTGAGGTAACCATCATGCTCTAAAAACTTCAAAGCAGAAATGGTTTTTAAAACACTTATGTTAAAGCGTTTGCAAAAATCAGCGATATCAAAGGTAAAGGTTAAACCCTCACCAGCGCCAAATGCCAATTGAAAATAATTACCGAGGTAGTGATAGGTTTTTCTAATGTCATCTGGCAACGGAAAACTATCCAGATACCTGGACTCCAAGCCTAAAACATCAGATTTATTGGCCAACAACACTGCATAACTTCGCTTTTCATCCCGTCCGGCCCTACCTGCTTCCTGATAGTAGGCTTCTAAACTTTCCGGCAGATCCAAATGCACCACAAAACGGACATCAGCCTTATCAATTCCCATACCGAAGGCATTCGTAGCCACCATAATCCGGGTTTTATTATTTTTCCACTCTTCCTGTTTCAGGAAACGCACATCGCGCTCCAGTCCGGCATGGTAAAAATCTGCCTTAATCTGATTGCGCCTGATGAAATTGGCCACTTCGGCAGTTTCCCTGCGGTTACGTACATAAACCAGACCTGTACCTTTTACATTCTGGCAAATATCAATCAGCTTTTTATACTTATCTTCATTACCGAAAACCACATAGCTCAAATTTTCCCTGGCGAAACTTTTAACAAAAACCTGTGGGTCTTTCATTTCCAGTTTCTCCACAATATCCTTTCTCACAAAATCCGTTGCGGTTGCCGTAAGGGCTAAAACCGGCACATTTGGCAAAATTTCGCGGAGTTTGGCAATTTGCTGGTATGGCGGACGAAAATCGTAGCCCCATTGCGAAATACAATGCGCTTCATCTACTGCAATCAGGTTTACATTCATGTACGAAATGCGGACACGCACCAGGTCAGCCAATAAACGCTCCGGGGATAAATAAAGGAATTTAATTTTGCCGTAAATGCAGTTGTCGAGTAAAATATCGATTTCCCGTTTTCCCATTCCTGCGTAAATGGCAATTGCTTCAATGCCTTTGGATTTCAGGTTTTCTACCTGATCTTTCATCAAGGCGATTAAGGGCGAAACTACGATACAAATCCCTTCTTTAACCAGGGCCGGAACTTGAAAACAGATCGATTTACCACCACCGGTAGGCAACAATGCCAAACTATCTTTTCCTTCTAAAACCGAAGAAATAATGTCTTCCTGTAAAGGCCTGAAAGAATGGTGTCCCCAATATTTTTGTAAAATCTCTATTGCTGTCATAAATAGGCAGTATCAAAACTATACATTTAATCCAAAATCGCCACTTATTATTGTTAGAAATTGAAAAATCATCTTCAGAAAAGATTATTAACTTTGCCAAGTAAGACAGGTTACATGATAGAAACGCAGTTTGCAGATAAAATTTTCTTCTTAGCGCCGTCACCCTGAATTCATTTCAGGGTCTGAAAAGCAAGAGAGATGCTGAAATAAATTCAGCATGACGATCTGACTAACCTTCATTTATAAGATTGAAATATTAATTGAATTATCAAGACGCTCAGCAGTACTGAGGGAAATTGAAAATAGAACTTTTTTAATACTTTTTTAAAAGCATAACAAAACTCTCAGCAGTGCTGAGACAATTACATTTCAATAAAAAACTACTTCAGAAAAAAATACACGAATTATTTAAATAACCATCCCAGATATAATGAAACACCTCTATTTTCTATCCGCTCTTTCCATATTATTTTTCAATTCCTACGCCCAGGAAAAGAAATGGGACATTGAAAAATACCAGGGTACCACAAAAAACTTCACTTTAAATACAGATGAAGGCACCTGGATGAACCTTGATGTGAGTGCCGACGGACAGGAAATTGTTTTCGATTTATTAGGCGATATCTACGTGATGCCAATTACCGGCGGGGGAGCAAAACTGATTAGCGGTGGTGCTGCCTGGGATGTTCAGCCCCGGTTTAGTCCCAACGGAAAATATATTTCTTATACGAGTGATAAAAGCGGTGGCGACAACATCTGGATCATGAACCGTGATGGTTCAGGCAAAAAACAGGTAACCAAAGAAACTTTCAGGTTGCTGAACAATGCTACCTGGATGCCAAATAGCGAATATTTAATTGCCAGAAAACATTTTACAGCAGGCCGTTCATTAGGTGCCGGCGAAATGTGGATGTACAACATAAACGGTGGCGACGGTGTACAGTTAACCAAGCGTAAAAACGACCAGCAAGATGCCGGTGAGCCCAATGTTTCGCCTGATGGAAGATATGTCTATTTTAGCGAAGATGTTAGTCCTGGCCCAAATTTCGAGTACAGTAAAGATCCTAACGGCACCATTTATGCCATCCGCCAACTGGATTTAACGACTGGTAAACTAATTACCCTGATTGATGAGCAGGGAGGTGCTTGCCGTCCGCAGGTTTCTCCTGATGGAAATTTAATTGCTTTTGTAAAACGGGTAAGACTAAAATCGACTTTATACGTTCAAAACCTTAAAACGGGCGAAGAATGGCCTGTAAATGAGGATTTATCACATGATCAGCAGGAAACCTGGGCAATTTTTGGTGTATATCCAAACTTCGCCTGGACACCGGATAGTAAAAGCATTGTTTTCTATGCAAAAGGAAAAATCAGGAAAACTGAAATCGGTACATTGATCAACAGTACCATTCCCTTTCAGGCCAACACCATTCAAACGGTGCAAAAGGCCTTGCATTTTGAACAGCAGGTTTTCAGTAATGAGTTTTCGGCAAAAATGTTAAGACAATTAACGACCTCGCCAGACGGTAAAGTGGTTGTTTTTAATGCTGCAGGATATTTATACAAACAGGAATTACCAGCAGGAAAGCCAGAAAGGTTAACCAATGGACTGGATTTTGAATTTGAACCTGCTTTTAGTCCTGATGGAAAATATGTGGTTTACACCACCTGGAGTGATGAATTGCGTGGCGCAATAAAAAGAACCGACCTAAAATCGGGAAAAACCATTACCCTTAGCGATGAAAAAGGTTTTTATTATTCGCCACAATATTCAACCAAAGGTGATAAGATCGTTTTCAGAAAAGGTAGTGGAAATGATGTTTTAGGCTACAACTATGGCCGTGGGACGGGTATTTTCATCATGCCTGCCAATGGAGGAGCTAAAACCCTGGTTTTAGACAATGGAATCCGCCCACAATTCAACAATAGCGATACACGCATTTATTTCCAGAGTTATGCAGATGGTAAAAAAGCGTTAAAAAGTATTGATTTAAACGGTGCAAATGAAAGAACCCACTTTACCTCGCAATATGCCAATCAGTTTGTGATCAGCCCCGACAATAAATGGCTGGCATTTAATGAGTTGTTCAATGTTTACATTACTCCTATGATCAATATTGGCACGGATCAGGATGCGTCAGCGGGTAATAAAGCCATTCCAGTAACAAAAGTAACTACCGATGGCGGAACATACATACAATGGAGTGCGGATAGCAAAAACTTACATTGGACATTGGGCCCAAAATATTTTACCGTTGATGTAAACAGTGCCTTCAATTTTGACGGTACTACACCTAAAACCGAGGCTTCAGCTATCGACATCAATCTGGTTTTAAAATCTGATCTTCCTACCGGGATAGTGGCCCTAAAAGGCGCCAGGATTATTTCGATGAAAGGTGATGAAGT
>Ga0163161_10003002_pt1 | contig 11918 bp, 7 predicted proteins | sample S45metaG_FD_129847 | JGI IMG/M metagenome (GOLD analysis project Ga0163161, IMG submission 129847) | Switchgrass rhizosphere microbial communities from Kellogg Biological Station, Michigan, USA - S4-5 metaG | ecosystem: Host-associated > Plants > Roots > Rhizosphere > Soil | place: USA: Michigan... | reverse complement strand
GCGCCCGAAGAGCGCGATGCCGGCTTCGTCGAGCTTCACGCAGTGCGCGTGCCACACGTCGCGGCCGACCCAGCCCAGGTCTTCGGCGTACTCGGCCGGCGTCATGCCGAACTTCTCGCGCGAATAGGCAACGTCGTTGTCGTTCTCGGCCAGGTGCGTGTGCAGCGACACGCCGCGCTCGCGCGCGAGTTCGGCCGACAGCCGCATCAGGTCGCGCGAGACCGAGAACGGCGAGCAGGGCGCAAGCACGATGCGGCGCATCGAATGGCGCGAGGCATCGTGCCAGCGGCCGATGAGGCGCTCGCTGTCGCGCAGGATGGCCGCTTCGGTTTCCACCACCTCGTCGGGCGGCAGGCCGCCGGCGCTGCGGCCCACGCTCATGCTGCCGCGCGCCGCATGAAAGCGCATGCCCATGGCGTCGGCCGCCTCGATCGAATCGTCGAGCTTCGAGCCGTTGGGAAAGAGGTAGAGATGGTCGCTGGTGGTGGTGCAGCCCGAGAGCATCAGCTCGGCCATCGCGGTCTGCGTCGAGACGCGGATCATCTCGGGCGTGAGGCGCGCCCACAGCAGGTAGAGGTTGGTGAGCCAGCCGAAGAGTTCAGCGTCCTGCGCCTCGGGCACGGCGCGGGTGAGGCTCTGGTACATGTGGTGGTGCGTGTTGACCAAGCCGGGCATCACGACGTGGCCCCGCATGTCGATGGCCTCGGCCTGGCCGTTGCGCAGGGCGTCGAGGTAGGTGGTGGGCAGTTCGGCGGTGGGGCCGGCCCAGGCGACTGCGGGGCCGTCGGTCACCACGGCGCCATCGGCGATTTCGCGCCGGGAGGCGTCCATGGTGACGAGGACGTCGGCGTGTTGGAGGATCAGCATGGCGGGATTCTGCGCGCGAGCTCGCGCTCCGGGAGGTCAGAGGTCGGGCATGCCCATCGCGGGATCGCTCACCGTGTGCTTGCCGGTTTCCACGCGGCCCGCGAAGCGACGGTAGCGGTCAGCGTCTGCCTCGCAACGCACTACGAAGTCAGCACCACTGGCCGCAATGCTTCAGGTCACCACAAACCCCACCGGCCCCGCCAGCACTTCATATCCATCGTCAGCCAGAAACCATGCCTTGTAAGAACCGGCAGCAAGCGCTTGCGTCTTCAGCGTGACCTGGCCGCTGGCACTGGTCGCGTATTGCCAGGCCAGGGAGGGTGACACTGGCGTCGCGAGGGAGGAGGAGAAAACACCGACCCAGTTCGTTGCATCGACGTCCTTGTCCGGAACGCTGTAGCTGAAATCGATGGTGCTTCCCTTGGGGATGTTGGTTTTCAACGCCGTGAGCGTCGCGGGCACGCTGGGTTCTGTTGAGACGGGAGGAATAGCCGGCGCCGAAAAGTCGAGGGTGCCCATCGCGGGATCACTGACCGAATCCTTGCCCGTTTCCACGCGGCCTGCGAAGCGGCGGTAGTAGTTGGCATCGGCGTCGCAGCTCACCTCGAAGTCGTACCACCGGCCACTGACCGCGAGCTCCCAATGCAGATCGACAGCGGTGCCACCTGCGACCGTCGCAATCCACGGTCCGTCGTAGCGATAGGCCATGGCCCGGACCGTGAAGCTGCACGCGTTTTTGCCGTCGTTGCGCATCGTCAGATAGACATTGCCGTTGGTGATGTCGTAGCACACGCGCACTTCCGGGTTCGCCGCGTCACCGGTCCGAAGGCTGTTCAGGTCGCCCTTGAAGTGGCGATGGAAGCCGTTCGGCCCGAGAACCCAAAGGTCGTAGAGACCCGTGTTGTCTGCAATCGCTTCCCACGTGTCGTCGAGCGACTTGCCGGCCTCCACCATGTAGCGGCGCGGCAGACGGTCGAGGTTGAGCTTGTCGTAGACGTGGAACACGGCGCCAACTGTGCCGGTGTTAGCGAACAGCAACTGGAGCTTGCCGCTGATCGGATCGGCCTTGGCGCTGACGTGCAGTTCGTAGGGCAGTGCGCGCGACGGGCGTGTGCCCGTGGGTTGGCGTGGCCACTGGGGGGTGGTCGGCATCGGAATCGTGCCGAGCGCTGCCTGGTCCTGGCGCAGTTGGTTGGCTTCGCCAATCGTCTTGCGGCCGGCAAGCGTGGGAGGAGCCTCGCTATTGGGTGTCGCGAAGTTGAATGCGCTCGTGAGGTCGCCACACACCGCGCGCCGGAATGGGCTGATGTTCGTCTCTCTGACCCCGAAGCGCGCCTCGATGAAGCGCAACACGGAGGTGTGATCGAAGGCTTGCGAATTCACCCAGCCGCCGCGACTCCACGGCGAGATCACATACATCGGCACGCGAGGACCTGGACCGAACACGCGACCATCCGGCTGAGGTTGGTTGCTGCTGCCCTCGGGGGCCGGTTGGGTGAAGTACTCGTGCTTCAAGTGATCGTCGGAGAGCGTCGTTTTGCCGGCAGCTTTCTTGCTCGCATCGAGTGAGGGCGCGGACGGCGAGGGCACGTGATCGAAGTAGCCGTCGTTCTCGTCGAAGTTGACGAACAGCACGGTCTTGCTCCAGACCTCCGGCACAGCCGTCAACGCATCCAGTATTTCCTGAATGAACCAGGCGCCTTGCACTGGCGTGGATGGATCCGGGTGTTCGCAATACAGGGAGGGAGCGTTGATCCAGCTGACCTTGGGTAGGCGGCCAGCCTTGATGTCGTTTCGGAATGCCTTCAGGTATTCCTCGGGTTGGGTGCCCGGTAAGGTGTTGGCGATGCCCTTGTACAACGGATTGTTCTCGTACAGCGGGCTGCTCTTGTCGTCGCTGGCTGGATCGTAGGCGCGATAGGGAACTGCCTGACCAGTTTCGGAATAGGGCACCCCTTTCCCCTCTTTGGTGTCGTAGCTGCCACTGGATACCGGGGAATTGGACGCCCGGTTGGCGCGTCGGAATTGGCGAAAGGCGCCGAGCATGTTGTCGCCCCATTCGTCGGGCATGTTCTGATAACAGATCCAGCTCACACCGGCCTCTTCAAGCCGCTCGGCATAAGTCTTCCAGGTGTAGCCGGTGTTGACCTTGTCGGGGCTTGCATCCAACCAGTCCCATTCGTTGGTGACGAAAGCCACGTTCTGTGCGGTCGGTCCGTTGGTGCCCGTCAGATGGAAGGAGCGGTTGGCGTCAGTGCCCGTGTGCATCGCGCAGTGGTAGCCATCGCACAGTGTGAAGGCATTGGCGAGCGCGTACTGGAAGGGAATTTCGGCTTCCTTGAGGTAGCCCATTGATCGATTCCGCTTGTAGCTTGGCCATTGGGACATGCGTCCGCTGTCCCAGGCGGCCTGCGAATCGGACCAGCCGTGCGGCAGGCTCGAGCCGTCCGGGTGCTGGGCATCGCCTTTGGTGCTGTCGAGGTGGTAGGGCAGGACCAAGGCACCGGCGCTGTTGCGTTGCTGCCAGACGTTGAGTCCCTTGGGCAGCGGGATCGGAAAGCGATCACCAAAGCCGCGTACGCCCGGCAGCATGCCGAAGTAATGGTCGAACGACCGGTTCTCCTGCATCAGGATCACGATGTGCTCGACGTCCTGGATCGTGCCGGTCTTGTTGTTCGCGGGAATGGCGAGCGCGCGGCGGATGCTCGGCGGAAAGGCCGACAGTGCAAGGGCAGCGGCGCCGGTGCTGGCTGCGCCCGTGAGGAATTTTCGACGTGAGTTCACGATATTCGGGTCCTGAGGGTTCGTGAGGGCGAGGGAGGCGGCGAAGCACGGGCGCGCATGGCGGCGCCCGGTACCTCGCCACCGAAGCGGCAGCGGCGAGACTCAGAAGAGGTCGGGCATGCCCATCGCGGGGTCGCTCACCGAGTGCTTGCCGGTTTCCACGCGGCCCGCGAAGCGGCGGTGAAAACTGGTGTCCGCGTCGCAGGTCACGTCGAAGTCGTACCAGGCGCCGCTGGCGGCGAGGTCCCAGTGCTGCTCGGCCGAATTGCCGCCGGCCACGGTCGCAGTCCACGGGCCGTCGTTGCGGTATGCCTTGGCGCGGATCGTGAACTTGCAGGCGCTCTTGCCGCCGTTGAGCATGCTCAGGTAGACATTGCCGTTGGCGATGTCGTAGCACACGCGCACCTCGGGGTTGGCCGCATCGCCTGCACGAAGGCTGCTCAGGTCGCCGCGGAAATGCCGGTGAAAGCCATTGGGGCCGAGCACCCAGAGATCGTAGGAACCGGCGTTGTCGGCCATGGCGTTCCAGGTGTCGTCCAGCGTCTTGCCGGGCTCGACCATGTAGCGGCGCGGCAGGCGGTCGAGGTTGTGCTTGTCATACACGTGGAACACGGCAGCGGCCTTGCCGGTGTTCGAGAACAGCAGCTGCACCTTGCCGCTGATGGCGTCGTTGCGCGCGCTCACGTGCAGTTCGTAGGGGAGGGCGCGCGAGGGGCGTGTGCCAGTGGCTTGAACTGGCAGTTGCGGATCGATCGGCAAGGGAACCGCCGGCCGCTTGGTCGTGCCGTCCGCCTCGAACTCTTGCGATTTGCTCGCGTCATTGGCTTCGTCCAGACTCTTTCGTCCTGCCAATTGGGGCCGCGGCTCGTCGTTCGGGTTGACGAAATTAAACGCACTGAGCAAGTCACCGCATACGGCGCGACGGAACGGGCTGATGTTGGGCTCGGCAACACCGAAGCGCGTCTCGATGAAGCGCAGTACCGAGGTGTGGTCGAAGGCCTGCGAATTGACCCAGCCGCCACGGCTCCATGGCGAGACCACATACATGGGAACCCGCTTGCCCGGTCCGAAGACCCGACCATCCGGGGGATAGCCTGCCTGCTTGACGGTGCCGGGCGGTGCCGGGTAGTTGTGATATTCGAAGGCCAGCTGTGCATCGCTCAGCGTGGTCTTGCCGGCGGCTTTGCCGTCCGGATTGATGGAAGGCGCAGCCGGCGACGGGTAGTGATCGAAGATGCCATCGTTCTCGTCGAAATTGATGAAGAGCACGGTCTTGCTCCACACCTCGGGCGCGTCGGTGAGCGCGTCCAGCACCTGCTGGATGTACCAGGCGCCCTGCACCGGGCTGGAGGGCCCCGGATGCTCGGAATAAGTTGCGGGCGCGACGATCCATGACACCTTCGGCAGATTGCCGTTCTTCACGTCATTGCGAAAGGTGTCCAGGTACTCGTCCACCTTGGTGCCGGGCATCGTGCTGGCGACGCCCTTGTACAAGGGGTTGATGGCTTCGTCGCTGGCTTTGTCGTAGGCCGGCACAGGGTCTTTTTTGGCGATTTGCTTGCTCAACGCTGCCGCTTCGCTGGCTTGGCGGTACTGCTTGAAGCCAGTGAGCGGGTTGTCGCCGAAGTTGTCGGGCATGTTTTCATACACGATCCAGCTGATCCCAGCCGCCTGCAGGCGTTCGGGGTAAGTCTTCCACTCGTAGCCGGTGGTCGAGGGCGGGGTGTGACTGTCGTCCCATTCGTTGGTGACCGTGGCCACGCCGGCCCCGGTGGGGCCGTTGGTGCCGGTCCAGACGAACATGCGGTTCGAGTTGGTGCCTGCGTGCATGCTGCAGTGGTAGCCGTCGCACAGGGTGAAGGCGTTGGCCAGTGCCATTTGATAGGGCAACTCCGCTTCCGTGTAGTAACCCATCGAAAGCGTGCTCTTGTAGCGTGGCCATTGATAGTTGCGACCACCGTCCCAGGCGTCCTGGCCATCGGACCAGTCGTGCGGTGTCTGCCCCGCGCGCAGTGCGTTGCCCTTGGCCTTGTCCAGGTGGTAGGGCAGGACCGGCGTGTCCGTCTCGTCGACTTGCTGCCAGACGTTGCGCCCCTTGGGCAGCGGAATCGTGAAGCGGTCGCCGAAGCCGCGCACGCCCATCAGCGTGCCGAAGTAGTGATCGAATGATCGGTTCTCCTGCATCAGGATCACGATGTGCTCGACGTCCTGGATCGTGCCGGTCTTGTTGTTGGCGGGAAGGGCGAGCGCACGTCGAATGCTCGGCGGAAACGCCGCGAGCGCGAGTGCTGCGGCACCGGTGGTGGCAGTGCCGGTGAGGAATTTGCGGCGTGAATTCATGGTCTTGTCGTTGGGCATGAATTCGCTCACGGTGCGCAACGCATCTCGGGCTTGACGCCGGTGTCGGGCGGGGGCGTGACGGGGGGCGTTCCGGCGCTCGGCACGCCACCGAAGAAACCGCCACCGTCGCTGCCGCCACCGCAGGCGGAAAGCGTACAAGCCAGGAACAGCGCGGACAACACGGGCATACGGCGCGCAGCAGCAAGGAATGGAATTCGCATGATTGAGATCCTCTCGAGTTGTTTGTTTTCGGGGGCATTCGGTGGACGGTCAGGGCAGCAGCATCAGCGGCTGACCCGACTCGAAGATGCTGGTCAGCTCGTCGGCGGTGAGCGCGCGGTTCCAGATGGCGAACTCGTTGAAGTCCATGGCGCCGCGTGGCGAGCTGGTCTCGCGCTGGTAGTACTGGCCGGTGCCGTCTTCATTGAGGCCGATGCCGTTCTTCAGGCCACCGAGCTGCGCGACCAGCGCGCTCGTGAGTGTGGCGCTGCCGGTCTGCATCGCGCGGGCCGAATCGAACACGTAGCCGGTGAGCTTGAGGTTGGCCTTGTCGATCACCACCGCCACGTAGGCCCACTGGCCTGCGCTCAGGCCGTAGCCGTTGCTGTCGGCGCGCGTGCCGCCGGCGCCCACGTTGAAGCGGATCTCGCAACTGCCGAAGAGGCCGATGGCCAGGCCCGCGTTCGCGCCGGTGGTGTAGTTCTTGTTGGCCAGCATCGAGGCGCCGTTGCTCACGCCCTGGCTGCAGGTGGCGTCGGTGCGCACCCAGAAGCCGATGGTGTAGGCGGTGACGGCCGGGTTGGTGGCCACGTCGGTGGTCTGCAGCAGGCGGTAGCCGGCCGAGCCGCTCGCGTTCTTCACCGTGCTGTCGACCCGCAGCGCCTTGACCTTGTAGGGAATCTTGAAACCATCGTCGACCACCGTGCCGCCGTTGGCATCTGCGGCCCAGGGCGCGAGAGTGGAGGCGTTCTTCAGGTCCTCGGCCGGCAGCGTGTCCAGCGGGTAGTAGTTGACGAGGCCGTTCGCCAGCGTGGGCGCGAGCGTGGCGGGCTTCATGTAGGCAAGCTCCGCAACGCTGGCCTCGCCGGCGACCACGGTGTACAGATAGGTGAAAGGCCCGTTGACCGCGGTCACGATGGGGTCGCTGTAGGCGGTCGCTCCGGCCGGCAGCGTGGCCACCGGCTTACCGTCGCGCAGCACCTGTACCGGCGCGCCCACGGCGCCCGAGAGTGTCCACGACAGATCGATGCCGGTCTTGTCCGCATTCGCCCTGGCGGCAAGCTTGCGCAGCGATGTGGCGGCCTGCAGCGCTTGTCCGTTGAAGCTGTATGCCTCTGCCGGGGGCAGCGCGCCGAGATGCCGCAGCACCGTGGGTGCGATGTCGGTTGCGGCCGCCAACTTGAACAACGTGTTGTCGGTCGGCGCTGCCGCACCGATGCCTGGCAGTGCAGCCAGCGTCTTGTTGCTTGCGATGAAAACGGTCCGGCTGTCGATGTCCTTCAGCCTGGTCGTGGTGCCGAAGGCGTCGAGGCCGTGCCCGGTTGTGAGGATCACGAGCCAGTCTTCCTTGGCGTCGTTGGTTGTGCGCTGCGCGATGCGTGCGAGCAACTGCCCGACCGCTACCGAGGTATCGGAGATGGCGCGCTGGTAGGCGTCGCTGCGCAGGCCGTTCGCTGCCGTGGCGGCAGGTGCACCGTATTGCGCCACCAGCAGGTCGTAGCCGGCGTCGATGAGCTGCGACGTCTTGGCCGTTACGCAGGCATCGGCACCGGCGCAATCGACCGCGGTGTCGACCGTGCCTGTTTCCGCCGCCAGGAGATTCGGATAGAGCGCGTTGGAGGTGACCGATGCAGTCAGGTAGCCCGCCTCCTTCTTCTGCTTCGCGAACGCGAAGACCGAGGGCGCGAGCTTGGTGTCGATGCGCTGGTCGGGCGTGTCTCCCCGCACCGCATGGCGTGGCACCCAGGTGCCGGTCAGCAGCGTGGCCCAGCCGGGACCGTCGGTGGTGGGCTGATCGCTGAGCGCGCCATCGGTACCGCCGGTCCATGCGGGGGCGAGCTGAAGCGACTGCAATGCAGGTACTTTCTTCTGCGCCATCGCATCGCGCAGGGCGGCGTGCGTGAGGCCGTCGATCTCTACGACGAGCGCCTTGGGGCCGCTCTTGCCCTGATTGACGCCGGGCGCCGTGGGATTGCCGCCAGCAGGCGGCACGTTGATGAGCGGGAAGGAAGCGCCACCACCTCCACCGCCGCCACAAGCGGCAAGTGCTACGAAGGTGGCAATGGGCAGGAGCCAACGCGAAAAGCGCGAGGCGTGCAGGGATGGTGTGATCGGGCGCATCGGTTCAGCCGGTGGTCTGTCGTTGGGGCGTTGAATACCGGCGCGACAAAAAAACGCCGTGAAGACGCCGCGCACCGGACTGGCCGCAAGACTATGGAGAACGCGTTACTTCGCCGTGAACCGGCGATGACAGAGCGATGGCGCTCGCGTGACGAACTGTGTCCTGAGCGCCCCCGAACGGGCACTCAGGCTGTTCGCTCACACCTTCTCAGGGCTCGTTGCTGATGCCGCTGGACACATGCCCCGCGGGCACATGCCGCGAGGCCGCATCGACGTGACCTGTCTGGTCGTCGAAAAAGAAATCGGGCTCGAACTCGCGCAGGAACTCGCCCTTGGGCAGGCCGCCGAGGAACATCGCTTCGTCGACGCGGATGTTCCAGTTCATCAGCGTGCGGATCGCGCGCTCGTGCGCCGGTGCGCTGCGCGCGGTGACCAACGCGGTGCGAATGCGCATCTGCGCGTTGCCCGCCATCTGCAGGCGATGCAGTGCCATCAGCAACGGCTTGAACGGCCCCTCGGGCAGTGGCAGGTCGGCCTTGCTGAGTTCATGGGCCTGGAAGGCGTCGAGCCCCTCGGCCTGGAACACGCGCTCGGCCTCGTCGGAGAACAGCACCGCGTCGCCGTCGAAAGCGATGCGCACTTCGTTCGGCCACGCATCGCTCGCCTTCACCGATTCGACCAGCACGCGCGCGGCCGGAAAGCCCGCGACCAGCGCCTCGCGCACGTCCTGCGCATTGACGGAAAGAAAGAGGTGCGCGCGCAGCGGGCGCAGGTAGCCGAAGGGCGGGCGGCCTTGCGTGAACACGCCGCGCTGCAGCTTGATGTCGGCGGCCGCGCTCGACTTGAAGATGCGCATGCCCGAGACCGGATCGTTGCGCGAGAGGATCACCACCTCCACGCGCTGCACGCCATCGTCGTTGAAGCGCAAGAGCTTCCGGATCAGCGAGTAAGCGATGCCGGGTGCGGCCGGCACGTCGAGCCGGTCGAGTTGCAGCTTCATGTAGCCCTCGTTGTCGCCGGCCTCGAAGATCCTGTTTTCTTCCTCGAGATTGAAAAGCGCCCGCGAGGAAATCGCGACCACGAGTTTGTCTTCGAGGGTGACTGGCATGGCGGCGTGCGGGCGGAGGTTCAGGAGGCGTCGTTGGGCGAGTAGTAGAGCGTATCCGACCAGTAGCCCAGACCCAACTCGCGCAAGGGCTCCTCGATGCTCTCCTGCGATGGCGTGAAGATCCGGTCCCAGAAGGTCTTTTTCTGCGGGGCCAGCCGGGTGATGGCGGCTTCGATCTCTGTGTCGATGTTCTGCACGTCGCGCAGCAAACTCTCGGCCTGTTCGCCCAGCGGCTCGTCGCCCATGTCGAGAATCTCGGCGCACTCCAGCACGAAGTAGCCGTTGCGGTCGGCGTGGCTGTTCAGGAAGTTCAGTGCCTGGTTGCGAAGCGGCGCGACGGATGGGTGGTCAATGCGGGCCAGGAACTGCTGGAGCCGGTCGATGCCCGCGCCGGCGCGGCCCGCGAGTGCGGTGGGTTCGTCCAGGTCGGTCCAGATCATCGAGCGGCACAGCTGCACGTCCGCGGACACCAGGAGCCGGTAGGCCAGCGGGATGTTGTACTTGCACTCCGAGAGGCCCTTGAGCTGTTTCGGATCGTTGCCTGCGGCGTCCGGGCCCGGAACGTAGGGGCTTGCGAACAGGTAGCTCCGATTGGCCATGGCGCGACTCCCGCTATTTGACGAACTGGTTCAGCTGGATGATCGGCAGCATCACGGCCAGCACGATCAACATCACCACGCCGCCCATCGCCACGATGAGCAGCGGCTCGAGGATGGTGGCCAGGTGCATCGCGCGGCGCTGCACTTCGGCGCCCAGCTGGTTGGCCGCGCGCTGCAGCATCAGCGGCAGGGTGCCGGTCTGTTCGCCCAGGCGCGCGAACATCGACACGAGGCCCGGAAAGCGCTTCTTCTGCGCGAGCGCCGAGGCCAGTGGCGCGCCTTCGCGCACCAGCACCAGCGCGTCGAGCGCATCGGCGCGCATCGCGCGGTTGCTGAGCGTTTCGGCGGCTGCCTGCAGCGCGCGCAGGATCGGCACGCCGGCCGTCGCCAGCATCGCGAGCGTGCTGGCGAAGCGCGCCGCGTTGTAGCCGCGCGCGAGCTTGCCCACCAGCGGCAGCTTGAGCCAGGCCGCATCGAACTTGAGGCGGAACGCCTCCTGCGCCAGCGCCACCCGCACGCCGATGGCGACGAGCACGACACCGCCCAGCATCCACCAGCCATAGTTGCGCACGCCCGCGCTCAGCGAGAGCATCACGGTGGTGAGGAAAGGCAGCGAGCGCTTGGTGCCCGCGAACACCTGCGCCACCTGCGGCACCACGTAGCTCACGAGAAAGATCACGATCACGATCGCCACCAGCGTGACGATGGCCGGGTACAGCGCCGCGCCGACCAGCTTCTGCTGCAGTGCCTGGCGTTCTTCCAGGTCGTCGGCCAGCCGGTCGAGCACGAGGCCCAAGTCGCCGCTCTGCTCGCCGGCGCCAATCACCGCGGTGTAGATGGGCGAGAACTCGCGCGAGTGCGCCGACAGCGCGCGCGCGAAGGGCGAGCCCGCATTGACTTCGGCGCGCAGCGAGGCGACGAGGTTGCGCTGCGGCTCGGACTCGGCTTCGTCGGTGAGCGCCGTGAGCGCGCGTTCGAGCGGCAGGCCCGACGAGACGAGGCCCGCCAGCTGGCGCGTCCACACCGCAAGGCCGGTCGAGTTGAAGACCCGCTTGCCGCCACCCAGCCAGCGCGAAAGACTGCTGCGCTGCCCGGTGCCGTTGATGTGGTCGCTGCCGACCGGCGTGACCGACAGCGGAATCAGCGCCTGCGCGCGCAGCAGGCTGCGGGCGCTGCGCGCGGTGTCGGCTTCCAGCACGCCTTCGCGCGACTGGCCGCTGGCATCGATGGCTTCGAAGGAATAGGCGGGCATGGCGGGCGCTGGTCGCTAATCGCGTGTCACGCGCAGCAGTTCTGCGCGCGAAGTGATGCCGGCCTGCACCAGCCGTTCGCCGTCTTCGCGCATGAGCCGCAGGCCGCCAAGCGCGCCGGCCTTGAGCAGTTCGCTCTCGGCCGCCTTGCTGTGGATGAGGCCCTGCACGGTTTCGTCCGCCACCAGCAGTTCGAAGATGCCGGTGCGGCCCTGGTAGCCCGTTTGCCCGCAGACATCGCAGCCCGCGCCCGAACAGCTCGTGCAGACCTTGCGCACGAGGCGCTGCGCAAGCACGCCCAGCAGCGACGAGCTCAGGAGGAAAGGCTCCACGCCCATGTCGGTGAGACGTGTGACGGCGCTGACCGAATCGTTGGTGTGAAGCGTGGCCAGCACCAGGTGACCGGTGAGCGAAGCCTGGATCGCGATCTGCGCAGTTTCGAAGTCGCGGATTTCGCCGATCATGATCACGTCCGGGTCTTGCCGGAGGATGGCGCGCAGGGCCTTGGCGAAGGTGAGCTCGATCTTGGCGTTGATCTGCGTCTGGCCCACGCCCGGCAGCTCGTACTCGATGGGGTCTTCCACCGTCATGATGTTGCTGCGGCTCGCATCGAGCCGGGCCAGCGCGGCG
>Ga0163161_10002999_pt1 | contig 11936 bp, 6 predicted proteins | sample S45metaG_FD_129847 | JGI IMG/M metagenome (GOLD analysis project Ga0163161, IMG submission 129847) | Switchgrass rhizosphere microbial communities from Kellogg Biological Station, Michigan, USA - S4-5 metaG | ecosystem: Host-associated > Plants > Roots > Rhizosphere > Soil | place: USA: Michigan... | reverse complement strand
ACAACAGATTTCAGGGATGACCTTCGCAATATTAAAGTGCCCCTTCTTGTGCTTCACGGTAAAGCAGATGAAACGGTGCCGATAGATGCATCTGCCGAAGAAACGGTTAAAATGGTTCCGCATGCACAATACATCGTTTATGATGATGCCCCTCACGGTCTATTTTATACACACAAAGAAAAATTCAACGAGGATATAGTGAATTTTATTAATTCATAAATTGTCCCTCTATATATAGTTAAAGCCCTTTCGATAAATAACGAAAGGGCTTTTTGTATTAGGAGTTTTTATCATAAATTACCTCACTGCATCCATTACTTCTTCCTCATGGGTTACGTTACTTATATTGATTGCTGTCTCTATTAGCGCGAGGTGGGAATAGGCTTGAGGAAAATTTCCTAAAAGTCTTTTTGTCTTAAAATCAATATCTTCGCTAAACAAACCTAGATGATTACTATAAGATAGTAGTTGATCAAACATTTTCTCTGCTTTTCTGGTTTCGCCTATTTTATACAGGCTGTTAATGAACCAGAAGGTACAGATAGTAAATGATGACGATGGCAAACCAAAGTCGTCTTTATTTTTGTATCGGTATAAAAGTCCATCGTTGCTTAGATCTTTTTCTATAGCGTGAACTGTCGCTACATACTTAGGATCCATTGCATTTATAAAGCCATAATTTTCCATCAGCAGCACCGATGCATCGAGATCATCTGAACCGTATGATTGAGTAAATGCCTGTACGTTTTCATTCCAGGCATTATCCATTATATCCCTGCGGATAGATTCTTCCAAAGTTTCCCATTTTGATATTTTAGACGTCCTGCCTAATATTTTAGCAACTTTAATGGCTCTGTCTATGGCCGTCCAGCACAATACTTTAGAGAAGGTAAAATGCCTTTCTTCAGTACGGAATTCCCAAATACCTTTATCAGGTTCCTGCCAGTGGCTGCCCACTACCCATACAATACCTTTTGTAATGTTCCACAGCTCTTCGGCATTTTGAATATCGTTGCTAAAATTAACGAGCTGCAGGTATATAACATCCATAAGAATGCCGTATATATCGTTTTGGCGCTGTGTAAAGGCTGCATTACCAATGCGTACCGGTTTTGAGTCCATATAACCGCTAAGATGATCCAGTGTTTCTTCTTTGAGGTCTTTCTCTTTATTGATGCCATACATGATCTGTAGTTTCTCATCCTTATTAGGCATAATATCTATAATGAATTGAAGGTAGTCTTTGGCCTGTTTACGATGGCCAATGTCTGATATTACCTTGACCACCATAGAGGCATCGCGTATCCAGCAGAAGCGATAATCCCAGTTACGTACCTCGCCTATAGTTTCAGGCAGCGAGGTGGTAGCCGCAGCAAGTACCGCCCCGGTCTTATCGTAGGTAAGCAGCTTTAGGGTTATCGCGCTTCGCGCTATCTGGGCATTGTATCTTTTATAAGACGTAGTGCTGTCTGACCAGTTAAGCCAATACGTTTTGGTACGCTCAAATTCAAGGTATATCTTGTTTACCGTCTGGTCGAATATCTTTTCATTATAGGCTAACAGGAAAAAGCCGTCTCCGTTAAGTTCTATAGGTGTGCCATCGGCTACAGCCTGCTTATCAAAGCTTGTGTGTAAAAATAAAGAATTGAATTTGGCACTGTTAGTGAGGCTTACTATGTAATCGTTTTTAACATACGTTACGGTATGCCCGGCAGCATATTCCAGCTTTGGGTCATATTTAACCGTAAATAACGGTTTGCCTGAAAGCCGTTTGATATAACGTATCAGTTCCGGTGGTGTGTTGTAAGAACCATCCTCTTTGTAATATCTGGGCATGAAATCGTTTATCTCAAACGCATCGGTACCATTACTAAAGATAGTAACCAGTATCGCTGTATTCTCGATGTAGTGCTGGCGTATAGTATAGCTTTCATCGGTTATGATCTCAAAGCTTCCCCCGATTTTCTCGTCAAGTATTTTCGCAAAAACTGATGATGAATCGAACTTTGGAAGACAGCACCATTCGATAGATCCGGTGTCTGAAATCAACGCTGCACTTCTGCAATTTCCGATTATGCCATAATTTAAATTTTTCATAAAGTCTTTATTTTACTAGCCTTTCGGCTCATTGTTCACTAAATTTATAAAAATGAAACCTTAACCGCAAATACTTTAGCATGAATAAAACAATTATTGTTTCTAACCGACTGCCTGTAAATCTTAAAATTGATAACCGCCAATTGCAGGTAGAAACCAGCGTAGGCGGACTGGCAACGGGTATGAAGTCTGTGCATTCTGAAGGAAATGGCATCTGGATAGGGTGGTCCGGACTTACAGAAGAACAACTTGATGCAGAACTTACCGAAAAAGTAGATGAAGCACTGCAAAAAGAAAAATGCGCTACTGTAAGCCTGACCGAAAAAGATGTTGAAAATTTTTATTTTGGCTTTAGCAACAGGACGCTCTGGCCTATGTTTCATTACTTTCAGGAATACACCGAGTTTGAACTCGAACAATGGAACTCCTATAAAGAAGTAAACCGCAAATTTGCCGATGAAGTTTTGGCGTATGCCAATGAAGGCGACATGATCTGGGTACACGACTATCAGCTTATGCTCTTACCGCAGATGATTCGGGATAAAAATCCTGCTCTTACTATAGGCTTCTTTTTACACATTCCCTATCCGTCATACGAAATATTCAGGACGTTCCCATGGCGTGAAGAATTGCTCAACGGAGTGCTCGGCGCTAATCTGGTAGGTTTTCATACTTACGATTATGTTAGGCACTTTTTAAGTTCGGTTAAGCGCATTAAAGGGCTTGAAACCAAATTTAACGATATCGTTTATGATGGGCGCACTGTAAAAGTGGATTCATTCCCTATGGGGATTGACTACAACCAGTTCAACAATGCTGCGCAGGAGCATAAAACAAGGCCTGAAGATAAAAAGTCTGACCTTATGCGTAAGCTCGAAGAGCACAGCCTCCACTTTGGCGATAATAAACTTATCCTTTCCATAGACAGGATGGACTATACCAAAGGTATACCTAACAGGATTCTTGCTTTTGAATATTTCCTGAATAAATATCCTGAGTACAAAGAAAAAGTACGGCTCGTTATGCTTGCTGTACCGTCACGATCTAATGTGCCGCAGTATCAGAAGCTAAAGCGCGAGACAGACGAGCTTGTAGGGCGTATAAACGGGCAATTTGCCACTGTTAACTGGACGCCTATCTGGTATTTTTACCGCTCTATGCCTTTTGAAGACCTTATTGATCTTTACGCTTCATCGCAGGTAGCACTTGTTACGCCTATTCGCGATGGTATGAATCTGGTTGCCAAAGAATATGTAGCATCCCGGGCAGACAACGACGGTGTATTGGTATTAAGCGAAATGGCAGGAGCGGCAAAAGAACTGCATGAAGCGCTGCTTATCAATCCGAATAATTTTGAGCAGATTGCCGACACGTTAAAGTTTGCTCTTGAAATGCCTCCTGACGAACAGTCCAGCAGGATTTTGCAGATGAAAGAAAGGATTTCCCGATACAATGTGGAAAAATGGTCGGAAGAGTTTATGAAGGCGCTGTATTCATCAGCTCAGGAGCCTGAAGTACAGGTTACACGGGAACTTACCACCGAAGTATTTGCAGCTATGGGCAATGACTATGATTCAGTCCAAAAAAGGCTTTTCCTTCTAGATTATGACGGCACCCTTGTAGGGTTTAAAAACACTCCTGCCGAAGCCTTTCCTGACGATAAGCTTTTTGATTTATTAGACAGCCTTGCTGCGGATGAAAATAATGAGGTTGTAATTATAAGCGGTCGTGATCATGATACTCTCGGGAAATGGTTTGGGCATAAAAATTACACGCTTATTACCGACCATGGTGTCTGGTTGAGGCGTAAGGGCCGCGACTGGGAGGCAATAGAACGCGTAAAAAGTGATTGGAAGGAAAACATACGCCCCATCATGGAGACGTTTGTAGACCGTACTCCGGGATCGTTTATTGAAGAGAAAAACTATTCGCTGGCGTGGCATTACCGCAAGGCAGATGGCGAATTGGCAGATATACGTGCCAAAGAACTTGAGTTTGTGCTTAACAGCCTTATAAGTAACAATTCGCTTGCGGTATTAGAAGGTAATAAAGTATTGGAGATCAAAAACAGTAATGTGAATAAGGGGCGTGCTGCAGGCAGGCTGCTTGCCGGTGCAGCTTACGATTTCATTTTTGCGATAGGCGACGACTGGACCGATGAGTATATGTTTGAAGAGTTGCCTGTTCCGGCATATACTGTAAAAGTAGGCAGCGCTAAAACCCATGCCCGCTTTTATGTTAAGGACAATAGCACTGTGCGCCTCATACTGGAAGGCTTTGCAGGAAGCAAAACGGTTCAGGAGCAGGTATATAACTAGTACAACAATTATGACAAACTGCTACTTTTTATAAAAGTTACAAGTATTAATTCAAAAACAAAAAAAATTATGGCTATAGCAACCATTAATCCCTTTAACAACAAGGAAGTAAAAAAATTTGATGTGTTCAGCGAAAGCACTATTGATGAAAAGGTAAGTAGCGCAGACAAGGCATATAATGTATGGAGAGATAAACCTGTGGAAGAGAGGGCAAAACTGCTTGCCAAAGTAGCGCAACTGCTTCAGGAGAAAAAGAAAGAGCTGGCAAAACTTATTACACTGGAAATGGGTAAACTGATAGGGGAGAGCGAAGACGAAATTGATATTAGCTCTGCCATCTTTAAATACTATTCCGATAACGCCGAAAAATTCCTTGAGGACAAACCATTTGAGGTTAAAGAAGGTAAGGCGTATGTAAGATACAGCCCTATCGGAGTTATCCTTGGCGTAGAGCCATGGAATTATCCGTTCTATCAGGTAGCGCGCATAGCTGCGCCTAATATTGCCGTGGGTAATGTTATTATGATTAAACACGCCAGTAATGTACCGCAATGTGCTCAGGCTATTGAAGATATATTTAAAGAGGCAGGCGCCGAAGAAGGAATTTATACCAATCTGTTTGTTGCCGGCGACAAAATTGGAAAATTGGCTGAAGATGAACGTATCAAAGGGCTTTCACTTACAGGCAGTGAAAAAGCTGGTGCAAGCCTTGCTGAGGCAGCAGGTAAAAACCTTAAAAAATCGGTGCTGGAACTTGGTGGCAGCGATCCGTTCATCGTGCTGGATGATGCCGATCTTGACAACGCCGTCGCACAGGCGTTTGACGGACGTATGAAAAACATGGGCCAGTCGTGTACGGCTGCCAAGCGTATGATCGTTTTGGAATCTGTTGCAGATGAGTTTCTTGAGAAGCTTACCAAAAAAATGTCTGGGCTTAAGGTAGGCAACCCTGCAGATGAATCGACCGAAATAGGTCCGTTAAGCAGTGAAGACGCTGCTAAACAGCTTGCTGAGCAGGTGGAAGATACGGTAAGAGCAGGTGCTAAGGCAGTTATTGGCGGTAAACGACTTGATAGGGAAGGTGCCTTTATGGAGCCTACGATCCTTACCGATATCAAACCGGGAATGAGGGCTTACCACGAAGAATTATTTGGCCCTGTTGCTTCATTTTACAGGGTTAAGGATGAAAATGAGGCAATTAAGCTGGCTAACGATTCAACTTTTGGGCTTGGTGGGGCCGTATTTAGTAAAGATATTGCGCGTGCAGAGAAAGTAGCGTTGCAGATAGAAACAGGTATGGTATTTATTAACGAACCTACCAATTCAAGTCCGGAACTTCCTTTCGGAGGAACAAAAAGGTCAGGTTACGGAAGGGAACTTTCAAGTTTAGGAATTGAAGAATTTGTGAACAAAAAACTGATACGCATCAGCGGAAAATAAAAACTGGTAATTCCAAAAAAAAGCCTGCCGGATTGAAAAATCTTAGCAGACTTTTTGTGCTTAAAATCGAAAAACCAAATGCGTAACATTATTTTACAAAATATTGATTTACAGATTTTTGGCTTACTATAATTTTGCGCACAAAAACGGCGTTTTGAGAACCAAAAGCGTAACATTAAAAAAGGCGGTTTATGTTACTAAACCGCCTTTTTTGTTATTGTTTTATCCAGGAATTATCGCTGGAATCGATATCAGGAAGAAGTCGCAACGGATCAATATCTATAGCTTTCACTTTTTTAGCGGAGTTAAGCATGTAGTTCCATTCGTTCGTACGCTGCCATATTTCTACAGGCAGGGTTTTGGTTTCTTTTGTATCGTCATCATAAACAACTTTAAACACTACCGGCATTGGTACATCGCCTTTGTTTATAAAGGTGATAACAGCGTTATCAGCATTCTGAACCACTTTCGTAACGCCAAGATCTATGTTTCCACTGCCCATAAACCAGCCTCTCCAAAACCAGTTAAGATTCTCTCCGGCGCCATTATCCATTGCATTAAAGAAATCTGAAGGCTGTGGATGTTTGTAAGACCAGTTCTTAATGTATGCCTTAAATGCATAATCAAAACGTTCAGGGCCAAGTATGTATTCACGAAGCAGGATAAGACCTGTTGCAGGTTTAGAATATGCTGTATAGCCTAAGTTCATGGGCCTTGCCACGTCAGGATATGTAGCAATGCTCTCCCTGTATTTTGATTTGAACCAAAATACTCCGTTACGGCCTTTGGCAGCGTCGGTAGGGTATTCTCCATTGTTAAATGCTAATGTGCTGTAGTAGTTAATAAAGGTATTGAAACCTTCATCCATCCATGCATAACGGCGTTCGTTAGAACCTACGATCATAGGGAACCAGTTATGGCCAAACTCGTGATCGGTCACTTCCCAAAGATCCTGTCCATGGCTTGAAGCGTGGCAGAATGATAAGCCTGGATACTCCATACCGCCAACGTTTGATGCAACGTTTACTGCATTTGGATAAGGATATTCAAACCATTTTGTAGAATAATGTTCTATAGAGGCTTTAGTATATTCTGTAGAACGTCCCCAGGCTTTATCGCCGGCACTTTCTTTAGTATATACCGATTGTGATACTGATTTTTTACCGCTTGGCAGGTTGATACGTGAAGCATCCCATATAAATGCTTTAGACATTGCAAATGCAACATCGCGGCTGTTCTTCATTTTAAAATGCCATGTAACTTTTCCGTTTTGTACAGGTCGTGTTACTTTAGTGTTTCCAACTTCGTTAGCAGAGATAAGGAAAACAGTCTTGTCACTTTGTGCTGCTTTTTCCCAACGGCTTACCAGTTCTTTTGATAGTGCTTCTTTAGGGTTTGCAAGCTCTCCTGAACCTACAACAATATAATCATAAGGAACGGTTACTTTATAATCATAGTCGCCATAATCAAGATAGAATTCGCCTGCTCCAAGATAAGGTTCGGTATTCCATCCTGTTACATCATCAAAAACGGCGACACGCGGATACCATTGTGCCATGGAATATACAACGCCATCTTTGGTTTTCAGCTGGCCCATGCGATCCATCCCTTCCTCAGGAATCTTAAATTCAAAATCCATGCTTACGGTAGCTACACCACCTTTAGAAGCAATAGGCTCATTAAAGAACACCTGCATACGGGTATCGGTAACCAGGAATCTTGAAGACGCCTCTCCCTTAACTTTAGCAGAAAGTCCTGTGATCTTAAAACCACCATCGGTATCACCTGCATAACGGTTTCTGCCGTCAATAGGGGTTGTCAATGTACCACGGGAATCTGCAGTAAAGCGGTTTTGTTCCACATACATCCATATATAGCTAAGATCTTCAGGGCTATTGTTGTGATAAGTTAGGGTCAGCTTTCCTTTAAGGGTGCCGGCTTTATCATTAAACTCGGCATCAATAGCATAATCTGCCCTGTTTTGCCAGTATTCCGGTCCGGGAACGCCCGACGCTGTACGGTAAGTGTTACCTCTACGGTACATAACGTCATCAAATTTTGACTGATTGTTAGGGAGTATCTCCTGCGCAAAAGCAGCCAATCCGCTAAAGCAGAAAAACAATAGGAATTTGTTTATTCTCATTAATTGTATAGGTTAATTGGGTAATAGTTGTTTAAGTAAGCGCAAACGTCAAATATACCGAACTTATCATTATTACAAAAAAAATATTTGACATTGTGAATTGGTCATTTTTTTCAATAAAATCGGGATTGAGATTTAAGTTTTAAGTACTTTTGCAACGATTTACAAAAACAACTTTCCGCGCTCATGGATAAAATTATTTCGTTCTTTTCCTCAACACGTTTAATGGCTGTACTTTTTCTCGTTTTTGCACTTGCAATGGGTATTGGTACATTTATAGAAGACGCTTATAACACAGATACTGCACGTATATTCATTTACAACGCAAAATGGTTTGAAGCCATCATGCTGCTGTTTGTGATTAACTTTTTTGGTAATATTAAACGCTACCAGCTTCATAAAAAGGAAAAGTGGGCCACTTTGCTGCTTCACCTTTCGTTTATATTCATTATCATAGGTGCGTTTGTTACGCGTTACATCAGCTATGAAGGTATGATGCCAATAAGGGAAGGTGCTGCCGAGAGCCGTTTTTATTCTGATAAAACATATCTTACAGTATTTGTTGATGGTGAATATGAGGGAGAAATGCGTCGCAGGACGTTTGAAGAACACCTGCTTCTTTCTCCAGTAGCAAATAATAACTTCTCTATCTCTGAAAAGTTTGCTGATATCCCTTTTGACGTAGAATACAAGGATTTTAAGCTTGGCGCAAAAGAAACAGTTGCAGAAGATCCTAAAGGAATTTACTACCTGAAACTGGTTGAAGCCGGAGACGGAGGCCGCCATGAGCATTACCTTAAAGAAGGAGAGGTACAAAACATACATAACCTTCTTTTTGCGCTTAATATCCCTACTGAAGGGGCAATAAACATTACTATCAAAGATGGTAAATATACCATCAAAACCCCATTTGAAGGAGATTATATGCGAATGGCAGATAAAGCTACGGGAGATGTAGTCAAAGATGCCGATCAGCCGCTGATGTTCCGTTCCTTATATAATGTCGCAAACGCACGTTTTGTATTTCCTGATGCACCAATCAAAGGAAAGGTTGACTATATAGCAAGTAAAGATTTTAAGACTAAAGAAGAATCGGCACTTACTGTTGTAGTGAAATCAGAGGGGGAGGAAAAAGAGGTAACGCTTTTAGGCGGTAAAGCCAAAATGGGTGTACCGCAATCATTCAAATTAGGCAAACTGGAATATACGCTTATGTATGGCAGCAGGACGTATACGCTTCCTTTTGCCATAAAGCTGAATGATTTCATTGCTAATAAATATCCGGGTACTGAGTCAAGCTACGAATCGTTCGAAAGCAAGGTTACTGTTGAAGACAAAGAGCAGAACACGACTTTTGATGCCCGAATCTATATGAACCACGTACTTGATTATAACGGTTACAGATTCTTTCAGTCAGGTTTTGATCCTGATGAAAAAGGAACTAATCTTTCTGTTAGCCATGATTTTTACGGTACCTGGATAAGCTACATTGGGTACTTCTTATTATACATTGGTCTTATGGCAATATTATTTGATAAAAATACGCGATTTGGCGACCTTAAACGCAAACTGGATAAGGTTAAGGCAAAGAAAGCCGCGCTATCTGCAATTGCATTTTTCTTATTTGTGTTTACGGGGTATTCTCAAAACCACATGCACGATCAGCCTACCGAGGCACAAATGGATTCTATCATCTTGAAGTACAAGGTTAGCGAAGAACATGCTGCTAAATTTGGCCGAATGATCATTCAGGATGCAGGGGGAAGGATGAAGCCTATTAATACATTCTCTTCAGAACTTTTAAGAAAAGTGAGCAAGAGCGATACGTACAAAGGGCTTAATTCAGACCAGGTATTCCTTTCTATGGCCATGATGGACCAAATGTGGTTTAGTGTGCCGATTATTCAGCTTAAAAGAGGTAACGATAGCTTAAGGATAGTCGCCGGACTTGAAAAAGAAGCAAAATTTGCTGCGCTATCTGACTTTTTTGATGCACAGGGTAATTACAAGCTTACAAAAATACTTGAAAAAGCGTACCGAGTAAAAGAAGCTAATGAGTTTGAGAAAGATTACATGGATATCGATAAAAGGATAAACCTTTTATATTCTGCATTAACAGGGCAGATATTAAAAGTATATCCTGTTCCAAATGATAAAGGAAATAAATGGGTTTCTTATCTTGAAATCCCTCAGGTTAAAAACCCCGAGCTTGACAAGATTAAAAATGTTTTGCCGTTTTATATACAGGCGTTAGCCGAGGCAAGCCAGAATAATGACTACAAGCTTGCAAACAGCCTTCTTGAAGGCCTGACTAAATACCAGCATAAGTATGGGGCCAGTATCATGCCAAGTGACGATAAAGTAAACACGGAAATTTTATATAATAAATATGATATCTTTAAAAAGCTTTATAGTTATTATGCATTAGCAGGTATTTTAATGTTCCTGTTTGCTATTATAAAAATATTCAACTCACGTAAATGGGTTAGTGTAACAGTTCAAATTTTTAATATAATAGTTGGCTTGCTTTTCCTTTTGCATACTGCGGGACTTATTGCGCGATGGTATATATCTGGCCACGCTCCCTGGAGTAATGCCTACGAATCTGTTATTTATGTTGCCTGGGCAACGACGTTCTTCGGCCTTGCTTTTGGATTTGGATTCAAACAAATCAGTTTTACTTCGGGCATTCGTTCAGTATTTCGTTTTTCATCCGAAAACAGATCAGAGCTTACAGTTGCTTCAACAGCCTTTGTGGCAGCTATGGTACTGTGGGTTGCGCATCAAAGCTGGACTGACCCTGAAATAGGTAATCTTGTGCCTGTACTTAACTCGTACTGGCTTATGATTCACGTTGCGGTTATTGTAGGTTGCTACGGACCATTTACATTAGGCATGATTTTAGGTCTTGTTTCTCTTATCCTTATGATATTTACTAACGATAAGAACAAGGTAAAAATGGAACTCAATATAAAAGAGCTTACTTATATAAATGAGATGACGCTTACCGTAGGACTTGTGATGTTGTCTATTGGCAACTTCCTTGGCGGGCAATGGGCTAATGAAAGTTGGGGGCGCTACTGGGGATGGGATCCTAAAGAAACCTGGGCGCTGGTAAGTATTATGGTATACGCCTTTGTAATACACATGCGTTTTGTTCCTGCGTTAAGAGGTTCATGGATATTTAACTTCTTTAGCGTTTTGGCCTTTGCCTCTATACTAATGACTTATTTTGGGGTAAATTTCTACCTTACAGGACTGCATTCGTATGCTAGTGGTGAGGTAAGGACACCAGTATATTTCCTTTACATGGCTATTGGCGTATTTATTATAGGAACACTTGCATATGTGAAGTACAGGAAATATTTTAAGAAATAATTTTTTGTAATTTTAGATCATTAAAAATTAAAACGATGAAAAAATTTGCAATTGCAATGATGGGGGCAGCTTTATTATTTAGCTGCCAGAACCAGGCTCAGACTAAAAAAACTAAAACCACAAAAGAAACAACTAAGACTATGTCGGCATCAAACATATACGGGTTTAAAGTTACTGACCTTAGCGGAAAAGAATTTGATTTTGCTTCACTTAAAGGTAAAAAAGTAATGATAGTAAATACCGCGTCTAAATGCGGACTTACGCCTCAGTACAAAGACCTAGAGGCATTGTACAAAGACTATAAAGACAGAGGTTTTGTAATTGTAGGTTTCCCTGCAAATAACTTTGCTGCACAGGAGCCCGGCACAAACAAAGAAATCGCTGAATTCTGCCAGCTGAATTATGGTGTCACTTTTCCAATGATGGATAAGATATCAGTTAAAGGAGATGATATGGCGCCAATCTATCAGTTTCTTACTCAAAAAAGTAAAAACGGACTTCAGGACAGCGAGGTAGAATGGAATTTCCAAAAATACCTTATCAACGAAAAAGGTGAACTT
>Ga0163161_10002994_pt1 | contig 11947 bp, 8 predicted proteins | sample S45metaG_FD_129847 | JGI IMG/M metagenome (GOLD analysis project Ga0163161, IMG submission 129847) | Switchgrass rhizosphere microbial communities from Kellogg Biological Station, Michigan, USA - S4-5 metaG | ecosystem: Host-associated > Plants > Roots > Rhizosphere > Soil | place: USA: Michigan... | reverse complement strand
TTCAACGAGAATAAAATTGGCATCCGATGGAAATACTCTTTTGACTTTTGGCAACTGAATTAAAGCTGCACTTAAAAGTTCCCGCTCTTCTACTGTGGCCTTAATCCAGTCGTTGACCTGTGCTACATTTTTCAGGGCTTCAAGGGCAATGTCCTGAGTGGCCTGGTTGATGTTGTAAGGTGGTTTGATTTTGTTCAGGATGTCGATGACCGGGCGGGGCGCGAAGGCCATGCCTAAGCGTAAAGCAGCAAGACCCCAGGCTTTGGAAAAAGTTTGCAGGACCACCAGGTTTGGGTATTCGGTCAGTTCCTGGATAAAGGTCTTTTGTTTGGCATAATTGATATAGGCTTCATCGATAACCACCAACCCTTTAAAGTTGGCCAGGATGGTTTCAATATCGGTACGGATAATGGAATTGCCGGTTGGATTGTTTGGGGAACAGATGAAGATCAGTTTAGTATGCTCATCAATGGCTTCTGCAATGCCTTCCAGATCTAACTGGAAATTGGGCAGCAAGTTCACTTTACGGAGTTCTACATTGTTGATCCCTGCGGAGACTTCATACATACCATAAGTAGGGGGAAGTACGATGACGTTGTCTTTGCCCGGTTCACAGAAGGCACGGTAGAGCAAGTCTATGGCTTCATCGCTTCCATTGCCTAAAAAGGTGTTTTCTATAGGTACACCTTTGATTTTACTGATGGCTTCTTTTAGATCCAGTTGTAAAGGGTCTGGGTATCTGTTGTAGTTCTGTTCCAGCGGAGATCCGTAGCTGTTTTCATTGGCGTCCAGAAATACACTGGCTTGTCCTTTATATTCATCCCGCGCCGTAGAATAAGGGCGGAGGTTTTTGATGTTTTCGCGTTGTAGGTTATTAATATCCATCTTTTGTAGTTAAACGAATAGTGATTGCATTTTTGTGTGCCTGTAGGCCTTCGGCGGCGGCCAGGACTTCTACTGTTTTTCCGATTTGGTTCAAGCCTTCCGGACTGATGTGCTGGAAGGTGATCTTTTTAACAAAGGAGTCTATAGATACACCGGAATAGGCTTTGGCAAAGCCACTGGTTGGCAGGGTGTGATTGGTTCCTGAGGCATAATCTCCGGCACTTTCGGGGGTAAGGTTACCCAGAAAGACAGATCCTGCATTGCTGATCTGAGGGATTAAGGCCTGGAAGTGATCTGTGGCCAGGATCAGGTGTTCCGGGGCATAGGTGTTGGAAAAAGACATGCCTTCTGCCAGCGTATCTGTTTTTACCGTATAGGAATTGGCGATGGCTTTTGCTGCGATATCTTTTCTTGGCAGGGCTTCGAGTTGCCTGGCGATTTCCTGAAGGGTTTGGTCAATGATCTGACTGGAAGTACAGACCAGGATGGCCTGACTATCGGTACCGTGTTCTGCTTGTGCAAGCAGGTCGGAAGCGATATAAGCCGGATTGGCTGTTTCGTCGGCCAGGACCAGTACTTCTGAAGGACCGGCAGGCATATCTATAGCTGTAAGTGTGGTTGCCTGTACCAGTTGTTTGGCATAAGTCACGTAACGGTTGCCAGGTCCAAAGATCTTATCTGCCTTTGGGATGCTTGCGGTGCCGTAGGCCATGGCGCCAATGGCTTGTGCCCCGCCGGCCAGGTAAATCTTATCTATGTCCAAAAGCTTTGCGCAATAAGCCAGGTAGCAATTGGTTTTTCCATTGGCCTGGGGCGGAGAGCAAACGATGATCTCCTTACAGCCTGCCAGTTTTGCCGGGATGCCCAGCATCAGGAAGGTGCTTGGCAGAACAGCGGTGCCGCCGGGTACATAGAGACCTACTTTTTCAATAGCTCTGGTTTCTCTCCAGCAAGTGACGCCGGGCATGGTTTCTACCGGTGCTTCTTTAGCGATCTGTGCAGCATGAAACTTTTTTATGTTGGCATAAGCCTGGTCAATGGCAGCTTTTTCTGCTTCCGGAATTTCAGCGGCTATAGCGTTAATTTCTTCCTGATCAAGGAACAGGCAGTCCAGTTTTACTTTGTCGAACTGAAATGCATAGTCGAGAAGGGCTTCATCTCCATTGGTTTTTACCTGGTTAATGATGTCTTTTACACGCTGGTCTATGCTTTGATCGTCTTCCAGTTGTCTGGTGCATAATGCAGCAATATCCTGTTTCGACAGATCTTTATAACTATATGTTTTCAATGTCTTATCGTTTATGATGAACTCGTATTTCCAGGGCTGTTGCCTAGGAGATGATTTTCTCGATCGGCATGACTACAATACCCTCTGCACCTGCAGCTTTCAGGCTGTTGATCTTTTCCCAGAAATCATGTTCGGCAATAACGGAATGAACGGCCACCCAGTCTTCATCAAAAAGTGGAACGACGGTTGGACTTTTTACGCCGGGAAGCAGGTTTACGATTTTCTCCAGGTCTTTTTTGGCCACATTCAGGACCACATATTTGGTTTCTTTTGCACGCAGTACAGAGCGGATGCGCTGTAAAAGTTCCTGCACTTCCGGCAACAGGTCGGAGCCCTCTTTTCCGATCAGTACCGCTTCAGATTTCATGACTTCTGCAAAGGGTTTCAGGCCATTGCTTTTCAAAGTACCACCAGTAGAAACGATATCACAGATGGCATCGCTCAGGCCCAGTCCTGGACCAATTTCTACCGAACCGGAAATGGTACGGATGTCTGCATTGACATGGTTGTCTTTAAGGTATTTTTCCAGGATTACCGGATAAGAAGTCGCGATGGCTTTACCACCCAGCTGAGCAATTTCAGTGATCTGGCTTTCGTTCGGAATGGCAATTTTCAGGGTACATTTCCCAAAGCCCAGTTTTTGTAGATAGGTTACCTCAGCGCCGGCTTCGGTGATCACATTTTCTCCTACGATACCCAGATCTGCAATGCCGTCCTGAACGTATTCAGGAATGTCGTCGTCGCGAAGGAAAAGAATTTCCAGTGGGAAATTGGTTACGGATGTAATAAGGGAACTTTTGTAGTTTTCGAAAGAAAGGCCACAGTTTTTAAGGATCTCTACTGATTTTTCGTTTAATCTACCCGATTTCTGGATAGCTATTTTAAGTGTTTTCACTATTGCTGATTATGGTATGGAACAAGAAATATAAATTCGGAAACAGGTTTTGAAGTACAAAACATTACATATACATCGCCAATTGGCGATGGTGCAGATGTAAGTGATGGTTCAAATGTTTTTTCATTTATTATAAGTTCCTAATCGTTAATGCAATGCATCTTGAGGAATGCAAATATATCGATTGAAACGACAAATCAAAAAATAAATGGCATTTAATTTGATTTTGTATGTTTGTAACATATTTACTGATTTGAAAAAAACATTTACGCTAATTTTTTTGTGTGCCTTATTGCTTCAGGCCTGCAACTGGTTTAAGAAAACGCCCGAAGTGGGCCTTGTTTTAGCAGAGCATTTTAAGAATAAACTGTACAAAGACTTTGATACAGCGGCTTATAACCAGGTTTTTAATCAACGCCTGGAGGAATCCCAAAAGCATTTAACCAATCCAAAAACCCTTAAAGCTTATTATGAGCACAAGGAGGGAAGTCCTGTATTTGTAACCCATCATTATGTCAATGGTGATCTGGATAGTTTGATCAGCTATCTGGAAAAGAGCGGGGAACATGGCTTCAATCCGTCTTTATTTGGCTTGAAACGGCTCAAAGAATTGAAAATGAGCCTGGATGCGAATGATTTCAAAACCATTGATGCGCTTTATCCGGTGGTGGCTGATCTGGAGTTGAATGCATCGGAGTCATTGATCAAATATTATGATTTTGTGAATTTTGGTGTGCTGAACCCCCGTAAGATCTTAAGCCGGTATTATATTCCTGTTAAAAGGCCGGACAGTGCGGGTATTGTTAAGCTGCTGGATGCCAGGAGTTATGCCGCTGAGTTGAGTGCAGCACAACCAAAGTCGGCACAATATGTGGCTTTAAAGAAGGAATTGGCCCGGCATAACCTGAAGGATACGGCTGACCAGAGGGCCAGAACCATCCTGGTCAATATGGAGCGACTGCGGTGGAAACTTCCCGAAACGGGTACCCAATATGTGGAAGTGAACATTCCTGATTTCTCTTTAACCTGGTTTAAGGATGGGGACACTTTAAAAAATATGAAGGTTTGTGTTGGGGGGAAAAGAGAGCAGGGCTATGAGGAAAAGATCAGAGCTTATCTTAAATCCGGTAAACTGGATGATAAACCAAAAAATCATGAAACCCCGATATTGTTCAGTAAACTCAATTCTATACAGGTAAATCCAGTTTGGAATATTCCTGCGAGCATTGCACAGAGTGAAATTTATTATCAGGCAGCCAGAGATCCTTATTATTTGTCCAACAGTAATATCAAAGTCTACTATAAAGGACAGTTGGTGACGGATCCGGATACTATACAATGGAATCATTATTCAAGAGAGCGTTTGCCTTTTAAATTTAAGCAGGGGTCTGGTGGAGGAAATGCTTTAGGGAAGTTTAAGTTTATTTTCGACAATGGCTCGAGCATTTATTTGCACGATACCAATAATAAATCTGCTTTTGCCCGGGCGAACCGGGCCATCAGCCATGGTTGTGTGCGTGTGGAAAAACCTTTGGAATTTGCTGAAATGCTGGTGAACGATAAATATCAGTTCGATCAGTTGCGTATGGAGGTTAACCTGCCGCCATTGGATACCACCAAAATGGAGGTGTACAAGAAAAAATTAGCTAAAAAGGCAGATACGGTAAATGTTTTTGAGCTGAAGCCAAAATGGTTCAGTACGAAGAAACAGGTACCGTTGATCATCAATTACATCACAGCCTGGTGGCAGAATGGTGCTCTGCAGGTGCGTCCGGATGTTTATGGATTAGATGAAACACTTTGGAGTAAATTGCAAAAATTTCTCTAACTTTGGTTTTTAATGAATTTCCTATATCCAGGTTTTCTTTTTGCACTTACGGCGGTCGCAATACCTGTTTTAATTCATTTGTTCAATTTTAGGAAATACACCAAAGTTTATTTCAGTAATGTACAGTTCCTTAAAGAGGTAAAGGAACGGGGAGCCTCGCGTGAAAAGCTTAGAAATCTGTTGTTGCTGCTCACCAGGATACTGGCTATTGTGTTTTTAGTTCTTGCTTTTGCCAGGCCTTACTGGTTTTCGGGAAAGAAAATGGATCCGGCTGCTCAAACCTTGGTTTTGATCTATGTAGACAATTCCTATAGTATGGAAGCGGTTAATAAGGATGGTAATTTACTGGATGAGGCGAAAAGGAAAGTGCGGGAGATTGTAAAGTCTTACGGTCCGAATGATAAGTTTCAGCTGCTGACCAATGATTTTGAAGGAAAGCATCAGAGACAGGTTAGGGGAGAAGAATTACTTCAACTACTGGATGAGGTAAAAATCTCTCCGGTACACCGGGGGCTTTCACAGGTCATGAACCGGCTGGACAGTCACCGTGACTTGAATTCCAACCGTTTTATTTATTTGATATCAGATTTCCAGGAGAGTTTTACCGGGAGCAAAGCCCTTGGTTCTTCAGATCAGGAAGAGCAGATTACCCTGGTGAAATTACAGGCGAACAAAATGCCGAATATTGCGACAGATAGTGCCTGGTTTTTATCTGCTGTGCATAAACCCGGAGATGCAGAGAAACTGGTGATTAAACTTCGGAATTATACGGAAGAGCCTGCTTCGGGGATTGCGTTGAAATTGACGATTGACCATACTCAAAAAGCGGTACATAATTTAAATATCCCGGCCAATGGAACGGTAAACGATACGATTGCCTTCAGAGGCCTTGGGCAGGGTTGGCACCGGGGGCTGGTGAGTGTTAAGGATTATCCGGTTGTTTTTGACGATTATTTAAATTTTACGTTTAAAGTGGAGGCCAGCAGGAGTGTTTTAAATATTAAAGGGGACCCTGGAGAAAGACATATTGATGCACTTTATGCCTCGGATGCTTATTTTAAAGTGACCGATATGCCGGAATCGAATATCCGGTACTCGGAGCTGGGGAAATATGACCTGATTGTACTGAACGGGCTGAAATCTCCTTCTTCCGGCTTATCGCAACAGTTGAGGATTTATGTGAATCAGGGAGGAACTGTTGTGGTTTTTCCTGATCTGGATGGAAATCAAACGCAATATTCAGCTTTTTTGAGCGAATTGTCACTGCCGCGTGTTTCAGGGTTGCATGCAGAACAGTTGAATGTAAGTGCTATAGATTTAAAACATGAGGTTTTCCGGGAGGTTTTTGAACATATCCCATCCTCCATAGATTTACCCAAGGTGAACCGTTATTTCGGATTTGCAGAACTGCAGAAAAATGTACAGCAAAATCTGATGACGCTACCGCCTAAGCAGTTGTTTTTTGCACAGTTTGGTTTGGGTGCAGGAAAGATCTATTTGTGTGCAACTTCCACGAACATCAAGGATAGTAACCTGCCTCTGCATCCGGTTTTTGTTCCGTTGATGTATAAAGTGGCTTTTGGGAGTGCTAAAAAGCAGCCTTTGTATTATACGATTGGCAATGATGATTTGCTGGAGAGTGAGCAGATCAGTCTGGGGACCAATCAATCCCTTCGTCTGGTTGCAGATCATTTTGAGGCGATTCCTGAATTGCGGCAGGCCAATGGAAAGAGTTTGATCTATATAGCGGATCAGGTTCGGAAACCTGGATTTTATGAACTGAAAAAAGCAGATTCTGTGCGGAGCGTCTACGCATTTAATGAAGACAGAAGGGAATCTGACGGCAGATATACAGAGGATAAGAGGCTAAAGGAATTGTTTCCAACGCAAAAAACAGAGCTCTACCACAGTGCAAAGGATGCGCTTACTTTAGAGGGGGCTCCGAAAAATAACCGCACAGACTTATGGAAACTTTGCCTAGTTTTGTGTGCAGTTTTTCTAGCGGTTGAAGTATTACTGATTCGATTTTTTAACAACACTAAGAATATACAAAAAACATGAACCTTCTGATTACAGGCGTTACCATTGCCGATCCCAGCAGCCAGTTTAACGGGCAAACTTGTGATGTACGTGTAGAACAAGGGAAAATTACGGCGCTTTCAGCGCAGCTGAAACCCCAAAAAGGGGAAGAGGTTTTTGAGGGGAAGGGGGCTTATCTTTCACCTGGATTTTTTGATCTGAACTGTTCTGTAGGGGATCCGGGTTTTGAAACCAGGGAAGATATCCGTACGGCTACAGCTGCTGCAGCTGCGGGTGGATTTACGGGCATTGCAGTTTTACCCAATACCCAGCCGGTGATGCATTCTAAATCTGAGGTGGAGTATGTGCTGAACAGGTCGAAAAATAACCTGGTGGATGTCTATCCGATTGGTGCCATCAGCCATAACCTGGAGGGAAAAGAGCTGGCGGAATTATACGATATGCAGCAGGCGGGTGCTGTGGCTTTTTCAGATGGATTAAAGCCTGTTACTGATGACGGTTTTATGAGTCGTGCTTTGCAGTACAGCAAAGGTTTTGATGGTTTGCTGATGGTGTATCCGGAAAACAGATCTATCGCAGGTAAGGCGCAGGTGAATGAAAGTAAAACCAGTGTATTGCTGGGGATGAAAGGGCTTCCGGCCCTGGCAGAGGAAATGCAGATTTCCCGGGATATTTTTCTTGCTGGTTACCATGATGCACCTGTACATATCAATACGATTTCTACAGCGGGTTCGGTGGCCATTATAAAAAAAGCAAAAAAAGAGGGGATCAGGATTACCTGTGATGTAGCCGCTCATCAGTTGGTTTTTACAGAAGAATTACTGAATGATTTTGATAGTAATTATAAGGTAAAGCCACCTTTGCGTGGTAAGGCTGATGTAAAGGCTTTGCTTGCCGGGTTAAAGGATGGGACAATTGATGCGGTGAGTGCGCAGCACCGCCCGCATGAAATAGAATTTAAGGATGTAGAATTTGAGATTGCAGCTTATGGAATCATAGCGCTTCAAACCGCATTGCCTTTGTTGCTGAAAGCAGGCCTGGATGCTGGACAAATTGCAGCGAAACTGGCTATTGCGCCCCGCAGAATACTGAATTTGCCTGTGCCGGTACTGGCCGTTGGTGAAGAGGCGAATTTTACTTTGTTCAGAACACAGGATCAGTGGTTGTATAATGCAGAAAGCAACAGATCTAAATCTGCCAATTCTCCTTTGTTAAATGAAACATTAACCGGTAAGGTGGTGTTGGTATATAATCATAAACAATATCAAGTATATGGATAGTAAAGTAGAAGGTGCCTTAGTTGCATCCTTAAATAAATTTGCTGCAACAGCTGGAAGAGATTCGGCCGATTTGCAGAAAGATTTGATCGGGGTTTTTAATCAGGACCTTGGCTTTTTAGAGAAAGTGGAAGCATTTGATGCTGTATTTGATGAAAATCCGGCATTTGATGAGCTTAGAGAGGTTTTTTTCGATTTGCTGATGATTAATTTCTTCTCCAGTGATATGAAAAAACTCGAAGAGGATTATCTGGACACTGAAGAATGGGAGAATATTGAAGAGGAAACCATTGACCGCGGAACGGAATTGCTGAATCTGCTGATGTACATTAATGAATGTCATGATGAGCAGATCAAACCGGAACTTGGTGATTTCCTGAAAGAATTTTTATTGGTGGAAGAGGATGAGTTTCAGGATGAATTTATGATCTATGAAGACCTGATCAGTAATCAGCAGCTTGCGGAGAGCAGCATAGAAGATATTTGCAGTCATGCTGATATGATTGATCTGGGAGAAGAAATGGAGCAGTTATTTGTGCCTTTTATGGCTTTCTTTTATGAACCTAAAGGGACAGAGGCTGTGGTTAAGGATTTGGAGAAATTTAGTTCCAATGCTGGTTTTGATGTTGCAGTTTACACGTTAATTACTAATTTTAACAATATCCGGACGACCTAGTTGATTTTTCGGCAGGTACAATTTAAATTAATGTTTATCTAAAACAATAAAAATGCAACAACAACTTATTGAAATGGAAAAGAAGCCAAATGTGCTGGCTTTTAAAGGGGCTCTTGCCTACGCTGTTTATTTTTTGGCGCTAATTTATATTTTCAAACTGATTGGTATTGATACGAACAATACTAATCTTCCTTTAGGTGAAAAGATATTGAGTTCGGCATTGTCTTATATTCCGTTTATCCTTGCGATTGTGTATGTGCAAACCAATCATAAGAAAGAGCTTGGAGGCTATATTACCTTCGGAAGGGCTTTTTCTGCAGGTTTTAAAGTTGCTGCATACTCAGGTTTGTTTCTTGCAGTTTTATTGATGTTATATTATAAGGTTTTAGACCGTTCGGCATTTGATAATTTAATTGATAAAGCAAAAGAGGCTGCTGGTGATGATGAGAATAAGATTAAAGGTGTGGAAATGATGAGGCCGTATATGATTTATTTTATCGGTTTCGGTGCGGCGATTACCTATACTTTTTTTGGACTGATTGTGAGTTTAATCGGTGCTGCAATAATTAAAAAAGAAAAACCTTTATACGAGGAAGCAGAAGAGATTAAAACGCTATAGAAAAAGGGGCCTTAAGCCCCTTTTTTATTGTCTTTATTGTTCGAGGGAGAGTGGAAGGTTAAAGTGGAAGGTAGAGCCTTTGCCTTTTTCACTTTCTACCCATATTTTACCTTCATGCCGCTGAATGATCTCTGAGCAGAGGTAGAGGCCAATTCCGAACCCTGAAATGTTTTGGGTATGTTTGCTTTCTATGCGGGAGTAACGTTCAAAAAGTTTATCTATATCCTGGGGTTTAATGCCCATTCCTTCATCTTTTATGCTGACTACGGCCATATTGTCTACTGTTTTGAAAAACAGTTCGATACTTTTTCCTCTTGGTGAATATTTAACGGCATTGCTGAGCAGATTAGAGATCACCTGGCCCACCTTGTCACGGTCTGCATGAATATGTATGGTTTCGCCTTCATGTAAGGTGATGTTGTAGTCTGTTGCGGTGAGGCGTGCCTCTTCAATGCTTTCGGAAAGGAGTTCTTCCAGATTAAAATCTTGTTTGCTGAGGTGGATCTTACCCGATTCCAGACGGGAGAGATTGAGAAAGCCGTTGATCATAGAACCCATTTTATTGACCTGGGTTTCTACTCTGGATAACGCATTCACAGCAAAGGCATCGTTTTCTTTTTTCGCCTTGGCATTCAGTAATTGTACGTAACCCTTTAAGGAGGTAAGTGGTGTCTTCAATTCATGGCTTACCATTCCAATGAAATCGTTCTTTCGCATTTCATCCTGCTTTTGTTCGGTGATGTTCAGGATAATGCCGGAAATGCTGAGCGGTGTGCCGCTTTGGTCATAGTAGGCCTTGCCTGTAGATCGAAGCCATTTAGGTTTGTCGTCGTCTAAGGGGTGGATCAGGTACTCGACCTCAAAGGCCTCTCCTGTTTTGATGGCTTCCCGAATGGTTTCTGCAACCATTTCGCGTTGAGCCAGGTCAATCATTTTAAAGGATTGTTCAAGCGTAAGGTGCTTTTCATCAGTAAGCCCATGGATCAGTCTGGATTGTTTTGAAATGGTCAGTACACCGGAGATCAGGTCACTGCTCCAGGTGCCCATCCCGGCAGAGTCCAGTGCTTGCTTGAGGGTGTCGGTTGTTTTTTCCAGCCTTCTTCTGGATTTTATGTTTTCGGTAACATTTACCGCAGTATGGAGGATACAATAGGTATCTCCGGAGATGGAAGGAATTGCACGGTACTTAAAATTGAAATAATAGGTTTGAAGTTTTCCGTCTATGGAAAGTTCGGCGGGGGCGTCTTTTGCTTCAAAAGTTTTGCCTGTTCTCCATACTTCCTTCAGGATCTCAATATAGGGTTGTCCCTGTAGCTCAGGAACGGCCTCCTCGAGCGGTTTACCGATAACGCTCCGGTCTTTGCCCCAGAACTGGATCATGGCATCGTTGGCGGTTTGGATAATAATGTCATCGGTGGTATAAATTGCAGTCGCGTTTTCAGACATGGAAAGAATTTCCAGTAGTTCTTGACTGCTTAGGCGTGGGGACTTACCTTTCATTCGTTGGGGAGCTGGTGATCAATGTAAATATAAAGAAAATGATGTAACAAATACAGGCTTTCTAAATCCAAAATGGACATCGTGAATAAAATGAATTGGGTATGAAATGGACTAGTTTATTTAACAAAAAGACAGCGGAGGTTAAACCGAAGAAAAGCAAACCAAGAGAGTGGTTTGATGCACTTTTATTTGCAGTTATAGCTTCCACGATAATTAAAGGACTATTGTTTTCTGCTTATGCTATTCCTTCCGGTTCTATGGAAGGGACACTTTTAACTGGTGATTATTTGTTTGTGAGCAAGTTTGCTTATGGTCCGAGAATGCCGATAACTCCAGTATCCATTCCTTTTCTGGAGTCTACCATAACAGGGAATAAGATCAAAACTTATTGGGATGGGGTCAAACTTCCTTATTTTCGTTTGCCAGGACTATCATCGGTTAGAAGCGGGGATGTGGTTGTGTTTAATTATCCCCCTGAAGCAAAAGACAACACGCCGGTAGACATGAGGACACATTATATTAAACGATGTATCGGGACGCCTGGTGATGTGGTAATTATGCTTGGTGGTGAGGTGTATGTCAACAGAAAGCCAATGTACAATGCGCCGGAAAGTCAGACCTCTTACATCGTGAAAACAGACGGGAGAACCGATATTAACCCATCTTTTTTGGAGGACCTGCGCGTAGAGGTGCGGCAACAGTTCAATGACGGTAGTTATGAAATGATTGTTCCGGTACATAGTTATACACGTTTGAAAAATTGTTCCGGTATTATATCCATTACTCCAATGGTAGAACCAAAAGGAAGGTATGATGCCAGTATATTTCCTCATCACCCCTTGTTTAAATGGAATAACGACAACTTTGGTCCATTGACTATTCCAAAAAAGGGCTGGACAATAAAACTGGATTCAGCAACATTGGCGCTTTATGGGCAGG
>Ga0163161_10002992_pt1 | contig 11956 bp, 7 predicted proteins | sample S45metaG_FD_129847 | JGI IMG/M metagenome (GOLD analysis project Ga0163161, IMG submission 129847) | Switchgrass rhizosphere microbial communities from Kellogg Biological Station, Michigan, USA - S4-5 metaG | ecosystem: Host-associated > Plants > Roots > Rhizosphere > Soil | place: USA: Michigan... | reverse complement strand
CCGGGCAGCTCGGCACAAAACTTCAAATTCACCTCGGCGCTTCCCGTACAAGTGCTCAAAGGCATGGCGCCGCTTTTGCTGCCGTACTTGAAGCCGGGCAGCCAGACGTTGTGCCAGCCCGTGGCTAGTCCATACCTCGGTTGAATGCAGAGATGAAAAGCCCATGCAGTGGTTATGTATGGCCGCCCCGTTACCCGGGATAAGTAGTGTAGGTCGAGTCGATTGTTCGATTCACGTGGGTGCCCTCACCCTATTGCTACAGGAAACCCAGGTTATGTCTTCACTTCCACTGCCCCCAACCGAAGACCTGTTACGCCGGTTGCCGGTCTGTCTCACCGCCATCGAGCATCTGCTCGATGCCCAGCCGGACTTCGCCACGCTGATGGCCGCCCATTTGCGCCAGGCGCTGGCCAACCTCGTACCCGGCACCCCGCTGGATCCCGATGCGGTGTTTCTCAACGAGTATGAGTACGACGCTAAGGTCACGGACACTCAGGTCACGAACGCCCAGGACAGCCCCGCACGGCAGCCCCGTGTCACCCGAACGCGTAGCCTGACCCAGGTTCTGCAAGAGGCTATTGCCACCGGCAAAAAACCGACCGAACACACCAAAGAGCCACAAACCGGCGTAGTCACGCAGGCAGTGGGCTTCTACGCAAGCGCCCACGACGCTGGCCGCGACGGCGACATAACGGCCCTTGAGGTCACGGCCTTCAATCAACTGATCAGCAACCTGCGCCATGACAGCCTGGCTTTGTACTCGCGCAGGCTCGACGTGTTCTGGACGTCTGCCCAGGCACTCACCGGCGCCCTGAGCGTGTTTGAGGCCATCAGTCAGAAACAACGCGTAGTGTTCGTGCTTGAGTCAGACCTGAAAACCCACGACGCACTGCAAGAGGTCACACAGGCCGAGCAGGCGTTGCAGAAAAAACCCACGGACACTCAAGCCCTGGCGGACGTTACCGCAGCCAAGGCCCACCTGAAGATGCACACCGAGGGCCGGCAGTTGATCGACAACCTGGTGCACCATGAAACCTCGGGCACCGCCACACGGCCGCAGGTGTTGGCGATCACCCTGTACTCAACGGGCCTGCCCGAATGGTCGGCGGCACTGAACGGCTGCTTCGTACTCACCGAGCGATTGCACGGGAGCCGGCCGACTGTCCTTTACACCCCGCAATTTGGGGTGGAAGTATTCGAGCATTTCTCCGTCATGGAGAACACTCTGCGCAGACGCTTGGTGGCGGGTGCCGAAAAAAGCCGGCTGCTCACCAACGTCGCACTCACCCAACGGCACCTTGTCGATGAAGGGTTACGCAGTGGGCAGAACTTGCGCTACACGCCGATCACCGGCCCTGTCTTCAATGCGTGCCTGCAAGCCCAGCGTGACCAGCAAGAGGCCGATATCGACCAAGCCTTCAGCGCCCTCCCTACCACGTTTGAAACCCTGGCGACCGCGCTGAGTGCCACCCTGGCACTGCCGCTCAAAGGCAGCCCGAGCTTGAGCGCCCGCGTGCCTGCACCGGTAGACCCAATGACCCTGCCCGCCCTCGCCCACACCCCGCCGGACCCTGAACAGCAGGCGCAGTTGATACAGCTTTGGCACTCACTCAACCAGCAAATCGAATACGTACTGGCCCTAGACAAACACCCTTCGCTGGAGGGCGTGTTGTCAGCCCTGCTCAAGGAGACCTTCCCACAACAGGCCCACGAGACCGCTTTGCATGTCAACCGCTACCGCACCGACAGCGACGGCCAGCGCCATTTTGAATCCTCGCAAAGCATGTTGGAGGCGCTTTGCGCTTTATTGCGCTGGGAAGATGAACCCCAGGAACAAGCGCACCACACCGAAGGCGTCTTCAGCAGCGCCACGGCTTTCAGCGCTGCCGACCAGATCCCCTATACCGGAACACTGACGGCCCTGGCGCAGACCCTGCTGGCCAAATTGACCGCACACATCACCACTTACTGGCATACGCCCATAGCGCCTGAGTTGGCCTGCCCACAAGCCAGGCTGATAGAGGTACACCGTCAAGCCCTGGATGTGCAGGCGCGCCTGGGTATGGCCGACAATACGTTGAGCCCGCAGGCCAAACGGCTGATTGATCACGCGCTGCACTACCCGACCCTGGCCCGACGTGAAGCCCGCTTCAGCCACGGAAACCGACCAGGCGTGTATCAATTAACACTGAACACCGGTGACGCAGAGGGTGTACGCCTGGCCGGCAGCTTCGTCCTGACCTCCAGCGACGACTCCCGCCCGGTACTTCCCCACTGGCCCTACGGGCACAAAAACCTCAGCACCCACAGGGCGTTAGCGGGCACGGTTGTGCTGTATACCCCGAGCCAGGGCTTTGAAGAATTTGCCACCCTGCAAACACTGCACGACACCCTGAAGGTGCGCATCGATACCGCTGATGACACGGGCAGATTATTGATCGCCAGCTTGCCGCTGTTGGTACTGCGGGGCAAAACCGGGTTATGGGGCAGCGACCTGCGCAACACCTTTGCACCGATAGAAAGTGATTTTGTCGCCGACAGCATTCAAGCGTTACTGGACAAGCAGCAGTCTGACATCGAAGCCATCCTGGGCCTGGCCGAAGGGGAACCGGATCCCCAGAGCAATGGCCGTGTAGAACTGGTCGAGCTGTTGGACATGGCAGAGGCCTTTGTGGCACGCAACCAAAGGCTGCTGGAGCATTGGCGGCCGGACTGGGAAAAGCGCCTGAGCCCAGCGGACCAGAAGGCGCTGCAAGACCAACTGCGCACCGCCGACGAGAAACAGCACGACCTGAGCACACAATGGAGCGCGCTGATTCCCACGCTGGCCGAGTATGCCAGGCAACAGGTGCGGCTGAAGATACGCGCGTTACTGCCAGACTATCCCGCACAGGTCATTGACCCGGACCAGACGATGGTCATCCGTACCACGCGAACCCGTATCAGTGCCGGTGCCGGTTTTGGCTCAGTGCATGAACAAGTGGTGCCCAGTCGCGTAAGCCTGACCAACCTGCTGCTGCAAAACAACAAGCCATGGAGCAGGAGCTTATCCTGGACAGAAGACGACACGTTGGAAGCCAACCTGACCACCGCGCAGGGCAACTGGCTGCGTGACGCCCAAGGTAAAGTCATCACCTTGGACAAGGAACGCCTCGAACTGTGGGTCAAAGAGCTGAATATCGGCCACGAGTACACCGAGAACATCCTCAAAAAACACCTCGCACCCCAGACCAGGACAGCCGTGAAAAACGCCTGGATGGCGAGCCAGGCGGCGACCCTGGACTATGCGGCCTTGTTGGCCCGCTTGAGTCCGGATGCCTACAGCACAGTATTGGCCAGTGACCCCGCTCAAAAGAAGGGCGCCGCCTGGATCGCGGCAGTGCTCGCCGCTACAGACCCCAATGCCCGTCAACCGGTCGACGGGCAGGCAATCATCGCCAATGCCCTGATGTTCAATCCCGCCAGTGACGCTCCCGAGGGGCGCGGTGGGCAGACTGTGAACGGGGTTTTGATACTCTCCACCGCCGTCGATGCAATGCGGGTGCTCTATACCCCACATGCGCCCGACAGCGTGGAGCTCAGGGAAATCGCCAGCGAAGCTGAACTGATCAAGCTGATGCGCACTTCGGCCTGGCAGGCTTACCTGCAGGCACGTTTACCGGCGAACACCCGCTTGCTCAATCATCGCCTGGTCGCCCATCCCGGCGATGTGCTGGAGGGGTTGTACCAGCAGAACTACCTGTACTTGCTGGACAAGACCGATACTGAAAGCGTGACCAACGAGGAGTTGGCCTACCAATCCACGTTTAACAAAGTGATGTTCGGCGTTGAAGTGGTCACGACTGTACTGGGTGGGTTCCCCTGGGCCGGGCATCTGACCTCTTCCGCCTTCAGGTGGGTGGGCCGGATGGGCAGAACCACCGTTCAGGCGCTACGCAAAGTGGGGCAAAACGTTGCAGGGTTGATTGTACGTCGCGGGGCGAAGGACCAGGTCCTGTTCGAATTAGCCACGGCCACCACCACGGTCACCGGAGCCACACGCACTGCCGGTATTGGTATCAAGCCGTTGCAGATGCTGCTCAGGCCCGCGAGAAACACGCGCAAGCCCGACCTGACGGCCTATGAGACAGCCTTCCAACAGGCGTCCCCCACCCTGGTGGTCAAGGGTGGCATTCCGGCCGGCTCGTCTCTTTCCGAAGGCACAGGCATCTATCGCACGGCCAGCAACCCCACCCAATGGTTGGTCCGCGCTGCCGATGGGCAAGGTAAAGAGCAGGTGTTTCGGATACAGAATTCGTTCAACCTCTACGACCCCCATGGGCTGGTGGCCCCGGTACTCACCCCTCGCGGTGGGGTCACGCCGTTCAAGCTGCGTAAACTCGCCAACCAACACTGGGCATTGGACACGCTGAACCGTGTGCCCGGCGGAGGGCCAAAAGCCGACAGCGCAGTCGCCGTTGCGCTCAGGGATTGGAACGCTCACGTGGTTGCCAATGCCCAGTCAGCCAACCCACTGACAACGCTGAACCCCGCAGATTTTTTTAGAAGCAGGGCTATCCCAGTCAAGACGTGGAACAAATTTGTAAAGCAAAGCGGCGAGATAAACGCGGCGGGACTAGCCAGACTCAGCCCAGCGCCCACGCAAGGGTACGCAAAGTTTACAGACGAGCTTTTCAACACCTGGGTAGGGCTCGGTGATGAAACCGAGGCAGCCGCAGACGCCTTTTTCAGAGCACATCGTATCAGTCCAACGGTGTGGGCAAGGTACGTTACGAGGGGCGGTAAGTTGACCGAGCCAGGCATGACCCGCTCAATAAGACTCGCCAATCTCCCATCGGGTGTAAGAAGCAAGATCACCGACCAACATCTCCAGGACTGGGACAGGTTGTACCTGCGACCGGAAATCCCGAGAACCACGCCCATCACAAAAGCAGAGGTAATGAACTATGCATTTGAGCACCGCATTCACATCGACTCCTGGATGAAATACGTATCACCCAAAGGAGGCGTTTTCCTCAGGCACAACCCCGCTCATACAGCGCGCCTTGAGCGCCTGGGAATTCCCTCTACACCACCGCAAACAACCCCTATTGACCTGTCGGCGACAGGCCCGTCCACCCAGGCTCCGGTCTGAACGCGCGTGCTCGACCCGCACTTTGAATAGCTACCGCCGACACAACCCGGCCCCACCCCATGCTGATGGTTCCTCCATCAGCATGAGGGCATTGCCACCCGAACTGCTTGCGCTGGAAACGGTGAACACGAACCTGATCAACGCAGTCGCCAGACTTGAAGAAGGTGACGGGCTGGTGAATCAGATGCTGCTGGACAGCGGCTGGGATACCGTCACAACCAGTGGCTGCGAGATCTGACCCGCGAAGCGTTGAACCGCGCGGTGCGCCGTAAGAAATGGACTTGATCAAGGCGCCGGAAAATCAAACACCAGCTGCACCGTGCCGTAATACTCGCCGCCCTTGTAACCGTCCGCCGGTTCGATGGCGGCAATTTCCAGCTCGGCGCGGCGGCCGGCACGTGCCTCATCGGCGCTGAGCACCTGGGCCGAATCCAGCGTCAGCGGCACCCGGTTGAACAACACCTGCAGTTCGATACGGTTGCGGCCACTCAACAGGTAAGGCGTATCCCCCAGGCGCGCGGTCACCCCGCCATTGATGTTTTTCACGTCGAAGTTCTTGCGCAGGCGGCCCAACCGAGCAGTCGCCAGGTCCCAGGCCAGCACTTGGTCATGCGCCATCCAATCCGGTTCTGAAGGCAACACATAAGCTTCGTGGATCGGGATGGTCACCGACACATCAAAGCTATGGCGCTCCTGGATCGCCAGCGCTCGCTCGCCCATCAGCACGGGCGCCATCAGTACCGCCAGTACCGTCAGTTGCTTGAACATAGTCATCACCCGTTACTGCTGACCGACATCGGCTTTTTGTGGCGGCCTTCGATCATCTGGAAGTTGAACTGGCGCTCCGGCTTTTTCTCGAGCACCAACTGGCGACCGGGCAGGATGTGGTGTTTGGTGGTGGCTTCACAGTCGGTTTTGTTTGCCACCGCACAATCGCGGAACTCATCAAGCACCACCACGCTGTTGCCGGCGTTGCGCAAGGTGTACTGGTTGGCGGTTTCGCTGATCTGCGTGTCGAAGCGGGTGTCTTGCGGGCGCACGAAGAACACCGTGCCGTAACCCGCCATGACGTTGACCCCAGCTGCCAGGGCGTCCTTGTATTCGGCGCGCTCGGCATCGGTGACAGCAAAGTCATCTTCCTTTTCCGGCACCACCGGAATGAAGCGCACGCGGAAATAGCGCTCCTTGTCTCGCTGGCCCATGTACAGCAACCGTGTGCCCTGGCGCCCGCCGGCCGGTACGATCAGGCGCGCCGGGCTGGCCATCAGGCCGTCGCGGTTGGTGGTGCTGCCTTTGGCGTCGGTCATCGACGCGACGGGCACTTCCCGGGACGTGCCGTCGGCGTTGTAGACGATCTCCAGCACATTGACCTTGATAAAGGCGGTACTGGTGCCGCCGTTGTAGACCCGCTTGAGGTAAGAGCTGCGGTCGCCGTCCAGATAGTCGTAGACCACCCCGACATTGATCGCCGGCCCCGCATAAGCGCCCAACGACATCAGGAACAGCCCCACCGCTAACACTGCATGTTTCATGTTTGATTACGCCTTATAGATTGAACCCAGCCAACGGCTGATATGCGGCCAATGCCCACTCAGACTTCTGAATCCCAGATCACCGTGACCACGCCCGAATAGGTGCTGCCCGGATGCTCGAGCATGTCTTTGACGTCGTCGTTTTCGACTTCAAAGTGCAGTTTTCCTGCGCGGTTGTTCACATAAAACGCCGGCTGGAACAGCTCGGTGCCTACACCATCCAGGCGCAGGGGTAGCTTGTTGACGGCTTGCCCGGCCTGGTCCTGCATGCCAAATGGCAGGCTGACAGCCATCTGCAACGGCACCTGATCCCCCGCCCCGTTGCGCAAGCCACAGGTGTTGCCCACCGCAAGGCTGCATTCGAGCTGCATCTTGAAGCGCCCACTGGCGGAAATGACGAAGGTCTGGTCACGGAACAGACGCGTCGGTTGGCGCCCGCGATTGAGCCAGGCTTGCCAGCCACCTTCGGGTAGCAATTCGATGCGGTTGCCGCCTGGCGGCAGGTCAACCTTGAGGCTGTGCTCCACCGACAGGGTGAAGTTGAAGGTGAGTGTGTTGTCATCCGGGATCATCGCATCACCGAAATCAAGGTCACCGCCCGGCCCCATGCTGTAGGTGATGCTCCCCTCATACACCCCGGCGTCCATCCCCAACGGGTTGGGGGTCTTGAGTTCATAACCATACTCAAGCGTGGTGTAGCTCATGCGCTCAATGGCATAACCGTTGGTCACACTGCAAGCCCCGGCGTTTTCAGGCACGATCCAGAAAAACAGCGCGAAGCTGGTCGATGCCGCAATGTAATTGATCGGCATACACGGCGGGGGCGCCCCGTACCAGTAGCGGTTCCATGACGAGTCCGCTGTAAACCAAGCCGATACAGGAGCATTCCAGCGGCCACCGATACCCGCCATTCGCATCTGTACCGTTTCCACTCTGCCGGTGCCCCGGTGGGTCACTTGCAGATCGCGAAACGCTGAAGGCACTTTGAAATAGGCACTCTGGCGCGGGTCGTCGGGATAGGCTGGTATGGGTCCGGTTGAGTAGGCCCGGAACGCGGTGTTGCGGATACTAAAGGTATTGACCGCCTCACATCGGGCCGGAACGTGCCAGGGGCACAACCCACTTTGCGGCGTGGTGTTAGTAAATTTATTGCTCATGGGGTTAGAGGGGTCAGGGCGAAAGACTGCGGTAATATCCTCCACGATGGCCAGCGCTGGCTGGCTGAACGACCCCAACACCACCGCCAGCGTACACGGCCCGATGGTGCGTTTTAACGCTGCGATAACTCTCATAAAATCTCCGGCTCCATTATTCAAACCGCGTCAACCGGCGGTTTCGCCTTTAACGGTGGCTTCCGCCAAGGTGTCCGGCGTGCAACGCAAGTCACCAATCATCAACACGTCGTTTTCGTTCGGTGCATTGCTTGGATCCAGGCGGAACTGACAGAGCAACTGGTTCTGGTAGCGCACCAGCAGAGTCGGCGCGCTGGAACTCATTTCCATCGAGAAAAACCCGTCCACTTCGCTGACCCCACGGCTGGCGTGGTTGATCACGTGATGGCCCTTGAGCGGCGCGCCGCGTTCATCCAACAACCGGCCGAGCACGGTGACGGTTTTCATCACGGTGATTTTCCGGTAGTCCACGCCGCCTTTGTTCAGGTGATAGCTGGTGCGGGTCGGCTGGATATTGGCGGCTGGCGGGTGATTGCCTTCAAAATCGAAACTCACACTGCTGCTCTTGTAGGCCGACACCGGCACGTAGTTGCGCCCCGGGCGCAAGATGGCGCCGCCACCGCCCAAGTCGTCGGCGCGCAGGGCGATTTCGTCGAGGTCGGTCTCCACGTCGATGATCATCCCGGCACCGTTGCCCTGGTACTGGCTGCTCAGGAGCATTTTCCCGGCACCGGCGACGAAGGTGCTGTTGAGGTTCAGTCCACCGCTCAAATCACCATTGAAGGAACTGCGCTGGATAAAGCCGTCACCGCTGACCACGTCCGTACTGAAGCTGGTCATGCCCGATAGGCCGACGCCGTAGGTATCGGTGATCGCAGTCGCCGAGACGCTTTGCAGCACGTGGTCGGTGAGGTCCTGGCGCAGGGTCACCGAAGCGTTATTGTCGCGCCCACCGTTACGAGCGGTACGGGTGCCGATGCTGCCGGAAATCTGCCGGCCATCGCGGCCCAGGTTCATGCTGACGCTCACGTCCACGCCGCGATTGCGCGCATCGTTGGTGCCAGCGCTACCAGGCCGGTCGAACACCGAGAAGCGCCAGTTGGCGTCGCTGCCGAACAGATTGTCTTGGCGACTCCAGCCCAGGTCCAGGCCGGCGCCCTCCACATTGCCCTCGCTGTGGGAGAGACGCATGTTGAGGGTGTTTTTCGCGTCCAGTCGATGGTTGACCGACAGCGCGGTGTTGCTGGCCTCGCCGACAAAGGTATTACGCCGCAGACGTGTACCGTCGGGCAGGGTTTCGTAGGTGTCGCGGGTATCGAGCCAGCTGCGGTTGTGGCTGAACACCAGGTTGGTCGCGCCGAAGGTGTAGAGCCCTTGCAGGTCCATGCCGGTGCCATGTTCCTGGGTCTGGTACAGGTTGGCATAGACGCTGGTGTTATTGGCCACCGTCCAGTCCATCGACCCGCCGTACTGGAGTTGCTCGCGCACCTGGCGGGCCGACAGGCCAAGGATCACGCGCGGGTGTACCAGATAGTTGAGCGACGCACCGGCCGTCATCGCGCCCGAGGCTTGCTCATCCCAGTTGCTGAACAACTTGGTCTCGCGCCCGGCGAACAGGTTGTAGCGCCAGCGGTCTTCGGCGTTGCGCCAGTTACTGGGCTTGTACACCAGCTCCTGGGTGGTGCTGGTGGTCAGGCCGTCTTCCACCAGGCGCACTTCCACTTCATAGATGCCGCCGGGCAGTGGCCGGGTGTCCAGGGTTTGCAGGCCGGCTGCCACCGCCTGGGTGTTGATCAGCAAGCCGTTGCGGTAGATCTCCACCGCCGCCTGGCGGTTGGCGGTAACGTAGATCGGGTACACGCTGGGCTTGGAATGGTAGATGGCCAGGCTGTCGGAACTGCCATACATCAGGCCCAGCGCCGTATCGGGGCTGGCGCCGAAGCTGCGCAATTGACGGGTCAGGCCATCGGAATTGGGGGTGAAATGGCCGAGGCGCAAAAACTGCCCCTGCAGTTCACGCTGGGTGTACAGCTCATGAATGGCATGGCGCATTGGCTCATCGGCGCCACTCTGGCATGCCATTTGCAAATTGAACACCTGGCTCCAGTTACCCACGCTGGAACTGGCTTGCAAGCCATAGCGACCGCCCAGGCTGTCTTCCTGGCTGCCGTTGAGGTTGAGCTGGTTGTTAATGATCAGCCCCAGGCTGCCGCCTTCGGGCTGGTCATAGAAACGCGGAGTGTCGTCACTGCGTTCGACGTCCTGGGTGAGGATCGCGAGCTGGGAGTTTTCCAGGTTGTAGAACGCCGAGATCATCTTTTCCGGGCAGGCCTGGGTGCAGGCGCCCAAGGCCACGCCTTTTTCCAACAGGGCTTGCCAGGTATCACGGGTAGCGGCCGGGACTTTGCTGTCGCCGGTGTCGGTGAATTCGAGCAAGGTCACGCGATCATCCCGTGACAGCACAATCAGAGCCTCGCCCAGCAGTTGCTGATCAAGGTCCACCCGCACCGCCAACGGCACGTCGAAAAAGTGATCACTGAAACCTGCGGGCAGGCCTTGGGCCTGGGTAATCAAGCTGCCAGGGGTTGCAGCGCCGGAGGCAGCAGGTGCAGCCAGCGCACTCGTACACATCAACAGCGCAAGCGCAGCCGCGATAGGCGTCATCGGAAACATGAACGGATACCCTGAATGCCAAGAGATAAAAAAATCAGGTCGGCGGACAGAGGAGGGAATCAGCCGACCTGCAAGCGAATGCCCGTGATTAACAGGCACTCATTGGCATCACAGGGCTGGCAGTACGGCGTCGAACACCACCGGAATGGTGGTGGTGTAGGCACCGCGCTGAGTCGCCGTAGGCTTGGCGGCAGCGATGCGCATTTCCGCACCCACACCTGGGGTGGAGTCGGCTTCGTTGACCACTTCCTGTGGCGTGCCGGTCAGGGTCACCCCGTTGAGGGTGGTGGTAACCGGGATGTTCTGCGCGGCATCACCGTTGAACAGCACCGCCGGGCCACCTTCGATGTAGGCGGCAACCGAACCGTTGGTGTTTTTGATGTCGTAGATGGCGCTCAGGGGAGCCAATTCACCGCTGACCAGGTTGTAGGTCATGGTCTCGTCACGGCCCCAGTTCGGATCACGCGGCTGGGCGTGGAACACGGTGGTCGGGATGTTTGCCTTGAGGTTGACGGTGTGGCTGGCTTCACCGGCAGCGATAGCGGTTACCGAGGAAGACAGCGCCAGAACAGCCAGGGGAACAGCAACAGCAAACTTCTTGAACATGGTCAATACCTATAGTTGACAAGAGTAATGGGTTCGTCGAAAAGAGAGCCTTAAACAACGAATGACAGTGCCGGTTAGTTGAACCGTGCAATGCCTGACAATAGTCAACTCAAACTAAAAACAGGTATGCAGGCGCATTCCAATATGCGCGTAGCCCTTGTAAACAGGGACCGTGTGAAAAAGATGGCATTTTGCCAAAACTTTAAAAACAGCCGTAAGAATTGGACTACTTGAGCACAAGAGCAGCAATAAGAAGCCACTGTAAGAACGGTATTACAAAAGTAAGTATATACAAAGACCAGAACACCAGCCTGCGGGCTTGAGTATAAGCTCTAATTAAAGTTATAACTCTAACTTTCCTTTATCGTTCATGGCCCTTCGAAATTGAGCGGGTTGACGTTGCTCACGACCGTTGGTCGTCTCGGGCTATCGTCACATAAAGATATATCTTAAGTTATATCTAAATATGACAGAGGATAGACACATGCGACATGAGCCTCGCAGCGAGTTTGAAAAACGCGGCGGCCGCGGCCCGCGGGTATTCGCCCCTGGCGACCTGAAGCTGCTGCTGCCGGCCTTGATCGCCGAGCAGCCTTGCCACGGCTACGACCTGATCCGCCAGATCGAAAGCCTGTTCGACGGCGCCTACTGCCCCAGCCCCGGCGTGATCTACCCCACCCTGACCTTTCTCGAAGAGAGCGAGTTGATCAGTGGCAACGCCGAGAATGGAAAAAAACGCTACACAATCACCGACGCCGGTCGTCTCTTCTTAAGCGAGCAAGCCGTTGCCCTGGAAGGCGTGCGCATGCGCATTGATGTCAGCAAGCGCTCGCTGCGTG
>Ga0163161_10002991_pt1 | contig 11959 bp, 2 predicted proteins | sample S45metaG_FD_129847 | JGI IMG/M metagenome (GOLD analysis project Ga0163161, IMG submission 129847) | Switchgrass rhizosphere microbial communities from Kellogg Biological Station, Michigan, USA - S4-5 metaG | ecosystem: Host-associated > Plants > Roots > Rhizosphere > Soil | place: USA: Michigan... | reverse complement strand
TGCTGGGGAGCGTGTTCCTGGTGTGGGTCGATGTGGCTGCGCGCACCTTGATCGCTCCCGAAGACTTGCCGATTGGCGTGGCCACGGCAGCGATCGGCGGGTTATTTTTTATCGGATTGATGCGTAAGCGTTGAAGTCAGAGTTCAATCCTGTTCCGTTCATTGTTGCGCTCATACCAGAACTCGCTGTTTGGCGAATCGGACGGCGCTGGCGTGCAGTTCCACTCGTTACCCAATACGCCCAAGCGTGTCCAGAAAGCGTCGACGACCAACACCGACAGACTGCCCTGAGACCGCAATCGAAGGATCAGCGAACAGGGGTCTGGTGCAACCCCCGGGCTGAGCAAGGTGGTTTCAGTCGATGTGAAAGCCGGTACGTACTTAAGCAGGGCGCCGCCCTGACTGGAAAAGTAGCAACTCTTGGCATAGGGCAAATTGCTTTTGATTACCTCGATATAGTCGCGCAGGTCATCCTTGGAAAGGAAGTTGTTCAACAGTCTTTGATCCGTAGACCCAGGGCTGGATGTCGAAGGCATCGCTTTGTAGAACGCCTGCACGGCAGCGATTTTGTAGGTGCTCAGTGCATTGCTGGCGGGCACATCGAACCCGACATGATCAATCCAGAACAACAGTTCTCGCGTACTTGCACCTGCGGTGCCCTGATCTTCCACCGGATCAAGCGCTACATAGCCCTGGATTTGATCTGGCATCAGTACCGCCCCCAGATACTGCTTACCCAAAAAAGGCGCCACCAGGCCTTGGGCATAACGCGCCGCATCATCGGGATAAAGAAACAACGGCCCACAGAACGAATGAAAATGCGGGTCGTCTGCAAACGCATGGGACGCTCTGTACGGCCCCCATTGCCCCGTCACCCGCTCTTTCCTGCCCCAGACGTCACTGGTCACACGGACATACAATTCCCCCCTGGTGGCCAGGCGGCGCACATAGTCGCGCACTGTGAGGGTACCTTCGAGCAATTGCGTGCGTTCAACGACCGCGGTGCTCGTCCAGTCGTACAGTGACGCCGTCCTTTGCACCAGGTATTTAAGTAACGCACCATCAGCACACAGCAGATACAGCGCCAGAGTCTTGCCGTTGCGTGCGTAGAAGAGGAAGTTCAGCGCCTTACCGATGTATTGGGGCGCGAAAAAGCTCTGCGACATGCCATCACTGGCCGGGGCAATCGCCACATTCGAAGCACACAGATACATGCCGTCGAGCCCATAACCCTGGGGTAGCTGGCCGTTGATAAACACTCGCCTGAAATCGTCAAATTCTTCTCTGACAAGCGGCAAGGTCGTCATGTACAGCGACTTTTTCACCGCTTTGAGTACATAACCGAACGATACATCGACTTGCGGCTTCGCCATGCGCTGGGCGTAGCGAACAGCATCGAGCGCGCGGGTAAAGATCGGGCCACAGGGCGAGTCGAACAAGACCTGGCGAATATCCCCAGGATTGGGCGGCGTGTTAGACGCCCCGAGTTCGCCCCTTATCCGCCTGGGCTGACCCCATACCCGATCACCTTTCACCACACTCAACTCACCGGCCTTCGCCACCTCCGTAACAAACTCCAGCGGCGTGAGCGCCCCACTGCGGATTTGCTGCTCGACGTTGTTGTCACCGTAATCACCCTTGACCAGGTTCAGCGCTGCCACACGTTTCTTGAGTAGCAACTCCTCGGCAGAGCCCGACAGTTGGTAACTCAGTATTGATCCATCGAACCCGAACACATATTCACGCTTGATATGGGCCTCACGGTGCAACAGCCTCGACAATACTGCGCTCGGTATCATGCTTTGGTAGATGGCTTTCTGGGTGGCGGACAGCAACAGCGGCACCTCTTGATCCTTCAAAGACCGATATCGCCCCACAATCGTGCTGTTCCCCGGGTAAAGTCCCACAGCGACCGCCTGATCCGGAAAGATCCAATTAAGCGCAAAACCTTGAGGCGGTATCGTCAAAGGCACTGTCGAGGCAAACAGACCATCGGCCAGCCTGAGAATCACCCCGCCATAAGCGCGGCCACTCCCGTGGCTGATTTGAGACGCTGCGTAGCAGGCCGCATCATCAGGGTTAGCGAAGGCGGGACTCAAACTGCGCGGCATCAAGTTCTGATAGCCGGCCCAGGTTTTAGCCACCACGCCTTGTTCATCCCAGCACTGGCTGGTCCGTACCACATAGAGTGCGTTCGGCGCCCACGCCCTGATGAAGTCACGGGGTTGCAACTGGCCGGAGTTCAATTGCGACTCAGCCTGATCCAACAGCATAGCTGCCGCACCGCCAACGGTTACGTCGAGCGGTACGGGCTCATAACGCAACAGCGCACCATCAAGGGTTGAAAAATAAATCGGCAGGTTTTTCGCGCTACCTCGATTGGCTTCATAAAGTGAGGCATATAACGTTTGAGGCGTGACAAAAAACCGGGTTAACCACTCGATCGAAGCATTCAGCCCTGTGCGCGCCCATTGTTGCGAGCGAAACAACCCATGCTGTACAAAACCATCGGGAAGCTGGTACTCGTTCAGGCTTGTCAATTTATAAAAGTTGAAGCGATTGAACAGGTCACCGTCCCGGGCGGCACCCACCACCTCGCTCGCAACGTACTCTTCCTTGTCCTTGTGTTTGAGGATAAATGCATAGCACGCCTCCTCTGGAAAATTACGCCCATGCACCCGTCCATGAAGGTCGCGGGCCGCGTCGTCGGCACGGGTGAACACGGCACCGTGGGTGACATAATCAAGTGGGCCGAACCTTGGGGCATAAACGTAATTGGCCGCCCAGTCAGCGTAGATCACCGAGCGCGGCCCCCACAATGGGTCGCCCTGGATGACTCTGAAGTCCCCCGCCTCGGCGAGTCGCCACACCCATTCGTCAGGTTTGACCTGCCCGCTATCGAGGCGTCGCTGCAGACTGTTTTCCCCGGCCTGGGGGCTGACATTGGCCAGCAGCGTTGTTTCTGCCGAAGACTTGTTTGGGGTGTATTCCAACAAACAATTCGGCGCCGCCGAGAGATAGGCCACTCGCCCCGCCGGAATAATTGAGTACATCTCAGTGCAGGAGAATACCTGCTGATTGATCAGTGCCTCATCCCGTGTCCAGCCGCGCCGCACGATCGGTACCGGGTCGGCCATGGACAGTTCGAGGTGAGAGCCGTAACGCCCGTGCAACACATAGGATTGCGGTGGGATCAACGGGCCTCGGTGACTGGCAGGGAAAAACAGCGTGTAAAAAAAGGGATTGTCGTGGCTTTCTATTGGCTCGGTAATCACAAAGCGACCGTCTTCGCCCTTGAGCACGTAGCCGCCATAGTAACGATCGCGCCGATTGCCGATTTGCTCATGGGCGTACACCGCCGCATCGCGCGCCGAGAGAAACGAACGGCTCAATGTCGCCGTGTAGTCCGACACCAGCAGACGGTCATTTACCGGGCCCACTTCGCGCCACAGGCCGCCCGCCCGGACCACCGACAGATCCGTTGCGCTAATAAGCCGACGTACATAAGTGCGCGGACTAAGCGTGCCATCGAGCAAGCCGGCTTGCGCACCGTTATCGTGCAGCACACCGGTGCTGGACTCCTGCACCAGCTGGGAGGTGGCCGTGGCCTCGGGTACTTTGAATGCCAGCAACGCTGAATCAGAGGCGTGCATGTACAGGGTCAAGCCACGGGCCGGGTTCTGGATGGTCAGGGTCGCCCGTGCCTGGCGGGTAGCGGCCACCACCTGCGACGGCGTAAAAAAGGCGCTGGCCAACCAGGTTTCCCGGGCCGAAATTTCGTTGGTCTCGTACCAACTGTTGAAGTAGATAGCCTCCAGCCGGTATTGGGAAGGCAGTCGCAACCCGCCATCACGACGTTCGGGGAATATACCAACAGGCGAAAACAGCGGTTCACTCTTGGGTATCGCCAGCGTCGCTGCGTAGATAGCCTCACGCGTGTGTTTGAGTACAAATCCAAACTTTGCGCCACTGTCGTCGGGGCCGGCGAGTGAAAGCGCACGCAACACGGCATGCTCAGGTTGCGAGTAGGCATCGGTAAAAAAGGGTTGCTGCTGCTGCGCTGTCGCGGGGGTCCTGATGCGCCAGCCTTTGGAGATACGCCCACGAACGCCGCCCCAAACTGGGTTAGCAATGACCACCCACAGCTCACCGGCCTCGGCCAGCATCCTGATGGGATGCTCGAAATCGCTGCTGGTCTCACCGGGGCCACCGCGCAGTTGCAGATCCAATTTTTTTTCAATGGCCGACCCACTGCTGACGTACTTGAGCAGTACATCATCCGGCCCGGACAAGTAGTGGACCTTGGCAAACGTTCTTTTTTCAAAACTGAAGAGCTGATCAGCACTGGAATAAAAGTTGTTGAACACTTGCACCTGATCAGCCGTGAAGTGGGGAATTTGGGCCTTGATGTTTTCGGCATCAGCGGGATGAGAGTGATAGAACGCCTCGGCGACGTAATCATCAGGGGCGATGAACTTGCCCTGATCGTCCGTAGCCAACATGCGCCAGTGATCGAATTGAACGCGTTTTCCCGCTATAGGGTGGGTGGCATAGTAGCGATAACCGCGTTTGAGAATGACACCGCCATACTCAAGGTCGCGCTGCGTACCGATAGCCTCATGTGCCCAACAGGCAGCGTCGTCGGCCGTGATGAAAGCCGGGCTCATCATCGGCTTTGGCATCTTGGCCAAGGGCCGCCACTGTAGCCCCACTTCCCCAACCGTATCCCAAATATGGCTGACCTGTACGACCGACAACGACCCTGCTGCCGCAACACGGGTCACGTATTGTCGCGGGCTTAGCGTACCGGCGAGCAACTGGGCCTGAAGGCTTTCATTGGCACCTGCCCCCTCTTTGTCCTGTTCCATGAGCAACGTTTCGGCGGGCGAACCGGAGAATTCGTACTGCAGCAGCGCGCCATCGGGTGTACGCATATACAACACTAGACCCAATACCGATTCCGCCTCCCGTTCAAGGCCATATTGACGAACCTTGGCGATATAGCGGGACAACTCTGCCGGACGGAAAAAGTTCTGGTAAAGCCAGCTCTGTATTGTGGGAACTCCCTGCGTGGCGGGCCTTCCATTAAAATAGAACCCCTGAAGATGAAACCCGGCCGGCAATGCAGGGCCTGACGTCAAGCCCGGGAACCAATAATCGGGAGGCAGTCCGTTCGCGGGTATAACCCGAGGTTTGGAGGCAAGGTATTCATTGCCCTGGGTACTTTTCAGAATAAACACCAACCTTTGGCTGGTGGGGTTGCGATCGAGTTGTTTTTGAGCATAGGACCAGGCGGCCTCCTCTGTCTCCAGCAGATGCCCACAAACGACCTGTTCGGAGCCGGAAGCAAAAGGCGCATAAGGCACCCAATCATCCGGAACCGCGCCCAACGAATTACCCCACGCCGAGCTGGTAGCGAGAAAGGTCAGTCGGCCGACCGACGCATATTTTTTGTAGAGCCCCTCAATGGTGCCGTCATACGCATGAGGTGATTCCCAGGGGCCATTGGTAGAGAGCCATTGCACAAAACCACTCTCGGCGACGGAACCACTGTGCTCATACTTGAGCAATGTGCCATTGGGGCCGGACAAATAGGCGACACCAAACACACCGCGTTCCTGATGCAGGAAAATAATGTCCTCGACTGAGAAGAAACTTACAAAGGTTTCGACCTGTTGTGACGTCCATTTCGGGTTTTGCTTTTGCGTCGTCGCGATACGATCGGGATGAGAATGCAGGCACCCGACAATTTTGTAGCCCGGCGGGTGCAAGAAGTCTTTGGTGGAGCGGTCGCGCTCCAGCAGTTTGGTCCAATTGAATACGGTATCCCTGTCTGCAATCGGCTCACTGGCGACAAAGCGCTGGTCTGCCAAGCGCTGGAGAATGACACTCCCGAACTCGACAGTACGCCGACTGCCGATCTGTTCGTGAACATATCGTGCTGTATCGTCAGCACTGACAAATGCTGGGCTTAGGGTACCCAGTTTTAATACAAGCTCTGGAAGGGCTGCGCGCTTCTCACGCGATAAGTCGATGGTCATGGCTACATCCTTGAATGATCAAATCCGCCAGCGTTCTCAACGCCTATTGAGAAACTGGACCTGACGTCATTCTGTGCAGCAGGCCTGCCACCGACGCTGTAGATAGTTAGCCGTGTCGATAGCCGGCCCAGACCTGCTTCAGGCGCGATGCTCTTTACGTAACGTCAACAACAAGCGCACGCCAACATGACTGCGACGCTGCCAGGACGTGCAGGGAGGATAAGCTTGCCGTCATCCCCCATTGAGATGACATCGGAGGGATCAAAAGATCCAGATGCACCCGGGATCGGGGTGGTCGCGAAGTAACGGTTGCCGCGCTTGAGAATCGCCCCGCCATATTCTCAGTCACGTCGGTCGCCTATTCGCTCATGCGCCCAATACGCGGCATCATCGGCACTGGCAAATGCGGGGCTGAGGGGTGGAAGCGGCGGTGCAGGTGACCCCAAGGGTTGTGTGTCATCCACCATGGTGAAACGCCCTGAAAACGATTGAAAGAAGCTGGAAATCTTCAACCGTCGCAGGTCCGGTAGGCACAACATAGTTATCGTATTGATAGAAGCCAGCACCGCCGACAAACAGCCATACGCTCGCGGCTCAGTCGGAGGCAGCCCGACACGAGCCCCGAACCGCGTGGTTAAAACTCATCCTTCTCTCGATGAAAATCATCGTCTTGCTTCGCCTGCTCCGGGAGAGCCGTGGCACTGGGAGCGCCCTCAATCAAGCCTTTTCGTGTCCAGAAACTGCCAGCACGTACCACGTTCAACGTTGTGTAAGGCGTCATCAGTTCCAGCATCTCGCGGGCCTCATACGCGCCCAGGTGTTTGAACTGATGGACCATCGTCTCCTCCCGCGAGTCGACGCTGAAATCCGGGGTGTACCGTAGCAACGCGCCGTCGCGTGTCGACAGGTAGTAATTCTGAACGTCGAAATACCCTCTCAGGCCGCGGGTGTATCGCCAGATATAACTCCAGGAAATGAAGTTGACCCCCAGTGACGTGGCAGGGTCGTTCTTGCTCTGGGCAAAGTCGGACTTGTAAAACTGATGGGTCATGACAATACGGTGCCCGTCCGGGTACTCGGGAAGCGGCACATTGTGGTCGCTGGTCGAGATTCTGCTGGGCTTCCAGAAAAGGCGCTCCTCGGCACTGGGAGCGGCGTTGGCGTCGTTGTCTACCAAGGGCTCGACGGCTACATAGGCACGCCTCAGCACATCTTCAAGAATCGCCCCCAGGTAATCGTCCCCTTTGTAGGGGCCGACCAGATGTTGCGTATAACGCGCGGCATCGTCCGAATGCAGGAAAACCGGGCTCAAGGCTAAACGATAGTCATGGTAGGGAGACACGGGCGTCGCCTTGTACGGCACCCATTGCGCGGTGACCCAGGTGGTTTCGAACCAGAATGGGCTGCCCAGCAACACCCGTAGCTTGTTGCCTGCGGCGACCTTGCGAATGTAGTGCAGCAGCGGCACGGCTGCGCTGTGCAGTTCACCGCCGTAACGGGATGCTGCCTCGACGGTGGCCAGCTCGGCAGCCGGCCGGGCGGTGTCAAGCATCAGCAGCGCGCCATCGGCACATGAAAGATAAAGAGGCACACGGCCGTACTCAGCCGCCGCCAATCCTTGTAACAAGTCCAGTGGCCAGAAAAAATGAGCGGCCGGGCTTGAATCTCCGGCCTCAGGAAGCACGCGGGCTTGCAGGTAGACACCATAGACGGTGAACCCTTGAGGCAACTTCCCCTCAACAAATACATGGTTGAGCTTAAAGCCTTCGGTATCGCGCAGGGGCAACGGCAGCGTCCCGGCAAAATGCGCCTGATTCGAAGACTTGAGAATAAAACCGAACGCCAAGTGATCGCGTTCCGGGCTCAGGCGATGCAGATAGCGTGCGACATCCAATGGCTGGGTGAACAGCGGGCTCAACCCTGCATCCGCTTGCGCCGCCACACCAGCGATCATATCCAGCGCCTGGGAGTATGCCCTCAAGGCAGTAACGGTGCGCGACGGCCCCCATAGCTCACTGCCTTGCAGCACAACCAGTTCCCCCGCATAAGCCAACCGATTGACCCACTCTTCGGGTTGCAGGGTGCAGTCGCGAATCTGTTCCTCAATCGGGTTGTACCGATGCCATTGCGCTTGAGCAGAGGTCAGGTTGAGTTCGGCCGCCAACGCCAGTTGCCTCGCGCCACCATCGAAACGGTAACGCAGCAGTGCACCGTCGTTACACAGCAAGTAGTCGATACGGGGGCTGGATGTTGCATCCCGGGCCCGCTCCCTGAGTACCTGCGTCACAAACGCAGTGGAGAACATATTGCGGTATACGTTCCATTGCGTATCGGTGGTCGGAAACTGCGGCTCGTATGCACTGCAGCTATGATAAAAAGCCACCACCGTACTGCCTCCCAGGAACAACCCTTTAGCCACCAATTCGTTTGAGCGAACCCACTGCACATCGAAGTTTTCGACGTGTACCACCAAGGGCTCGGTGGCGACGAACAGGCCTGCGCTTGATCTGAGGATCAAGCCGCCATAGACCTTGTCCCGTCTCGCGCCCAGGCGCATCGAGGCATAACGTGCCGCATCGTCGGCACAGGAAAAGGCCGGGCTCAGACGGCGACGCAACACCCGCAAAAACGGCACCCAGTGCGCATCCACCTTGCCTGGCGTGCTCCAGCACTCACTCCCCAGGATCACGTGTAGCTGCCCGCTGCCGGCCACGCGCAAGACAAAATCGGCGGTGGCTATCTCAGCGCTGTCGAGCCCGCGTTTGAGGGTCGACAGGCCTTGCTTCGTATCTGTGCCAAACACCCCATCACGGGTACCGGCTTCATACGCCAACAGAGCCCCTTCCAGCGTTGCGATATGCACCACCAGCCGCTGCGACAGCGGTAACCGTCGAACACCGACGTTATCGTAAAGGGCTGCATGCAGATCGTCAGGCGCGATGAAATGGCGGGCCAACCAACGCCCTGAGGCCGACGCATCCTCCGGTAAACGCACGGTGGATGCGTAAAAGCTGTCGACTTCAAACCCCGCCTGCTGCAGCGTCTCGGCAAAACGGCAGGTATGCAGCAACTGGTCGAGTAACTCGGCCGACACACTCTGCGTTACCGCGTATTGCGCCAGGGTTCGATGCCGCAGCACCACACCCAGGCCAACAGGGCTGCGCCCATAGCGCTCCAGGGTGCGTTCATGGGCGTCCCGCACCGCCTCCGATGCCGAGGCAAACACCGGGCCCAACAGGGGGGGTTCAGGGAGGCGCGACGCGTCAGTGCCCAGCGCCGGCTCCCAGTCTTCGGGCAAATCGCCGACCGGGCCCCAGAGTGGGTTGGCAAGTACCACGCGCAAGCGTCCCAGGTAAGCCTGCTCACGCACAAAGGCACTGGGCACAAGCGTGCCTTGCGATAGCTCTCGCGCCACGGTGCTGCTACCGGCCGAAGGCGTTACCCGCTCCAGCAACTCGCGCTCGGTATACGACTCAAGCGCTTGCGATGTATAGGCCAGCAAACTGTTTACCGAACCTGAAAGGTAGGCGCGCGCAACCACCTTGTGATTTGAGAGCAGCGTATAAATATCGGTGTCCATGAACATTTGCGCTGCGACCCGAGCCTCGTTGTCACGCAGGCTCTGAGCCGCATCAGGCTGTATTCTGGCGCAGAACAGGGCGTACAGTCGGCAGCCTGCCGTCAACATGATCGGCTCGCCCTGGGCGTCCAACGGGTAGACCGCATCCAGTGCAAAACGCGGCTGGTTTGTGCTGACAGGTTCAGTGACGACAAAACGTTGATCATCGCGCTGGAGAATCAGCGCAGCGCAGTTGAACAGACGCCGGTAGTCCAGTTGCCCATGGGCATACCTGGCCGCATCGTCAGCCGTCACAAAGGCTGGACTCAGCGGCGGCTGCCTATTGGAGTAAGGCTTCCAGCCTGACGTCAGGATTGCCTTTTCATTCCAGACCTCACTGGTACGCAGGACCTCAAGCGCTCCAATCCCGGCTACCCGCAACACATAGTCGTGCGCCGACAATACGCCAGTACGCATGTGTTCTTCGCTGCCATCGTCTTTAAATACGCCCTGAGGATCCTCAACAAACAGCGTCGTCTCCTGCTGCGAACCACGAAGGGTGTACCGCAACAAGGCACGGTCACTGGTTTGAAAATACAGGCTCGTCGGGTAATCGTCGTTACGCACGCCGGTATTGGCTCGAAGCTGCCCAATCCCCGCAGCCAACTGCGACGCCGAAAACATTACCTTGTACAGCCACGGTTGCGGCACGGCGGGCGCAACCGCCTGAACGGCCGGCACAGTGGCGTAAGCGCCCTGCACAGAGCAATGCTCAGGCAAGCTGACCCCGCCACTGGCCTGGGCTGGAAACAACGCCTTCAGAAGAAACCATGGTTGCGCTGCCTGTACCGGCCAGGTGGCGACATAACCTTGAGTACACTTGAGAATAAAGCCGCTGACCCAGGCCCGGCTGAAGCCTTATCGTCCAAGGCCACCGTGGCCGCCTTTTCGGCTTGTGCATACACCCGAGTACACAAAGGTAATGCTTCAACTTTTGACGTCACGGCAGTGCCAGGCTCCCAGGTCGGGGTGACCCGGCCCCGTACGCCGCCCCACTCATCATTGGCCACCACCACCCATAGCTCGCCTGCGGCGGCGCAATCGAGGATAAACGAATGCACAAACTTATAGTGCAGGGACGACTGACCATTCCACTCTTTTACCAACTGGTCGTGCAAGACCTGTTCGACGGCATTGCCGCTGGCAACATACTTGATCAAGGACCCGTCCGGCCCCGATAGATAATGGGCCGGCATCGACTCACCCATGGCGATGTTAAACAGCATTTCCGAAGAGGTGAACGAACCGAGGAGTAATCGCACCTGCGAGTCCGACAAGCCTGTGCTGCGCATCTGCTCATGTACGGACTGATGTGAGTGGTAAATCGCAACCACCTGGAATCCCTTGGGCGCAACGGGATGCCCAAACTTATCTGCTGATAAAACCGTTTCAAAATAGAACCGAGGCATCTCGCCGTGGCGAGGTTCGGTCGCGCGAAAAAGCCCCTCTTTGTCCTGCAGTACCACCCCGCCGTACTCCCATTCCACGGTATGGCGGATACGGCGGTGCGCCCAATAAGCGGCGTCGTCGGCACTGATAAAAGCTGGGCTCAGGGGAGGCAATTCAACAGGACGGCTTGGAGTGACGGGAATTGTGTCCATAAGGTTCTCGCTGGCAAGAAGGTCCAGGGCACAAAAGGCGCGCCTGGTGGCCTCATCCTGGAACGCTCCTGCGTGACGCTTGCGCTGCATATCTATGCCTGCGCACTTTTTGAGGGCTTTGCGCGCACTCGATGAGCGATGCAGCGCCAAGTTGGTGCGCTGCATGGCCACCTTATCCGCGCAGCACTTACTGATATTGACGCTGCACGCCATAGGCACAGCCTTTGCAAAGACCTGCGTATCTGCCCCACAACACTTTCGGTTTACGGAGATCGCACCATGAAGCGTCGTAGCTTGATCAAGGCTTTCACTTTGTCGGCATCCATCGCCGCCATGGGCTTGACCTGGACAGTCCAGGCCGCCGAGACCATCAAGGTCGGCATCCTGCACTCGTTGTCCGGGACCATGGCGATCTCCGAAACTTCGCTTAAAGACATGGCCTTGATGACCATCGACGAGATCAATGCCAAGGGCGGTGTGAACGGCAAAATGTTGGAGCCAGTGGTTGTGGACCCGGCGTCGAACTGGCCGCTGTTCGCCGAAAAGGGCCGCCAGCTGCTGACCCAGGACAAGGTGGCCGTGGTGTTCGGTTGCTGGACCTCGGTGTCGCGTAAATCGGTATTGCCTGTGTTCGAAGAACTCAACGGCCTGCTGTTCTACCCGGTGCAGTACGAAGGTGAAGAGATGTCGCCCAACGTG
>Ga0163161_10002989_pt1 | contig 11963 bp, 13 predicted proteins | sample S45metaG_FD_129847 | JGI IMG/M metagenome (GOLD analysis project Ga0163161, IMG submission 129847) | Switchgrass rhizosphere microbial communities from Kellogg Biological Station, Michigan, USA - S4-5 metaG | ecosystem: Host-associated > Plants > Roots > Rhizosphere > Soil | place: USA... | reverse complement strand
GAAAAGTCGAAGATCCTCACGGGCCAGAACGTCAAGCACGGCGACGTGGTGCTGGGCCTTGCCTCGGCCGGCGTGCATTCCAACGGGTTCAGCCTGGTGCGCAAGGTGATCGAACGCGCGGGTTCCGACCTGCCCGCCACGCTCGACGGCAAGCCCTTCCGCGAAGCCGTGATGGAACCCACCCACCTGTATGTGAAGCCGGTGCTCGAAGCGCTGGCCCGGCACCCGATCAAGGCGCTGGCCCACATCACCGGCGGCGGCCTGCTCGAGAACATCCCGCGCGTGCTGCCCGAAGGCACGGCCGCCCACCTCAAGAAGGGCAGCTGGCCGCAGACCGAGCTCTTCGCCTGGCTGCAGAAGGTGGCCGGCATCGACGACATCGAGATGAACCGCACCTTCAACAACGGCATCGGCATGGTGGTGGTGATCGATGCGGCCGAGGCCGCCGCCTGCGCCGCCACGCTGCGCGCGGCGGGCGAATCGGTGTTCGAGATCGGCACCATCGCCGAGCGCGGCGCGGGAGCCGCCGTGATCGTCGGCTGATCTTTTCCTCCGAGGCTACGCGCGCGCAGCACCCGGACCCCGATGCCCAAACCCACCGTCGTCACCATCGATCCCAAGCCCAGGCCGGCTTCGCGCAACGTGGTGCTGGCCAGCTACCTGCTGATGCCGGCCGCGCTGCTGCTGGTGATGTGGGAGCACCTGCTGCCGGGCCTCTTGTGCGTGTGCATCGGTTTCCTGGCCGCGCGCTGGTTCGCGCGCCTGATCGGCAACGGGCTCGCGCGTCTCGGGCTGTCGCCCGGGCGTGCCGGCGTGGTGTCGCGGATCCTTGCTGTCACGCTGGTGCTGCTGGGACCTATCGCGCTGGTGACGCTCGGCCTGTCGGAGGCGCGCGAATACATCCTCGACGCCCCCGACCAGTACCGCGACCTGCTCGACTTCACCGCGCGCACCGTGCTCGAGCTGCGGCTCAAGCTTCCGCCCGAGATCGCCATCTACCTGCCCGAGGGCGCGGCCGAAATCCAGCGCGTGGTGGCCAACTACCTGCGGGCGCAGGCCGGCTCCCTGGCACTGGCCGGCCGGGCCTGGCTCGGCGGGCTGCTGTTCGCCTATGTGGGGCTGATCGTCGGCGGGCTGGCCGCCATCGCGCCGCCGCCGCTGCGGCACCGGCCGCTGGCCGCGCAGCTGTACCGGCGCATCACCATCTTCGGCGAAGCTTTCCGGCAGATCGTTGCCGCGCAGTTCTGGATCGCGGCCTTCAACACGCTGCTGACCGCCATCTTCCTGCTGTTCCTGATGCCGCTGTGGGGCCCTCACCTGCCCTACACGCCCGCGCTCATCACGCTGACCTTCGTGGCGGGTCTGGTGCCGATCGTGGGCAACCTGGTCTGCAACTCGGTGATCACGCTGGTGGCGCTCTCGGTGTCGCCGATCACGGCGCTCGCGTGCCTGATCTTCCTGATCGTCATCCACAAGGCCGAGTACGTGATCAACGCCAAGGTGGTCGGCAGCCGCACGCAGATGCGGGTGTGGGAGCTGCTGGCCGTCATGTTCGTGGCCGAAGCGGTGTTCGGTCCGGCCGGGCTGGTGGCGGCGCCGCTTTTCTACGCCTATCTCAAGAAAGAGCTGCAGGCGGCCGAACTCGTCTAGCGGCGATGTCCTGATCTGATCGATTCTGGTCCGCTTCGGCGCGGACCGCGGGCTCGCGGCGCTAAAGAATAGGCGGCATCATCCACTATGCCCTTCAGGCCACGCCCCATGAAATCCTGTCTGATTGTGATCGACGCCCAGGAATCGTTCCGGCAGCGCGCCTATTGGTCCGAAGAAGTCGCCCGGCCCTACTTCGCCGCGCAGAACGCGCTGATCGAAGGCTGCGTTGCCGCCGGCATTCCCATCGTGCGTGTCTTCCATGTCGACGAGCCCGCCGTGGCAAGCCATCCCTTCGCCGTCGAGTCGGGCTTGGTGCGGCCGATCGGGGGGCTGGCGCCTTTCGAAGCGGCGGCCACCTTCACCAAGCACCGGCACAGCGCGCTGGTCAACAGCGGCCTGGACGCCTGGCTCACCCGGCAAGGCATCGGCCGGCTGATCGTGAGCGGCATCCGCACCGAGCAATGCTGCGAGACCACCACGCGACACGCCTCCGACCTGGGCTGGGAGGTCGACTACGTGACCGAGGCCACGCTGACCTTCGACATGGTGCAGCCCGATGGGCGCCCGCTGGCCGCCGCCGACATCAAGGCGCGCACCGCGGCCGTGCTGGACGGCCGCTTCGCCGCCGTGTGCAGCGTGGCCGAAGCCCTGCAGCGCGCCGGCAACGAGGCGCGCGAAAGCGTGTCGGCATGACCTTGCGCGTCCGCATCCTCGCCTACGACGGTGTCGAGGCACTCGACTTCGCAGGCCCGTTCGAGGTGTTCACCACGGCCAGCCGCGTCAGCCAGCGCATGAACCCCGGCACGCCGGCCCCGTTCGAGGTCGCGTCGGTGGCGCTCGCCAACGGCGGCCACCCGGTGCAGGCGCGCGCCGGCCTGCGCCTGCTGGCGGACCATGACCTGGCCGCCAACCCGCAAGCCGACCTGCTGGTCGTGCCCGGCGGCGTGGTCGATGCGCCGATGGCGAGCGATGCCACCCTGCGCTGGATCGCCGAATGCGCGAGCGGCGCGCAGCGGGTCGCCTCAGTCTGCACCGGTGTCTTCCTGCTTGCGAAAAGCGGCGTGGTCACGAACGAGGCCGTCACCACGCACTGGGAAGACATCGCGGACTTGCGCGCGCAGTTTCCCTTGCTCGACGTGCGCGAGGGCGAGCGCTGGGTCGACAGCGGCCGCGTCGTCAGCTCCGCGGGCATCAGCGCCGGCATCGACATGAGCCTGTACCTGGTCGAACGGCTGGCCGGCCGCGCGCTGGCCGAACGCACCGCGCGCCAGATGGACTGCCCATGGAACTCCCGCAGCAGCCACCCATCCGCGTAGTGTTCGTGCTGCTGCCGGGCAGCCTGGTGCTCGACTGGGCCGGCCCGGCGGAGGCACTGCGCATCGCGAACCAGCGGCTCGTCGCCGCGGGCCGGCCCGAGCGATTCGAGATCGAATTCGCCAGCCCGCGCCCCACGTCGATCGGCTCCGTGGGTGTGATGCTCGCCGATCTCGCGCCCCTGCCGGCGCGGTGGACGGGACCGGCCTGGGTCGTGCTGGTCGGCCTGCCCGGCGATTCCATTGCAGTGGACAACGCCGAAACGCAGGACCTGCTGCACTGGCTGCGCGGCCAGCGCTTCGAGCGGGGGCGGCTCGAGCTGATCACGGTCTGTGCCGGCGCCGTGCTTGCCGCGCACGCGGGCGCGCTCGCGGGCCGGCGTGTCACCACGCACCACCACCACCTCGACGAACTGCGCGCGGTGGAGCCGCGCTGCGACGTGGTGGCCAACCGCGTGTTCGTGATCGATCCGCCGGTCTACAGCAGCGCGGGCGTCACCACCGGCATCGACCTGCTGCTGCACCGCATCGCGGATGAGTGCGGCGAGCCGCTCGCGGCCCAGGTGGCGCAAACGATGGTGGTGGCGCAGCGGCGCGGTCCGCACGACCCGGAACTGTCGCCCTTCCTCGCCTACCGCAACCACCTGCACGCGGCACTGCACCGGGTGCAGGACGCCGTCAGCGAGCAGCCGCAGGCCGACTGGAGCGTGCCCCGGATGGCCGAGGTGGCCCACACCTCGGCGCGGCACCTGACGCGGCTCTTCGTCGAACATGCGGGCGTGGCGCCGCTGGCCTACCTGCGCCGGCTGCGGCTCGCGGCGGCACAGCTCGCGCTGGCGTCGGGTGCGAGCGTGACGCGGGCGGCGGAGATCTCCGGCTTCGGGTCGGACACCCAGCTGCGGCGCGCCTGGCATCAATTCGGCCTGCCGCGCTCGCCCTCGGCCTCCGCGCCGCTGCCAAGAGCCTAGCGGCCGGTCAGGGACTCAGCGCTCCGGCAAGGCGCAGGCACGGGCGCGCGCCAGCAGCAATGTCTTCTCGCGCGTGTTGCGCGTGAGCGCGGCGGCGCGGTCGAATTCCCTCCGTGCCTCGTCGCGGCGGCCGAGCTTGAACAGCAGGTCGCCGCGCACCACCGGTAGCAGGTGGTAGCCCTGCAATGCCGGCTCGCCGGCGAGCGCATCGGCCACTTCGAGCCCCGCGGCCGGCCCGAAGGCCATCGACAGCGCAACGGCGCGGTTCAGTTCGACGATGGGCGACGGCGACAGCGCGGCCAGTGCGTCGTACAGCGCCGCGATGCGCGGCCAATCGGTTTCGCCGGCGGTGCGCGCCCGGGCGTGGCAGGCGGCGATCGCGGCCTGGAGCGCATAGGGGCCGAGGGCGCCGCCCAGCGCCTCCGCGCGGGCCAGTCCCGCGAGGCCCCGGCGGATCAGCATGTGGTCCCAGCGCGCACGGTTCTGCTCCAGCAGCAGCACCGGCTCGCCCGACGGGCCCACGCGGGCCGCCGTGCGGGACGCCTGGATTTCCATCAGCGCCACGAGGCCGTGCACCTCCGCGGCATCCGGCATCAGTTCGGCCATGACACGGCCCAGGCGCATGGCTTCGTCGCACAGCGCGGGGCGCATCCAGTCGTCCCCGGCCGTGGCCGAGTAGCCTTCGTTGAAGACCAGGTAGAGCACCTCGAGCACCGAGGCGAGTCGCGCTTCGAGCTCATGCCGGCGCGGCACCTCGAAGGGCACGCGCGCTTCGAGCAGCGTGCGCTTGGCGCGCACGATGCGCTGCGCAATGGTGGCCTCCGGCACCAGGAAGGCACGCGCAATTTCGTCGGTCGCGAGGCCCCCCATTAACCGCAGTGTGAGCGCCACGCGCGCCTCGGTCGAAAGCACCGGGTGGCAGGCGGTGAACACCAGCCGCAGCAGGTCGTCACCGATGTCGTCGTCGATCGCCGCATCCACCGCGTCGGCAAAGTCGGCCTGCGCCATCTCGTGCTGCGCATCGAGTTCCCGGCCGATCTCGGGGGCCTTGCGCTCGGCCAGCTGGCCATGGCGCAGGCGGTCGAGCGCGCGGCGCTTGGCCACGGCGGTGAGCCAGGCCGCCGGGTTGTCGGGCACGCCGGCGCCGGGCCATTGCTCCAGGGCCGAGACGAGCGCGTCCTGGGCCAGCTCTTGGGCCAGCCCCACGTCGCGCACCATGCGCGCCACCGTGGCGATGATCTTCGCCGACTCGATGCGCCACACCGCCTCGATGGTGCGGTGGATGGCGGCCTGGCCATCCTCCGGAGCGCTCATGCCCTATGGCTTCCTGAGCGCCTGCATCGACGCCAATTCGGTGGTCAGGGCCTGCACCTCGGGCGGGTAGTCGGCAATCTCCTGGATCTGCCGGACCTCGATGACCTCGTTCTCGCCGCCGGGGCAGCGGGTGGCCCATTCGATGGCGTCGGCACGCGAGGGCACATCGATGATCCAGTAGCCGCCGAGCACTTCCTTGGCTTCGGCAAACGGGCCGTCCACCACCTTGGGCTTGCGCCCCGGAAAGCTCACGCGCGCGCCCATCGAAGGCGGATGCAGGCCGTCGCAGCTGATCAGCACGCCGGCTTTCTGCATCGATTCGTTGTAGGCCATCATGGCTCCGACCGCATCGACGTCGTCGGGAATGGTGCCGGGCGGCGCGGTTTCGTAGCCGTGGGGAATCATCAGCAGCATGAATCGCATGGCGGGTCTCCTCGCGCTTCGGCCGCTCAGCCGCCGGCCTGGGTGCGGGCCTCGGACTCCGCGCGCAGGCGCTCTTCCTGCGCCAGCAGCTCGGGCGTCATCGCGTCGCCGAAGTCGGCGGCTTCGAACACCTGGCGGATCTCGATCTCGCCTTCCTCGAACGGACTGCGCTTGATCCATTCGACGGCTTCTTCCTTCGACTTGACCTGCAGCAGCCAGAAGCCCGCGAGCAGTTCCTTGGTTTCGGCGAAGGGGCCGTCGATGACGGTGCGCTTGCGCCCTTCGCAGCGGACGCGAACGCCCCTGGACGAAGGGTGCAGGCCTTCGCCCGCCAGCAGCACGCCGGCTTTCACCAGTTCCTCGTTGAACTTGCCCATGGCGGTGAGCACTTCGGTGCTGGGCATCACGCCCGCTTCGGAATCCTTGTTGGCCTTGACCAGAACCATGAATCGCATGTCGTTTCTCCTGAGGGTCGATGAGGTGGGGAGCCGCAAGAACCACGGGCTCCTGTTCACACGTCGCGCGAGCCAGCGAAGGATCGACACAGCCGCGGCGATCAATCTGCAATTTTTTGTATCAGCAAGTCAGGGCAGATAGCCGCAGAAGCGCAGGATGTGTCCATCGGGTTCGCGGATCGCGAATTCGCGCAGGCCCCAGGGCTGGGAGGTGGGCGGCTCGACCACGGTCACGCCGCGCTTCACGTAGGCGGCATGCAGGCCGTCCACGTCCTTGCCCACGTGGATCACGATCTCGCCGCGCCATGGCGGCGTGCCGCGCGTGTTGCATTGCCACAGCCGCAGGTAGACGGGATCGCCGTAGCTGCGGTCGCCTTTCTTGACCCGGGCGTAGCTGGGCGGCTCGCCGGCGATGAAGTCGAGTTCGAAGCCCAGCACGTCGCGGAACCAGCGCGCGGCGCGCGAGACGTCGGACACCGGCAGCACCGGCTGCACGCCATGGAATTCATGCCGCGTGCCCAGATCGGGCGCGGCGGCGACGCCGTCCCCGGCGTTCATCAGTTCGAGGCGCGCCGCAGCGCGGCCACGCGTTCGGCGATGGCGTCGACGTCGAGTGCGTCTTCGGCATGGGCCAGGTAGGTTTCGAGGTCGCGCACGGCGGCCGCGGTGTTGCCTTGCTCGGCGTGCGCGATGCCGCGGTCGCGGTATTCGCCCCAGGCGGTGGGCAGCAGCGCAATCAGGCGGTCTTGCACCGCGATGGCGCGCTGCCAGTCTTCCTGGGCCCGGTGCACTTCCTTCAGGTTGCGCAGCATGCGGCCGATGATCTCGCGCGAACTGGCCGGCTGGAGGTAGAGGCCGAGCGGCACGTCGAAGTCGCCGACCAGCCCGTTGCTTCGCTTGTAGGGCTCCAGCCGCTCGCCCAGTTCTTCACGCGAGAGCGACTTGCCGGTGAAGGGATCGATGACCACCTGCCCCTTGGGCAGCGTGACCTTGAGCATGAAATGGCCCGGGAAGCCCACCCCGCGCGCCTGCAGCCCCAGCCCCTGCGCCAGTTCCATCCACAGCACCGCGAGCGAGATGGGGATGCCGCGGCGCGTGCGCAGGACGGCGTTCAGGTAGCTGTTGTCGGGGTCGTAGTAGTCGTTGACATTGCCGCCGAAGTTCAGGTCGTTGAAGAAGAACTGGTTGAGTGCGCGCAGCCGCGCCAGCGGGGCGGCGTCGGCCGGCAGCCGGCGCTTGAGGCGCGCCAGCAGTTGGTCGACATCGCCGAGCACCTGCTGCACGTCGAGGTCGGGGTATTCGTCCTGGGCGAGGCTGGCAGCCGCCTCCAGGAGCGGAAAGTGGTCGTCGCTCTGCACCAGCGATTCGAAGTACGCGAGTGCGGTGGGAACCTGGAAGCTGAACGTCATGTGTCTTTGTAGAGGAGCATTCGGGGAGCGTCAAGGCGGTGTTTTCAGCTTGCGCAATTTGCAGACACGCGTGTGGGCGGGGCCCCGGCACGGTTTCGCCGCCGGGCCTTCGCCGGGTCAACGCCGGGGCATTTACCGCCGCATAAAACTGCGCAGGCGCACGCCCACCGCCGCCAGGACGGCGAAATACAGCAGCGCTGCGCCGGCGATCAGGGCGGCCAGCAAGCCGATGCGATGGAAGCGCTGCTCGCGCAGGCCGATCCAGTCGAAATGGCGCGAACCCCAGGCCAGCAGGGCCGCCAGCACCAGCGCGCCGGCCAGCACCTGGAGGACGAATTTTCCCCATCCCGGCTCGGGCCGGTAGCTGCCGCGGCGGATCAGGCCCACGAGCAGCCAGACCGCGTTGACCAGCGCGCCGATGGCGATGGTCAGCGTCAAGGCGGCATGCTGCAGCAGCGGCACGAGAAAGAAATTGAGGACCTGGGTCAGCACCAGCACGCCGATGGCGATCAGCATGGGCGTGCGCGTGTCCTGCCGGGCGTAGTAGCCCGGCGCGAGCACCTTGACCGCCACCAGCCCGACCAGGCCCACGCCGTAGCCCATCAGCGCCACGGTGGTGCGGCGCACGTCCTCGCCCTGGTAGGCACCGTTGTGGAACAGCACGGCCACCAGCGGCTGGGCAAAGAGCAGCAGCGCGACGGCACACGGCGCCGAAAGCAGGATCACCAGCCGCAGGCCCCAGTCGAGCAGGGACGAGTAGCGCGCGTCGTCCTTGGCGGCGCGGGCGCCCGCAAGCTGCGGCATCAGCACCACGCCGAGCGCAACGCCCAGCATCGCGGTCGGGAATTCCATCAGCCGGTCGGCATTGCTCACCCAGGTCACGCTGCCCACCGCGAGGTGCGAGGCGATCTGCGTATTGATGAGCAGCGATATCTGCGCCACGCTGACCCCCAGCAAGGCGGGCAGCATCAGCTTCAGCACCTTGCGCGTGGTGGGGTCGGCCCAGGCCGCGCGCAGCGCCTTCCAGCTCGCGCCGATGCGCGGCATGAGGCCCAGTGCGCGCAGCGCCGGCACCTGCAGCGCCAGTTGCAGCACCCCGCCGACCAGCACGCCGGCGCACTGCGCATAGATGGGCTCGATGCCGTAGCGCCTGAAGAGGGGTGCGCCCGCAACGATGGCAAGGATCAGGGAGAGGTTCAGCAACACCGGCGACGCCGCCGGCACTGCGAACTTGCGCCAGGTGTTGAGCACGCCGCCCGCCAGCGCCACCAGCGACATGAAGCCGATGTAGGGGAACATCCAGCGCGTCATGACCACGGCCGCGTCGAACCCCGCCAGCCCGCTGGCCATGGCCCACACCAGCCAGGGCGCGCCGAGCACGCCGGCCACGCACAGGACCACCAGCGCCCAGGTGAGCAGCGTGGCGACGTGGTCGATCAGCGCCTTGGCGCCCTCCTCGCCGGCCTCGGTCTTGCGCGCGGCCAGCACCGGGACGAAGGCCTGGCTGAAGGCGCCTTCGCCGAAAACCCGCCGGAACAGGTTGGGAATGCGGAACGCGACGTTGAAGGCGTCGGTCAGGGCGCTGACGCCGAACACCGAGGCAAAGAGCACGTCGCGCACGAGGCCCGTGATCCGCGATGCGAGCGTCAGAAGCGAAACGGTGGAAGCGGATTTGAGCAGGGACACGGGGCGAGTGTAGGGCCCGCCAAGCCGCGATTCGGCGAAAAAGCCAACCCGGCCTATAATGGAGGGCTTTGCTGCATCATCCTCAGACACCTAAGGAACTAAACCATGGCATCCGCCAAGCCCAAGAAAAAGAACCCGCGCCTCGCCTCCGGCCGTAAGCGCGTCCGTCAGGACACCAAGCTCAACGCCGCGAACACCTCGCTGCGCTCCAAATACCGTACCGCCGTGAAGAATGTCGAAAAGGCCGTCCTGGCCGGCGACAAGACCAAGGCGAGCGAACTCTTCGCGAAGGCCCAGAGCATCGTCGACACCGTCGCCGACAAGGGCATCTTCCACAAGAACAAGGCAGCTCGCGACAAGAGCCGCCTGTCGGCGAAGGTCAAGGCCCTCGCCCTCGCGCCTGAAAAGGCAGCCGCCTGACACCTGTCAGGCAAGCCCGGACCGGAATCCTCCAGTCCGCCGTTTGAACGGGGTGCGCTGCAGCAAAGTGTAAAAAACCGCCTTCGGGCGGTTTTTTCATGGCCGGTCGATTCCCGCGGGGAGAACCAACGGCTCAGGTCTTGGGTTCGGCGGGCGGTGCGGCGTCGGGCACGAGGCAGGCTTCGGCCACCTGCAGGTCGTTGTCCCGCGCAAAGTTGACGCAGAAGTCCCAGGCCATGGGTTCGGCATCGCGCAGGGCGCGGTTCACGACCACGCACTTGACGCCGTTGAGGGTGGTTGGCACGCACCAGGGCGAGTAGCTCAGGTGGCTGCCCGGATAGGCGCCCCCGGGCCGGAAAGAACACATCACGCCGGCCAGCCGCTCGGCCCAGTCGCTCGGTCGAAAAGTCCGGCCATCATGAGTGATGCCCTGGATGAAGATTTCTTTGGCAGTGGGGGAAATCATCGTTGAATGAGGCGCCCGGAGCAGGTGCTGCGGTGCAACAAGAGATTCTATCCGGCCCGCTTTTGCCTCCCGGACGGTGGGCATTGCTGTGATGCGGAATCCTCAATGAAGCTGTCGGACCACGCGCCTAGAATCCGCGGTTCCCTTTCTGGAGAACCCGAATGAGCGCTACCGCCCAGCCCACCTCGCCCCACGTCATGAACACCTACGGTCGCCTGCCGATCGCGTTGTCGCACGGCCAGGGCTGCCGAGTCTGGGACACCACGGGCAAGGCGTACCTGGACGGCCTCGGCGGCATCGCGGTGAACACCCTGGGCCACAACCACCCGGAGCTGGTGCCCGCGCTGCAGGACCAGATCGCCAAGCTGATCCACAGCTCCAACTACTACCACGTGCCGGGCCAGGAACAGCTGGCCGCCAAGCTCACCGAGCTGTCGGGCCTGACCAACGCGTTTTTCTGCTGCACCGGCCTCGAAGCCAACGAAGCCGCGCTGAAGCTCGCGCGCAAGTTCGGCCACGACAAGGGCATCGAGCGGCCCGAGATCGTGGTGTACGAGGCCGCGTTCCACGGCCGCAGCATCGCCACCCTGTCGGCCACGGGCAACCCGAAGGTACAGGCCGGGTTCGGCCCGTTGGTCGAGGGCTTCATCCGCGTGCCGCTGAACGACATCGCGGCACTCAAGCAAGCCACCGAAGGCAACCCCAACGTGGTGGCCGTGTTCTTCGAGACCATCCAGGGCGAAGGCGGCATCAATCCGATGCGCTGGGAATACCTGAAGCAGGTGCGCGCGCTGTGCGACGAGCGCGACTGGCTCATGATGATCGACGAAGTGCAATGCGGCATGGGCCGCACCGGCAAATGGTTCGCGCACCAGTGGGCCGGGATCAAGCCCGACGTGATGCCGCTCGCCAAGGGCCTGGGCTCGGGCGTGCCGATCGGCGCGGTGGTGGCCGGCCCCAAGGCCGCCAACATCTTCGGCCCGGGCAACCACGGCACCACCTTCGGCGGCAACCCGCTCGCCATGCGCGCCGGCATCGAGACGATCCGCATCATGGAAGAGCACAAGCTGCTCGAGAACGCCGCCACCGTGGGCGAGCACCTCAGGAGCGCGCTGGAGCGCGAGATCGGCGGCCTGCCCGGCGTGAAGGAGATCCGCGGCCAGGGCCTGATGCTGGGCATCGAGCTGGACCGCCCCTGCGGCGTGATCCTGAACCGCGCCTGCGACGCGGGCCTGCTGCTGAGCGTCACGGCCGACAAGGTGATCCGCCTCGTGCCGCCGCTCATCCTGAGCATTGCCGAGGCCGACGAGATCGTCGCCATCCTCGCGCCCCTGGTGAAAGCCTTCCTGTCGGAGCCCGCAGCGCAATGACGACCGCCACCACGCCCCACGCGATCCGCCACTACCTGCAGTTCTCGGACTTCACGGCCGACGAGTACGCCTACCTCTTCGAGCGCATGGCGATCATCAAGAAGAAGTTCAAGACCTACGAAAAGCACCAGCCGCTGACCGACCGCACGCTGGCCATGATCTTCGAGAAGGCCAGCACGCGCACCCGCGTGAGCTTCGAGGCGGGCATGTACCAGCTCGGCGGCAGCGTGGTGCACCTGACCACCGGCGACAGCCAGCTGGGCCGCGCCGAGCCCATCGAGGACAGCGCCAAGGTCATCAGCCGCATGGTCGACCTGGTGATGATCCGCACCTACGAGCAGACCAAGATCGACACCTTCGCGGCGCACTCGCGCGTGCCGGTGATCAACGGCCTGACCAACGAGTTCCACCCCTGCCAGATCCTCGCGGACATCTTCACCTACATCGAGCACCGCGGCTCCATCCAGGGCAAGACGGTGGCCTGGGTCG
>Ga0163161_10002988_pt1 | contig 11965 bp, 8 predicted proteins | sample S45metaG_FD_129847 | JGI IMG/M metagenome (GOLD analysis project Ga0163161, IMG submission 129847) | Switchgrass rhizosphere microbial communities from Kellogg Biological Station, Michigan, USA - S4-5 metaG | ecosystem: Host-associated > Plants > Roots > Rhizosphere > Soil | place: USA: Michigan... | reverse complement strand
CTATAATGCCCTGGTGGAACAAGGAATTATTGTAAGAGACCGTTCCAAAGTCAGCCTGTGCGAAGGATGCCTGCGCATTACCATTGGCACACCGCAAGAAAACAACATTTTACTCCAAGCCTTAAAATCGCTTTAAACCAACCATGAAGAAAGTACTTTTTATAGACAGAGACGGCACCATCATCCTTGAACCGGAAGATGAGCAAATTGATTCTTTTGCCAAATTGCAATTTTATCCAGGAGCTTTATATTACCTGTCCAAAATTGCCCGGGAACTCGATTATGAACTGGTCATGGTGACCAACCAGGACGGGCTTGGTACCTCTTCCCATCCGGAAGACAACTTCTGGCCGGTACACAACTTTATCCTGCAAACCCTCCGGGGAGAAGGAATTGAATTCGCAGAGGTGATTATCGACAAAACCTTTGCCCATGAAAACGCACCTACCCGAAAACCCAATACCGGTTTGCTGCAGAAATACTTTGGTGCAGATTACGATCTTGCCCATTCATTCGTGCTGGGAGATCGCCTCAATGATGTCGTACTTGCAAAAAACCTGGGTGCAAAAGGCATTTTCATCCGCAACAACGATAATCTGGGTGCTGCAGAAGCCCTGGGCTCTGCAGAAAGTTTGCAGGAAGTCATTGCCCTGCAAACCCAGAACTGGGAAGATATTTATACCTTTTTAAGAGCAGGAAGCCGTATCATACAACACGAACGCAATACCAATGAAACCAAAATCAGCATCCGTATTGATCTGGACGGCACAGGTAAAGCCAATATCAAAACTGGCCTGCATTTCTTTGACCATATGCTGGACCAGATTGCCCGTCACGGCAGTATAGATCTGGATATTGAAACCAAAGGAGACCTGCACATCGACGAACACCATACCATAGAAGACACCGGCATAGCCCTTGGAGAAGCCTTTGCAAAAGCCATTGGCAACAAACTAGGCCTGGAAAGATATGGCTTCTGTTTACCTATGGACGATTGCCTGGCCCAGGCGGCTATAGATTTTGGCGGCAGGAACTGGATCGTCTGGGATGCAGAATTTAAACGCGAAAAAGTTGGAGATATGCCTACCGAGATGTTCTATCACTTTTTCAAATCTTTCAGTGATGCCTCAAAATCCAACCTGAACATAAAGGCCGAAGGAGACAACGAACATCATAAAATAGAAGCTATCTTTAAGGCCTTTGCAAAAGCAATTAAGATGGCGATTAAACGCGACGCAGAAAAATTAGTCTTACCAAGCACAAAAGGCGTATTATAAGATGATTGGAATCGTAAATTACGGAGCAGGCAATATTTTCTCCCTTACTTCTGCCTTGCAGCGGCTGCAGCTGGCCTACGGGATGGTAGATACAGAAGCCGATCTGGAAAAGTATAGTCACATCATCATACCTGGTGTGGGTCATGCCGGTACAGCCATGAAAAAACTGGAACAAACCGGATTGGTAGAACCCCTGAAAAAACTCCGAAAACCTGTGCTGGGTATTTGTGTGGGCATGCAGCTGCTCACCCGGCATTCAGAAGAAGGAGATGCAGACATGATGAACATTTTTCCACTCGAAACCAAACTTTTCGACAAGGAAAAACACATTAAAATCCCGCACATGGGCTGGAATAATGTAAACTTTAAAAACAATTTACTGTTTGAAGGTGTTGAAAATCAGACACAATTTTACTTTGTTCATTCGTACTTTATTGAATATAACCCTATTTTTGACATCGCGACTGTTGATTATGGAGTCCAGTTCTCAGCCGCAATACAAAAAGATAATTTTTACGCCGTACAGTTCCACCCCGAGAAATCCGGAGCTGCAGGCGAACGTTTATTAAAGAATTTTTCAACTATAACAGCATAAAATGTACATAATTCCCGCAATTGATATTTTAGATGGAAAAGTGGTCCGGTTAAGAGAGGGCGACTACAATCAAAAAACAGTATACGACGTTTCCATCGCCGAGATGATCGAAACCTACCGGTCTAATGGGACAGAATTTATTCATATCATTGACTTAAATGGCGCTAAAGGCGACTTCAGCAACCAGGCCGCATTATTCGATATCATTAAAAAAACCGATATGCGTGTGCAGTACGGCGGTGGTATCCGTACCATTGAACAAGTGACCAACCTGCTCGATGCCGGTATCCACCGGGTGATTGTCGGTACACAAGCCATCACAAACCCTTCTTTCCTGGAAGAACTGAGCAAAGAAGTGGGTAAAAAATACGATTATGCCAACAGGATCGTCATCGCCATCGATGTGCTTGATGAGGTTATCAAATATTCCGGCTGGATGGAAAGCTCTCCAATCAAACTGATGGACTATGTAGATAAATGTCTGCAATTAGGCTTTTTCCGTTTCTTATGCACAGACATCAATAAAGATGGCAAACTGGGTGGTGCAGCGATAGACCTGTACAAAAAACTATTGGATCACTCCCCTTTTATCAAACTGATCGCTTCAGGCGGTATCAGCTCGATGAAAGATATCGAAGAACTTTCCACACTCGAAATTCGTTCTGTAGTGGTGGGTAAAGCCATCTACGAAAACCGCATCACGATCGAAGAAATTAAAGAATGGAATTTGAAAGCCATGTCATCACTATAGGCCATGCTGAGTAAACGGATTATCCCTTGTCTGGACGTTAAAGACGGTCGGACAGTAAAGGGCGTGAACTTTGTAGACCTGAAGGATGCCGGAGACCCTGTGGCCCTTGCTGCGCAATACGCGCAGCAAGGTGCCGACGAACTGGTTTTCCTGGACATCACCGCAACCCATGAAAGAAGGGACACCACCATTGACATGGTCAAAGCGGTAGCCCGGGAACTCAATATTCCTTTTACTATAGGTGGGGGCATCAGCTCTGTGGCCAATGCAGAAGCCCTGCTCAATGCAGGTGCCGACAAAATCAGCATCAATTCTGCAGCGGTAAGAAATCCGGCCTTAATAGAAGAACTGGCCAAAGCTTTCGGTGTACAATTTGTGGTATTGGCTGTCGACACCAAATATACAGGCGGAAAGAACCTGGTCCACCTGAACGGTGGCCGCCTAGCTACCGAACTGGAAACAGAAACCTGGATTAAACAGGCCGAAGAACTGGGTGCCGGAGAAATTCTGCTCACGTCTATGGACCATGACGGTACCAAACAAGGCTTTGACTGCAATTTGCTGGATAAAATCTGCAGGAGCATTAATATTCCGGTCATCGCATCCGGCGGTGCAGGATCCACCGCACATTTTACAGAAGTATTTACCCAAACCGGTGTAGATGCTGCCCTTGCAGCCTCTGTGTTCCATTTTGGAGAAATAGCCATCCCCGATTTAAAACAAGAATTAAATAAACACGGCATTCCCGTAAGGTTATGAATATAGATTTTGAAAAAACACAGGGCCTGGTTCCTGTTATCATACAGGACGTACACACTCTGGAAGTTTTAATGCTGGGGTATATGAATGCTGAAGCCTGGGAGAAAACACAAAAAGAAGGTAAGGTCACTTTCTTTTCAAGGTCTAAAAACCGCCTCTGGACTAAAGGGGAAGAAAGCGGTAATTTCCTCTTTGTAAAAGAAACTCATATTGACTGTGATAAAGACACCATCCTGATCAAAGCCGAGCCTGTAGGTCCTACCTGTCATACCGGAAGCCGCAGCTGCTTTAAAACAGATTACAATCAGAACTTCATTTTCGAACTGGAACAGATCATTGAAAACCGTTACGAAAATCCGTCTGAAGAATCCTACGTCAACAAACTGCGCAAAAAAGGACTCAACAAGATTGCACAGAAAGTGGGAGAAGAAGGTGTAGAAACCGTCATCGCGGCATTGAATGAGACAGATGTTGATTTTGTGAACGAAAGTTCAGACCTCATCTTCCATTTACTGGTCCTGCTCAAAGAAAAAGGCAAAACCTTAAACGACATTGCCCTGAACCTGGAAAGCAGACATAAAAAATAACAACCATGCTCAAACACCAGCAAACCCTTAACGGTCATCAAAATCCAGTCTATGCCCTGTCCACTGCAGAAAACCCTGAGCGGTTTTACAGTGCTGGAAATGACAAAGGTGTTGTAGAATGGTCACTTGCAGACATGGCTTTTGTAAAAGTCATCGTACCTGTACAAAGTTCAGTCTATGCCCTTCACCGCTTCAACCACCTGCTCTTCATTGCGCAGCGAAGCGGACTGATCCTGGTTTTTGACCTCCGGAAACAAGAGTTGCTGGCCACCTTGAAGCATCACCAAAAAGCAGTATTCGACTTAAAAACCGTCGGATACAAAAATGAATTACTCAGTACAGGAGAAGACGGAAGTGTTGCCGTATGGTCTTTACACGATTTCACTCTCCTGTACCATTTCCCTGTACTTAGCGATACGGTAAGGGTTATTGCCATCAGCAAGGATGAAAAAGAATTTGCCCTGGGTGCCAAAGACGGCGTTATCCGCATATATCATACAGAAGACTACAGCCTGTGCCGGGAACTGACCGGCCACACGCTACCCATTACCTCTATTCAATACGCCCCTTCAGGCAACTATATGATCTCCGGAAGCCGGGATGCACAACTGAAGATCTGGGCCTTGCCCGGCTATGAAATGGACAGGAATATCCCAGCCCATTTGTTCAGTATTTACTCCATTGCTTTCCACCCCAGTCTCCCTTATTTTGCCACCTGCAGCCAGGACAAGAGCATTAAGATCTGGAGCAGTACCGATTTTAAACTCTACAAGATCCTGAGCATAGAAAAAGGTACAGACGGCCACTTTCACTCCATTAATAAAATGATGTGGAGCGAAGATGGGAAACACCTCATCTCCGCAAGTGACGACCGCAGTATCCGCATCTGGAACTGGGAATAAAGACTAATTAGAACGCTTCCTGAAAGGGTGCGTTATTCTATAAAACAGGTTTCTCTTAGGATAAGCAACCACAACTTCCCCAAGCAGAACCCTATCGTCTTCTTTAAGGACAATAACAAGATCTGTTGTCTGCCCATCCAGTTTTATTTTTCTTTCAATAGTGTTGAAACCAATATAACTGATTCTTAAAATTTCCTCATCGTATGGTTTATTTGAAGGAAGAGAAATAGAAAAACATCCCCTCGAATCAGTTGTAAAAGGAATCTTTCTATTCTTTACGAATATATAAACGCCGGGTAAAGGATTTTTTTGCGGATCTGTAATGACTCCTCTGACGATGTTCGTCGTATCTTTGCAGGCCATCTCTGCCGAAGACTGATTTTCCTTTTTAAACCGATCAGATGACATATAAGTGGGCCGACCGGTTTCAGACCAGGCTTTAGCCGCTACATCTTTCGTTGTTAAAAAAGCGAGGAGAGACATCATAAATAGTCTGGCCTTGATATAGCGATTCCTTATAATAGGTTCTTCCTGGTTAAAAATATCCAGCTGATCTGCTCTAAAATGACCACAGGTCTTCGTGTGAGGCTTATCCAACCAGGCGATCAATTCCTGATCACCATATGTCCTGAAATCAATAACTTCCTTTTCACAATGTAAACAAAACCGTCCATTTGCCCCAGGTCGCATGTCCTGCCAATTCTCTGTACAAGGACTCGGAATCGCAATCTTAAATTTCTTCATAACAAGATTCTATTATCATCCGCAATTATCGAACAGTAACCCTTTTCATGCCTTCTCTGCCATAAAATACAGGGAAATACATCATTTCAGCTTTTGCCGGGTTCAGTGTATAACTGCCCGAATACCTCGGCATCAGTTCCACCTCAAAATTATACTTGCCCTTTTTCAATTTGGTGCAAAATATAGAAGTCTTGTTCTTAAAATACTCCCGGTGCGTTTCTATCCCCCAGAACTGCTGAACCTTATTTTCATAAGAACAACCGGCAGGAACAGGAATTTCGATCATAACATAATCTGCATCCGCACGTACCTCAACCTCTGCTTTAATCATAACCGCTTTACCCGCCTTTAATGCAGTCACTTTCTGACCTTTCTCTTCGAACCAGGTTTTCACCGTAAAATCCTTATTTACTTTCTCCGGATTAGGATTATTAAATTGCTGATAAGCCGTAATGTATACCGGACCATTTCCTTTTTTATGAATATTTAATGCAGTCCCAGCTTCAATGCTTTTAGTAAAAGGAAAAGCACTCACCGTTTCGGTCTGATTGAACACCAGTGAAGCAGGCTCCCCTGATTTTTTATCCTGGATCAGATCCGGTAAAATATTTTCCAGGATCAGAGAAGATTCATAGGTATTTCTCCACTGCCCATCTTTACGCTGCTCCAGGAAATAACGCACAATATTGTCCCGCTCTGCCGTGTACTTTCCTGTAGCTTTTAAGATCTGATAAGCCAAAAGCGTATTCTGAATACTGTTATCCCAGAAATCCACCCGTTCATCTCCCCAGTAGATATTGCCAAACATGGTCTGTTTTTTCAATGCCAGCAAGGCTTTAACATCAATATCCATCCCCGCCAGCTGCTTTAAACGCAGGATTTGTAATTGCTCAAATAAGCTCTGCTTTTCCGGTTTCTTTTGCTTTTCTACCTTCAGTACAAAATCTTTAATATAGGCTTTACCATCCAGTGCATGGATCAGCTTGATGGCCATAACCTGATCCAAATCCTTACTATAGCTCAGTTTATCTGTCAGATAGGTCAAAATCCTGGTCTTGTCCAGATTGACTGCATAGCCTTGTTGTTCTGCCAGCAGCAAAGCCTCTGTTACATGTAAACTGATCCAGAGTTCCGGATTGCTGCTTTGCCACCAGCCCCAGGTGCCCTCGGGTCTTTTACTGGCCTGTAATTTTTTGATCAGCTCTTTAATGGCCTTTTCATTCTTAAAATCACCTCCAAGATACTTTCTCACTGTTTTTTCCAGCAATAGTGATTTCAGTTTAGAAGCCATTTGCTCATTGCACAAGTATTCATAATTGCGCAGTTTTTCCATTTCATCCAGTAGTGTTGGAAACACCGAAGCTTCCGCCCTCAGGCTCACTTTACCTAAACCCGCATCAAAATGATAATTGATGGTCGTATCCCTCACCAAAGCATTAAAATAACCTTTGGTTTCCAGCACTCCTTTTTGAAGCAAAGGTATTTTACGGATTTCCCCGTCGAAATAACCATTTTCCTGCCTTAGCGTATACTCAAACTGTAAACTATCTTTTCCTGCAGCGACAACAGGGATCGTATCAATACGGGAATTTTTGAAACGCACAGGTCCATTAAGCAGTTCTGCTCCATTGTAACTGAACTTCCTCAGCACCTGTTTCTCCTCCGTACTGTAGTTCATCAGTTTGCCGATCACCTGGATACTGTCGCCCGCCAGCGCAAATTGAGGAGAAACGAAATTAGCGCTCAATGTTTTAAAAGAGCGGATAGAAGTCTCTGCCAAGCCCGTTTGTTGATGTCCATTCATCGCAATCAACCTGGTATTCCAGCTGGTGATGTCATCCGGGAATTTCACTGTAAACCTGGCCTTTCCTTCCCTGTCCGTGAAAAGTTTAGGCTGCCAGATGGCATAATCAGAAAAATTAGTCCTCATGGTTTGCTGTTGGCCCACAAGTTCTCCCTGCCCATTCAGGGTTTTATTTCCACCCTTGGTATTGATCACAATCACGCCGTTTGCAGCCCTTGAACCATAAACAGCCGTAGCCTCTGCGTCTTTTAAAACAGTAACATCTGCAATCATATCCGGACTGATTTTAGCAGCTTCCGGAGATACCGGCATTCCGTCTACAATATATAAGGGCTGACCGCCCCCCAATGAATTCGTTCCTCTGATCCGTACAGAACGCACTGACATAGGAGAAACTTTATTCAATGCAAGACCCGGCGTATAACCCTGAAGAACAGTTACTGCCCCAGTTAAATTTTGTTTCTTCTGCGCGCCATAGCCAACAACAACAACCTCATTCAAATCATTGCTATTTGCCCTTAAATACAAGGAATCTAATTTACTTTCCTTTATTCCAATTTCTAATCGGTCATATCCAATATAGCTAAATATCAGTTTTCCTTTCTTTGGCCCCTCCAAAGTAAAACGCCCTTCATTATCCGTCAGTGTCCCCTTATCCCAGCCCTTTACACGCACCTCCACTCCAGGCAAAGCTTTCTTACTATCCCGGTCAAAGACCCGTCCTTTAATCGGGATCCTAAGCACCGCACTTGTCCTCTTGCCATTAAACGCCTGTGCAAGCTGATCCCTGATCTCCTCTTCATTCTGCCTGTCCGATTTTACAGATTTGATCAGCCGGTCTATCGTTTTACTCAGTTGATCTGCCGGCAAAACCTGAACACCCGACCATTCAAAATAATTCTGTCCCGGTGCTTTAACCCTTACATCTTTTACCGTAAAATAGCGGTTGTCTTTAAACAGGTACAGTACACTGTACCCGCCTGCTTCCAGATTAGAGAAATAATTACTGTTGCCCGGATAAATCTTCACAAAATCAGGTTCATCATTTTTATAGATCAGTATATTTTTAACAAAAGGCATTTTTTTCGCCAAAACAGTATCCAGTTTCATCTGGATACGCCCCTTATCCTTATAATTATAATAGCTATAGCCATCAAAAAGCATGGTGGTATAGCTCCTCAAATCCAGATACTCATTCCAGATGCTGTCTATCTCCGCATTTTTAAGTGGATATTGCCTGTAATCTGTATTTCCTCTCTCTATATTATTCAAAACGGCATCAAATAAGTAAGAAGTTCCCGAGGATTTTTGTTTAATCAAACCCGGGAGAATGGTATAGGTATAACCACCTTCTCTCAGAAAATTCAACTCCAAACCATCGGAAGAATAATGCAGGTAATTCTCCCTGAATGGTCCGGTCAGCAACGATCCGTTCCTGTGCACATAAGGCGGAGGGTTCAGCAAGACCAACTGGTCATCCGTACCCACCACCGCTTTTTTTTCATTAAATGTATCCTCAATACGGATCATATAAGGAGCAATCGTTGCAGCTTCTTCACCACTCAACGTTTCTTTTACTTTGCGTACAACTACTTTGGTATTGCTTTCATCAGCTGTCATGCTTAAAATAGTCTTTTTCCCTTTCACAAAGCGAAAACTGTCCAGGACAGCAAGATAATTTGCACTCCGCATTTTTATACGGTGCAGGCCGGGCCGTACCTGGAATACATAGCGCTGCAACTGATCTGCCTGGCTGAAAAATACCGGCACATCATCTATATAAACAATACTTACAGGCTCTATATTTCCATCTTTAACCAGGAAAGGCGCAACCTGTGCTAAAGTATCTGCCGTATTTTTACTGGAAATAATGGTTTCTTCTATCGTATACAGCTCCTTCGGATTGCAGAACCGATAATACTCTATCGTATCCAGGCCAAGTTCTTTTCCCCATTTCAGCCAGTTCAGCTTCATGTTTCCGTTCAGCCTGATCGGTTCTCCACTCAAGATACCGCTGGTCTTCAATACCGAAAAACTCTTTCCAAAATAAGGCAGGTTGATCCAGGAGTTATTTTTAAATTTTGAGGTATAAGCCAGGGCTGTCACATCAGTTCCCTCAACCGGACGTCCTTCGGCATCATTCACCTTCACTTCCATAGGAACGGATTGCCCGGGATAAATAACCTCAGGTGCCTTTAGCTGTACATCCAGTTGCTTTGCATTATAAAATGCATTTCCATCTGTATGGAATTCCTGCCCGCCCCAAAAATAATTTACGCGTATCCTTGTACTTTTAGCCCCGTTATATTTCATTAGCGTATCCAGACGGCTGGTATGGCCTTTTAACCATACTTTCTGATCCGAGAACACCGTATACCAGAAGGGAATATGATGTGGATTGATGACCTGTAACTGCAAAGAATCTTTGGTCTGCCTGGAAGATACAGCCAGATCCGTACTAAGCTCTCCTAAAGAGATCGTTTTTTCAAAGCCACTTAGGGCCTTAAAATGATAGGATACCACATCTGGGTCCAGCGGGAGTTCCAGTGGCAGCTGAACAACAGAAGAATCCCGTTTCAAACCATTTCCAATATAAGAAAGCAATACGCCTTTTTGCACAGCCGGTTTCCCCTGGAAAAGGTATTCAAAGCGAAGAGTATCTCCTTTTAAACTGGCCTTTAATTCTTCCTTTTTTAAACTGAAAGATAAATATTTCTGATCTTCCTGCCGCTCATTATTACTGTTTAAAAAAGTAAAATAAAGCGTAAAATCCAGGTCCGCTTTTGGAAAAATACTGTCCGGAAGCACCAGCTTGGTTTCTCCAACCGGATCAAGCACCATTTCTTTGGTCCATAAGGTATCCTTAACAAATGCGCGCTGATCATAAAATGTCCGCACATTTCCGGCAATGGCCGTAATTTCTACCCGTCCGTCAGGCACAGCCAGGTCATTTTCATCTGCCGCTTTCATATAAACAGTTACCGGATTTCCTGGAGAATGAACTTCCTTATCAGTTCTTACAGAGAAATGAATTCCCTTTAATTCATAGTCTTCATAGCGGAAAGTACCTGCATATACTTTTTCCCACTTCTCTCCTTTCTGCTCTTTTAAAACAACATCGTAATTGCGGTCCAGATCAATATCCAGGCTATCCAGCAATACGAAACTATGTTCATAACCACCATCCCGGTAAGGCTGGATCATGCCCAGCACCTCGCCACCCTCTGTTTCTCCCTGGCGGATCAGCTCTACACGAAGCGCCTTATTGTGAATGGCCTTTCCCTTAGCACTGACGATATAAGCCTTAAACTTCACCGTATCCAAAGGTTTGTACATCGGTTTATTAAAAGCCATATACCCCGCATACTTTGGCTTCTTCTCCGGGCGCACCTCCACCTGACGGTCATAACCACGACCAGCCTTTCCTCTAGGCCTTACCCATGGCTTTTGCTCCTGGAAAGTAAAATAATTACGGAGGCCCTCCTGCTCTACCACAATCACATTGGGCTTGATGTCCTTTCTTGATACATAAAGACCCGCCTTCTGATCATATTTTACCTTTTTATTTTTTCCAATCCTGACCTCTGCATTACTGATCTGCGTACCTTTCAGATCCGTAATCCGGAACTGAAAATCCTTCAGGTTGTTTACAAACTGCAGGTTTACATTCCCCACCTGCTCCAAACTGTACACCAAATTATTGGCCACCGGGGTCACATAAAGGTAATGGCCAAAAGGCATTTTCTTAGGGGAGTTTTTTTTGATGTCCACCCGGAAAGAATCCACCAGGCTATGCATAAAGGCATCACTTACCGCAGCAGCAGACCCTGCTGCAACTGCATAAGCTTCTTTATCAGTTAATTTATAGATATAAGTATAGTGCCCGGATTGTCTGCTCGCCGATAATTTATTTTGTGCATTTGAGCCATTTGCCAGTATACCAGCAAACAGTAATGAGAGGAAAAGGTGCTTCATGTATATTTTTTTGTGGATGATGCAACTGTGTCGTTAATTTCATAAATCAATTAAAAAAATCTTTTAATGATCCGGAGCTGGTGGGTGTACTTATTCAATTCCTTATTAAAAATACCCTGGTCATCAATCGGATCTATCCTTACTTTTCCCGAAGCATGTATAATCTGCTGATTGTCCAGCAAAATACCCACATGAATAATACGTCCCTCTGCATTGTCAAAAAAAGCGACATCTCCTTTCCTTGCTTCAGGAAGAAAATCAACGGTAATGCCTTCTTCTGCTTGTTGGGAAGCATCTCTTTTTATCCGGATACCGGCCATTTTAAACACCATCTGTGTAAAACCGGAACAGTCTATTCCAAACCAGGTCCGTCCGCCCCAGAGATAAGGTGCATTCAGAAAAAAAAGCCCCAGTGCGGCCAGATCTCCTTTTAAAACACCATAATTAACCTGCAAAGGCTGAAAGTTCAGTTTAAATTTCAAGTTCCCAAGGCTGCAATAGCCATTGCTAAAGCCGGGAAGATTACTTCCTGCAGCCAGATAATAGCTGCTCCCATCTTCGGCGATGAGCG
>Ga0163161_10002984_pt1 | contig 11971 bp, 7 predicted proteins | sample S45metaG_FD_129847 | JGI IMG/M metagenome (GOLD analysis project Ga0163161, IMG submission 129847) | Switchgrass rhizosphere microbial communities from Kellogg Biological Station, Michigan, USA - S4-5 metaG | ecosystem: Host-associated > Plants > Roots > Rhizosphere > Soil | place: USA: Michigan... | reverse complement strand
GCGTACTCGTACGTCACGTTGTACTGGAAATCCGCACCATCCGTGACGTGGCAATCGATAAAAAGGTCGGGGCGCCATTCGTTCCATTGCTTCAGCCAAGCACGCGTCTCAGGGGCGTCGGCCTTCATGTAGTCGCGGTTGAGGTTGAGATTGGTCGCGTTCGCGCGAAAGCCCATCTCGTCGGGGCCATTCTGGTTGATACGCATGGACGGGCTGCGATTCTCGTGACCATCCACGTTGTAGATCACCTCAAATAGAATGACGACATTTTTGAGCAGGCCGATTCGAGTTTTTGTGATAGCGATGTCGCGAAACAGCGCCAGGCCGGCGTCCTTGCCGTCGATCTCGCCCGCGTGAATTCCGGCTTGGATCAGTACCACAGCCTTGCCCGACTTTCGCGCCGCTGTTGGTGAACCGGCGCCGTCGCGCGCCGCGATCAGCAGAGGCAGATCACGGCCTTCGCCGCTCTTGCCATAGGTTGTGTAGGTGATCAGGCCGTTCGATGCCGCGGCCAGCTTTTTGCAATAAGCGATGGTCTCGTCGTAGGTCGAGGTTTTCTTGTAGTCCGTCTTTTCGGCGACCGTTTGCCATTCGACAGGCACATCGCCCGTGTCGCTCTGGGCGCGCGAGGGCGTCATGAAGATGGGTAGAAAGGCCGCGACATAAAAAAATGCGCTGATGCGTAATTTCATGATGCTGATTATACGACCGCGCCGGAACGTTTGTTAGCCAGGCCGAGAATTCCCAGCGTCGCGAGGAAGGCGAGGCAGGCCGCGATGGTAACTCCATAAAACGCATAGGTATAGTCGCCGCCCGCCCTGTCGGCAAGCAGTCCGGTAATGCGTCCGCCGATGGCTGCACCGCTTACCTCGACCAGGGTGACGGCGCCGAGTATCTTACCGATCTCGCGTCGGCCGAACAGGTCCGACGCGAGCCGCTGAAGCAGCACGAACGTGCCCCCGTAACCAAACGCAAAAGGCACCAGAAAAACTAATACCGTGTTTGCCGTCAACGCGAACAAGACAAGCGAGGCGGCAAACATCAAGAGAGCGCAGATCGCCATTACGACGACGGACCGGAACTTGTCGCTCAAATAGCCCGCAGCCAACTTACCCACGAGGCTCGAAGCGAACAGCGTCGATTGGATGACCGCCGCGGCCTGGGCCCCGAACCCGATCTGCGGCGATTGAACATAAAGAATGAATTGCTGACTGGTAATGATCACCGGATAGAAAACGAGGGCGGCGCAAAGGCCAAAGACCCAGAACAGCGGAGTCCGTGTCGCTTCGGCGAGCGTTATGCCGTCGGCTGAATTATCCGGCTCAGCCGCCCGAACATCGGTCTTTTCTTTTACGAGGAATGCGATCGCAGGCAGAAGTACGAGCCAGACCAATGCGCTGACCGCGAGCATCGCGTTTCGCCATCCGTAATTTGCTATCAGCGGGGCGGCGATGAGCGGAATAACGAAGCCGCCAATGCTAGTGCCGGTGAGGACAATGCCAAGGGCTCTCCCTCGCCCGGTTTCGAACCAACGCGAAACGAGCACGACACACGGCGCGACACCCATGAAGCCAAGCGAGGCTCCCATCAAGAACCGCGCAACGTAAACCAACTCCGCCGTTGCGGCCAGCGAATGCATCACAAGACCGCCGCCCAGCATAACGCAGCCTACGAGCATCAACGGCTTAAGGCGAAATTTCGTGATCAGCCACCCGCCCAGCAGCGAGAAAACGCCGGACATCAGGAAAGTGATGTTCGCGCAATTGGCGATGAAGGTCTCGGCGTGCGACGCGTCGACCGCACCGATCGCGACAAATTCGTCCCGTATCGGTTTATAAAAAGGAGGCAGCCCGGTTATGGCAAGGCCATTGCTCACAACAAGCGCAAGTGTTGCGACGACGACGATGACCCAGCCGTAAGAACCGCGTATTGCTTGAGTTTCTTGATTCGACATTGCCATTTCAGGTGTATGATTGGCCTATGCGGGCCGAGCCTTCACGATTTCCGGCGATACTTGCACTAGGGCATATGACTGAAACTTTCCACAGAATACTTCCCCTGCTTCTACTTTTGGTTTTCGCTGTTCCGCTTTTCGCACAGCGGCCTTCGTCGGAGTTTGCGAGTTCCTTAACTATCGAACAGGCGCTAATGAAACTCAAAGAGGAACATTTGATTCCGATGGAGAACGAAATCGCGGTTGCGGGTAACGTATTTTCGCCGAGGAGCATTAAGCGCGACGTACAGACCGATTTGACGGAAGCGATCGCTTTTTGCGGAGGAGTTCGCGCTGATGCGGATCGAATGATTCGGGTATTGAAGAAGAGCGAAAACGGAACATATTCGCGTGAGGTCTGGGTTGATTTGAGAGACCTTTTGACAGGAAGGCGACAAAAACTTTACCTGAGACCAGGAGATATCGTTATTGTCTCGAACGATAAGAAAAAGAAAGCCCTTATTCGCGAGCTGCCAGTTCCTATCAAGATTCCAAAGGACTACACGTAGAAATCATTTCGCGTCCATCCAGTTGTCGCCCGCGCCGACGTCGACGACGAGCGGGACGTCGAGCTGGGCCGCGTTTTCCATTTCGCGTTTTATGATCTCGGACGCGCGCTTGACTTCGTCATTCGGCGCTTCGAAGAGCAGTTCGTCGTGGACCTGCATGATCATCTTTGTTTTCAGTCCCTCTTTCTCGAGGGCGGCAGCAACGCGGATCATCGCGATCTTTACGATGTCGCTTGCCGTGCCCTGGATCGGCATGTTGATGGCCTCGCGCTCGGCGCGTGAGCGGACGACGAAGTTGCGGTCGTTGATGCCGGCGAAGTATCGCCGGCGGCCGAAGAGCGAGGTCACGTATCCGTTCTCGCGAGCTTCCTGCGGAATGCGGTCCATGTATTCGCGAATGCCCTTGTACGTGTCGAAGTAATCGTCGATCACCTTGCGCGCCTCGGCTTTCGTGATGCCGACCCGCGTGGACAGCCCGAAGGCTTCGACCGCATACGCGATGCCAAAATTGACGATCTTAGCGAGGCGGCGTTTTTCTTTAAGGTCTTTGGCGTCCGTCGCACCAAAAACGAGCCGAGCGGTGTTCGCATGAATGTCCTCGCCCTCCTGGAACGCCTTGCTCATCACAGGATCTTCGGTGATGTGCGCCAGGATACGCAGTTCGAGCTGTGAATAGTCTGCCGAGATAAGCTTGTTGCCCTTCTCAGGGATGAACGCACGCCTGATCTCCTGTCCTAGTTCAGTTCGAACCGGGATGTTCTGCAGATTTGGTTCGGTCGATGAAAGGCGCCCCGTAGCAGCAACTGTTTGATTGAGACATCCGTGGACGCGGCCGTCGTCGCGGATCATCTTTGGCAAGGCGTCGGCATAGGTCGCCTTGAGCTTGTCCATCTCGCGGTAATCGATGATGAGCTGTGCGATCTCGTATGTCTGGGCGAGATCAACAAGCACATCGTGGCTTGTAGAGATCTGGCCGGTTGCCGTTTTTTTGCCGGTTACGATATTCAGCTCGCTGAAAACCTCTCCGACCTGCTTCGGTGAGCCGATGTTGAATTCACGTCCGGCCAATTCATAAAGACGGTCGCGAAGCTTCGCGAGCTGTTTTGTAATGTCGCTTGAGAAGCGGTTGAGTGCATCGCCGTCGACCTTCATTCCGGTCAGCTCGATGTCAGTGAGCACCGCAATCAGCGGCAGCTCGATATCGGTGTAGACCTTGTCCAGACGGTTTTCGACAAGCTTTTCGCGAAGAACGGGCGCGAGCCGCGAGATATAGTCGGCGGCCTCGGCCGTACGAAACGCATCGTCCTCGAAACCTTCTGGCACGATTCGCGCAAGGTCAGAGTCGAGATAAACCTGAGCGAGATAATCGATCGGATAATTCGACCGCGTCGGGTCGAGCAAGTAAGCCGCGACCATCACGTCGTCCTTTACGGATTCGGGCTCGATGCCGAGCTTGAGCAGCGCGCCGGCGTTGCGTTTTGCGTCGTGGGCGGCTTTGTCGAGAAAGCCATTGGTCAGGACATCCGCGATAGGCCGGATCGCGGCGTCGTGCCCGCCATCGAAATTGTCGAGATCGATATAGAACGCCTCGCCTGTCCCGAGCCCAATACCGATGCCGTGCGGCGCGACTTTTTCGTAACAACTCGATTTTTCATTCGAGTTAGCATCGTTGACGTGAAAGCTCCACTCGTCGATCTCGAACAGTCGTCGAATAAGCTTGTCGAGTTCCTCGCGCGTGGTGATGACGGAGTAACTCGTCTCTACGGTCTCTCCGCCGCCGGTGTGCGACGGCAAATTGTCGAAGAGGCCGGCCGTGTCGGCAAACTCGGTCATCAACGCCTTGAATTCCAGCTCGCGAAACAGCTCGTACGCCTTTTGCCTGTCGGGGTCGCAATGCTCGACGTCCTTGAGGTCGAGCTTGACGGGCACCTCGCAATGGATCGTCGCAAGCTCGAGCGACTGGCGGATGATGTCCTGGTTGTTCTGCAGGCTCTCGCGGTATGTCTTGTGCGTGACCTTGTCGGCGTTCTTCATCGCATCTTCGGCGGAGCCGAATTCGAGAACGAGCTTTAACGCTCCTTTTGCGCCGATGCCCGGTGCACCGGGAATGTTGTCGACCGAGTCGCCCATCAGCCCGAGAAGGTCGATGATCTTGTCCGGCCCGACGCCAAATTTGTTTTTGACCCACTCTTCGTCGCACCACTCGACGGGCGGGACAGGCACTTTGCGGTTCACGTTGGTCGAATTATTCCTCATCGCGATCACGTACGGATCGCGGACGAGTTGGCAGAGGTCCTTGTCGTTCGAGACGATCACGGCCTGCATCTTTTTGGCCGCGATCTCCTGTGCCAGCGTTCCGATGACATCGTCGGCCTCAAAGCCGTCATATCTGATGATAGGAATGCAAAACGCCTCGCACACTCGCTCGATGTAAGGCATCTGCGAGGCCAGATCATCGGGCATCGCCTCCCGATTCGCTTTGTAGTCAACATACGAATCGTGCCGAAACGTCGGCACATCGGTGTCCCAAACCGCCGCGATGTATTCTGGCTTCTCATCCTTGAGCAGCTTGCGCAGCATGTTCGTGAACACAAAAACCGCCTGCGTCACCTGCCCCTTTGAGTTGCGCAGCGGGTCCTGCCGCATGTTCATCGGGGCAAAGAACGCGCGATAGATGTGCGACATCGCGTCGATCAGAAAGACACGTTTCATTTCGGTCATTCTATCACGGCGTCCGCATCGGCCACCGCGTGCAGCATTGCTAATTTCGAGTCGTGAGCAAAACTTTTCTGCAGGTAACGGCTGAGCGGATATCCGAGCTTTGCAAGCAGCGATCCGGGCCGCGAAAACGCATAGAGGTCGTACCACACCTCGCCGCTTTCGGCAGCGAATTCTACTGAAAAACGCTCTTCGCCGATCTCGCCGTGTTCTACCAATGTTCCGTAAGCAAAACCAAACCGGGAAGCCTCATCGATCGTGTAAACGATGCGGGCTCCATTGAGAGAATAAAACCCGAAGTGGCTGACAAGAATGGCTACCGTTTCATCCGCCGCGATAGGAGTTTCCGCAGGACAGAGCTCGACCCAGCCAAGCGAAAACATCTTCCAGTTTCTGATCGCTGCCTTGGCCCGATCAAAAGTTGCCTCGCCGGTTCCAAGCAAGATCCTGTTGTTATCGATGTTATATCCGGCCGGAGTCGTGAGCCCGGTAGCACCAACTTCAGGATACGAAAATGTCTGCTCACGACAATTAGCAAGAAATTGATCTATCGTCAGCCCGTCGGGCTTAGTAAACAGGAACATTTAAGGAAAGAATCTACGGCATCTGCAAACCGACCTCAAGTTTGACACCAAACCACCCGTCCGATATCCTTATCGTTCGCCATTTGGCGGCTGCAGCGAGCCTTGTGTGACCGGTTCGTCTAGGGGTTAGGACACCGCCCTTTCACGGCGGCAACACGGGTTCAAATCCCGTACCGGTTACCATCTTTATTGATAATTTGGGCATCATATCCACATTACCGATTCGCTTTATCAGAAGCGAATTTTTTATTTTAGGGCCAGGAATGTTGAAGAGAGCAATCAATTTACTGATATTCACGATCATCGCGGCGGTCGCATGTTTTGCGCAGCAAAACGCGGACACGGTGATGATACTGCCGTTCGAGAACACGTCGGACAAGCCCGAGTTCAATTGGGTCGGCGAGAGCTTTGCCGATTCGCTCTCGGACCTTTTGAAGGTGCCGACGCTCAACGTCGTTTCAAACGAGCAGCGAAAGATCATCCAGCAGCGGCTGCGTATACCGCTCACGACGCTGCCAAGCGTTGCGACCTCGCTTAAACTCGCCCGCGAAAGCGGCGCTACGCTCCTGGTCGGCGGCAAATACAACATCGTGCCGGCCGGTGCCGAGACGGCCGCGACTATTAACGTCACGGCAAAGATCATCCGCGTGAACGAAGGCAGATATTTGAGCGAGAATATTGACGGCCGCCAGGTAACGCGCGACATCAATCTAAACGACGCTCTCGGCAACCTGCAGACGATGCAGGGCCAGATCGCTTATCAGATCCTTTACCAACGCGACAAAAGCTCGTTGGCATATTCGCAAAATGATCTCGTCGTCGCTGCGACCAAAGTGCCGGCACGTGCGTTCGAGGCCTATATCAAGGGCCTGCTGACCAATGCGCCCGAGGCCCGCGAGAATTATCTTAAGAATGCGGTCCGTCTTTACACGGAGGCCGTTCCCGAGGGCGTATATTCCGACGCTGCTCTCGAGCTTGGACATCTCTATCTCGGCCAGCGAAAGTTTGCCGAGGCGGGCGACTATTTCGAACGCGTCATCAGCGCAAGCCAGCAGTGCCGCGAGAAGGCCAAGGCCGGGAACAAAGCCGCACAGTGCAGCGACGACGCATTTGCCGAGGCCTCGTTCTATCTCGGGCTGACTCTGTGGCAGCAGGGAAATTTTGAGGTCGCCCTCGCAACGCTCAGGCCGCTTGTCGACGACCTCAAACTAACATCCGTTTACAACGCTCTCGGGGCGATCGCCGTCCAGGCCTCGCGAGCCGAGAAAAAGAATGACGCCAAAGCTGCAGCGTTGCTTACTGAAGGCGTCGAGCTGTTAAAGAAAGCATCGGAATCGGCTGTCGACGATCCGAATGTGAGGTTCAACTATGCAGCATCGCTTTTCCTGAGCGGCAATTATATCGAGGCCGCAACACATCTGCGTTCGGCGATCGCCGCCAACCCGCGTGACGGCGAGGCTTATTACCTGTTGTCGAAGAGCCTGGCCGCACTCAAAGATACTACCGCCGCCGACATCGATAACCAGGCAAAACGGTTCCTGACCGACAATAACCGCTACGCACGGCTGGAGACCGAGTGGCAAAAGTCGCACACGGTCAACGAGATCACGCTGCGCGTACTTCAGCCGACGCGCAAGGATTTTGTCGCCGTCATAATGAACCGCAAGCCGACAGCAGCCGCTGCACCGCAGCTCAGCGAATCCGAGACGCTGCTCGCCACAGCCCGTCAGCAGGTCAAGGCCGGGCAGGATGACGATGCAATGGCGACGCTTCGCCGCGTGCTGGCGAGCGAGCCGATGTCGGCCGAGAGCTATCTGCTGCTCGGTAAGATCCACCTTCGCCGCGGCGACATCGACCAGGCGATCAGCTCATTCAAGACCTCGATCTTTTGGGACAACCGCCTGATCGAGGCCCACGTAAGCCTTGGCAAGATCTACGTCGAAAAAGGCGACTGCCTGCAGGCAAAGAACTACGCCGCGTCGGCCCTCGAGATCGATTCGGAAAATCCTGATGCGGTCGCTCTGCAGCGACTGACAGAAAGATGCTCGAAATAGTGCGGGAACGCAGTTCCGGGTTCCGGGTTTCGAGTTCCAAGTTGTAAGAACGTTCCATTTCCAAAATTATTTTTGACCCCAAGGCCCGTAAACACGGGCTTTTTTCTTTTCTTCAACTCGAAACCCGAAACTCGAAACCCGAAACTCATTTCGTGGCACGCCACGTGCTGTATACATCTGCGGCCAGCTTGACGCATTTAGATCAAGACCCCGCCGCCATCACTACTCCGAGCGCGGTTTGCCACTGTGCTTGTACACCTTCCGAGCGTTCCTTCAGTTGTCCTTCCTTATCAGGCCCGGCGAAATAGCCGGGCCTGCCTTACTTTTAAAGCCATTCTTCGCGTAGTTACGCCCTTTGCGGTCAATTTCGTTCATTGTGAACTGGTCCCGCGTGCCTGCCCGCCCCCTTCCGTGCCAAGTGACATCCGGCGTCCATTGCAAGTGACAAATTGACAGAATCTGTCACCCCTGAATGACGCAATTTGTCGTTTTGACCGAAAACCGTTCACCGGCGACAGAGCCGCTTTTGTTGCTAGAATAGCGGGGTGGTCCGAGAGCGGCTAAAAAAGATCTTTCCATCATGGCAAAACGCCCTGCTTGCGCTGCTCGCCGCGGGCCTGCTCATCCTTGCATTTCCCGATGTTGGCCGGTGGTGGATCGCCTGGTTCGCGCTTGTGCCGCTCATGCTTGCGGTCGAGCGGCAGAAGCATTGCGTCAGCGCCTGCTTTCTGCTCGGTTGGCTGTTCGGTACACTGTTTTTTTTTGGTACGTGCTGGTGGCTGACCTACGCACCGATCCACTACGCTGCAATGCCGTGGCCACTTGCGTATCTGCTCATCTGCATCGTCTGCCTGATCTCAGGCATTTTTCCCGGAATCTTTTCCCTAATCCTCGCTGTACTGCTCAGGCGCTTTGGCGCATGGGCATTCTTCACTGCGCCGTTTGTTTGGGTGTTTACTGAATTTGCCCGGTATTGGCTAACCGGAAACAACTGGAACGCGATCGCATATTCGCAGGCCTTCGTTGAACTATGGATGAATCCCGGGCGCTGGACGGCCACCATTGGTGGTGTTTTGCTCGCTAGCGGCGTCATCGTCCTTGCGAACGCGGTGATTGTTCGAACGTTTGTGGTACTTAAGAGCACCGGTATGACAGGACGAGCCTTAATGCTCTGCTTCGGTGAAGGGATAATCCTATTCGTGCTCTCGATAGTCGCATCTGTCGTACATGTTGACTCAAGGCAACCGCCATATGACAAGGAGCCGGTCGAAATGCCGTGGCAAAAGCTGGTCGTGATCCAACCGAACGTCCCGATGAGCGGTCTCGATCGAACTAAGTGGACTCAGCTTCGACAAAAGCAGATCGAAATGGCTGAGACGGCACTCAAGGATATACGAACTCAGAAAAAGGAGCAGACAACCACGGTCGTTCTACCGGAGTCTCCTATGAACTTTGCTTACGGGGATGATCCTGAGTTTCGTAAATACATCGGCGATTTCGCCGCTCGTAACAACGTCAGCGTTCTTTTCAATTCATCTCAGCCGGACAAGACGAACGGCAGATATTTCAATTCGGCGGTGATGGTCGGGCCCGACGGAAGACTAACGGCGCAATACGACAAGATATACTTGCTGCCGTTTGGTGAGGCGGTGCCGGCGCCCCTTGAAAATATTGTGCCCGCATTCGTCGGCCATTTTTCGTATGGTTCTAAGTACGACCTCATGCCGCTCGGCGACGCAAAGGTTGGTGTCATGATCTGCTTTGAGTCGCACTTCGGAGAGCTTGGACGCCGATACGTTCAGAACGGAGCAGACGCGATCATTGAGATGACTAACGACGGCTATCTCGGTCCGACGCCGGTGCTACGGCAACACCTTGCGAATGCCATCTTCCGCGCAATTGAGACCGATCGACCGGTTGTCCGTGTAACAAATGTCGGCATTACCGAGTTCATTTCTTCAGACGGCGATATTTGCGATTCCTTGATTACTTGTGGCCCACCGCCCTATACCGAAGACACACGCGTCTGGGCGGTTAGCAAATCAGACGGCTCGCAGACGTTTTATGTGAGATATGGCGATTGGTTTGCGTGGGTGTGTACGATCGTGACGATCCTACTAGTTGCGATGAGTTTCAAGAGAAAACGGGATGATGTATTGCCGTTGGCTTCAGCCAACGGAATGCAATCAACATAAGAATTGGGGTTAAACCCAAACTCCCGTTTAATTTCTTACCGTTGGCTGAAGCCAACGGCAATGCGGTAAAATATCCCGATGGAACTAACCGATCTTCAAACCAAATTCGACGACATCAAAGAAAAAGTTGCCCAACTTGGGAGGTTTCTTTGACGCACCCGCAAAGCAAGCAGAGTTAGAAAGATCCGAAAAACTGATCTCGGAGCCCGGTTTCTGGGACGATCAGGAGAACGCGCAGAAGGTCGTGCAGCAGCGGAGCCGCATCGAGCGCGCATTGAAGCAGCAGCAGGGATTTGAGACGGGGGTCTCGGACGCCGAGGTCTTATTCGAATTTGCGGCCGAGGACGACGAGTCGGCAAAAGAACTGCAAGCCTTGATCGCACGGCTTGAAAAGGAAGTTGACGCCGCGCAGATCGAAAGCCTGCTCTCGGGCGAAACCGATCTCAACAACGCGATCGCCTCGATACAGGCCGGTGCGGGCGGCACCGACGCGCAGGATTTTGCGCAGATGCTGCTGCGGATGTATTTGCGCTGGGCCGAGAAACGCGGGTTTAAAACCGAGATCCTCGACGAACAATCGGGAAGCGAGGCTGGCATCAAATCGGCGACGTTCCGAGTCGAGGGCGATTATGCGTACGGCCTGCTTGCGGCCGAGGCCGGCGTGCATCGATTGGTGCGCATCTCGCCCTTCAATTCCGGCGGCAGCCGTGAGACCAGCTTCGCGTCAATGTTCGTCTCGCCTGAGATCGACGAGAACATCGAGGTCAACATCGAGGACAAGGACCTTCGCATTGATACCTATCGATCGAGCGGCGCCGGCGGCCAGCACGTCAACGTGACCGACTCGGCCGTAAGAATTACGCACCTTCCGAGCGGAATTGTGGTAACTTGTCAGAATCAGCGGTCGCAGATCCAAAACCGTGCGGTCGCGATGCAGGTCTTGCGTTCAAAACTCTACGAACTTGAATTGGAAAAACGCCGCGAAGGCGCGGCCGAGCTCGAAGCCGGCAAGATGGACATTTCGTTCGGCTCACAGATACGCAATTACGTGCTGCACCCGTATCGATTGGTAAAAGACACACGGACAAAACACGAAACATCCGACGTCGACGCGGTGCTCGACGGTGAGATCGATGAATTCATAAAGGAATTTCTTTTGTTCAAAAAAGGTGCCGCCGTTGCCCGATAGATGAAAGTCTGCCCTACTTGCGACAAGGTTTACACCGACGAGGACATTAATTTTTGCCTCGCCGACGGCACGACCTTGCTCAAAAAACGCGGCAAGGCGGCGAAGCATTCGCATTGGAATGACGTCGTTGCGATCATACTCGCCGCAGTCGCGGTCCTCGTTTTCCTCTGCCTTGTCACGAGCAGCCCCGATGACCGTTCGTTGATCTCTACTGGAGCCGGTTTGCCGTCGACCCGCAATTGGATCGGCGTCGTCGGGGCGAACATCGCGGCGGTTTTCCTGAGTGCATTCGGCTGGACGGCTTACCTGATACCGGTACTGATCATGCTCGCAGCCTGGCGCGTCTATCAGGCGAGCAACCTTGTGCCGAAGCCGTTTCGCGTGCTTGGTTTCCTGTTTTTTGTGATCTCGCTGGCCGGTCTGGTATCGCTGCTCGGCGGTTATGGCGCGATCGTCGGCGAAGCGGCGGCACAGGGAACGGCACATTTTCTAGGGAAAGTTGGTGCGGGCATTTTGCTGGCGGCTATCTTTTTTAGCTCGCTTGTGCTGATCACAAATTTGACGCTCGCCGGTTTTCTCAGCCACTTCGACGTTGCCTGGGAGAACGTGCGAATTCGCGTTGACGAATGGCGTGATAAGCGACGCGACGCACGTTCCGATGTGATCGACGACGCCAAAAAACGTGCGCAAAAACGCCGCAAGTTGCGCGAAGAGCACGTCGAAGATCCG
>Ga0163161_10002982_pt1 | contig 11974 bp, 8 predicted proteins | sample S45metaG_FD_129847 | JGI IMG/M metagenome (GOLD analysis project Ga0163161, IMG submission 129847) | Switchgrass rhizosphere microbial communities from Kellogg Biological Station, Michigan, USA - S4-5 metaG | ecosystem: Host-associated > Plants > Roots > Rhizosphere > Soil | place: USA: Michigan... | reverse complement strand
TCGGTATCCTGAATAATTATGCCTACGCCGGCACGCTGGTTTACGGGGTCAAAATCAAAAAGATCGATTAACCCTATGGCATCAAACGTACCTGTTTTGCAAATGGCAAGCCGAAGCTGCTTTGCCTCATAGATATCCTGGTGCGAATTTTCAAGGTACTGGCGTATTAGGAAACGGCTGTAAGGCGTCTGCGTATTGCTTACCTCCCATATTGCCTCATTGTTTTCCAGCCTGTAGATAAATTCCAGGTCATCGGGCTCAAGTGCCCTTAAATAAATGGTATTTCCGGTGAGGGTTACCATTCAATAGACCCGTCATATACAAACTTAGCCGGCCCTGTAAGGTATATTTCCCTAAACTGCTTGCCTTCCTGTACAAAAGACACTTTTAGTTCGCCTCCCGGAGTGGTAAGCGCCACTTCGTTTTCATCGGTATTTCCCAGCACTTTCATGGCAATGGCAACGGCTGTAACACCTGTACCGCAGGACAAAGTTTCATCTTCTACCCCACGCTCATAAGTGCGCACTGAAAATTTGTCAGCGCCCGCCGGGGCAACAAAGTTCACGTTAGATCCCTTATCGCCATACAGTCCGCTATAGCGGATGTTTGCGCCTATGGCTTTTACATCAAGGTCTTCCAGGCCATCAACCAGTTCAACATGATGCGGTGATCCTGTATCCATAAACACATAATTTTCATAGACCGATACCGTATGCACGTCTTTCATGTGCAGCGAAACCGTACCGTCTTTTGCAACGGTTGCATGGTGCGGGCCATCTACAGCAATAAAATCTGTTTCATCGTCTATTATCCCCAAAGCCTTTGCAAATGCTACAATGCATCGGCCTCCATTACCGCACATGGTACTCTCATTTCCATCAGAGTTGTAATAGACCATACGAAAATCGGTACTTCCATCGTTCTCTAATAAGATGAGCCCGTCTGCACCGATGCCAAATTTACGGTCGCACAAATGCCCGATAAGTTTGGTATCATTTTTGGGAAATATGTTATCACGGTTATCTACCATGACAAAGTCGTTTCCGGTGCCCTGGTATTTGTAAAAATTGTGTTTCATTATCTTAATTATTGACACAAAAATACAAATATAAATGACACGAAAAATGACTGTAGACGGCTAAAAAAACTTTAAAATTATTCAATAACCAAAATTAAATACTGTTTAAATTATGAAGAGAATTTCAGGTTTATTTCTGGTGGCGCTTTTAAGCGGTGCCACTACTCTGGGAGCTTACAAACTGGTATTTGATAACGACACACCATCATCTGCCTTATCAATAGCTCCATCTGCAAGTTACAACAGGACCGTAGGTTACGGTGCGCCCGAATCGGTAGATTTTACGGCAGCCGCCGATAAAGCGGTGCATACCGTGGTGCACGTTAAGAATACTACCTATTCTAACGGCCCGCGCAACATGATGGAATATATTTACGGCTATCGCAATAGCGAGCCTACCCCGCAGGTGGGTACAGGATCTGGGGTTATAATTACCGAAGACGGATACATTGTTACCAATAACCACGTTATAGCCAATGCATCTGAACTTGAGGTTACCCTTAACAACAACAAGACTTATAAAGCAAAACTGGTAGGCACCGACTCAAAAATGGATATCGCATTGCTTAAGGTAGATACTAAAGATAAACTTCCGTATGCCACGTTTGGTAACAGCGACAATATGAAAGTGGGCGAATGGGTATTAGCCGTAGGTAATCCTTACAACCTTACCAGCACCGTTACAGCAGGTATCGTTTCGGCTAAAGCCAGGAACCTGAGCAACGACGGGCTGCAATCGTTCATCCAGACGGATGCCGCAGTTAATCCCGGCAACAGCGGAGGCGCGCTTGTTAACACACGCGGCGAACTTATAGGCATAAATACCATGATTACATCCATGACCGGTTCGTATGTAGGTTATTCTTTTGCAGTGCCTTCTAACATTACCCGAAAAATTATTGAAGACATCATGGAATATGGTAATGTTCAGCGCGGTGTGCTTGGCGTTACAGGCGGCGAACTGAACGCCCGTGTAGCTAAAGAAACCGGCGTTACCGAAACACAAGGTTTTTACGTAAATGGAGTGAGCGATAAATCCGGTGCTAAAAATGCAGGTATACGTAAAGGTGATGTTATCGTAAAAATTGACGACAGGCCTATTAATGGCGTTGCCGATATTAATGCCGCTACCGTTACAAAACGACCAAATGATGTGGTTAAGGTTACCCTGCGCCGCGATGGAGAGGTAATGACGATTCCTGTAAAGCTGACCAAAAACGAAATCAATAGTATTAATTACAGTGGCTTTGAGCTGGAAGATCTTTCTGCCACCGAAAAGAAACAATACAAAATAGATTATGGCGTTAAAGTTAAAGAGATCACCGACGAAAGATACATGCGCTACTATGATGAGCTTAAGGGCGGGATCATACTAAGCATAGGCAATGTAAAGGCTAAAGATATTGAAACCGTATCGCGACTACTGGATGCTAAAGGCGACAAAGGCATGAAAGTACAAATGATTACCCAGAGCGGTGAGATCGTTGCCTTTATAATGTAAAAAGAGTTTCTTTACATAAACACTACCCAGAACCTCCGGTCCCTTTGCCCGGAGGTTCTATTTTTTTTACAACCTTATCATAACACTTAGCAAATAGTAACATAATCAGCGTGAAGTATTTTTGTAAAAATCACCACCTGAAAAATGAAGAAAAAAACGTTTAGAAAACTGGAAGTGCTGCTGCATTTTCTTACCGCCTTTATACTTCTTATAAAAGGCTGCGACGAGCTGAACCGTAATCTTTACTTTCCGGGAGGGATTATTACAGGACTGGCCATACTTATACTGGCCATAACCATTTTTTGGAAAACATTTTATATAAGCCCTAAACAGGCCAGGCAGATATGTTACTACCTTGAAGCCCCTGCACTTTTGGTTACCTCTTATATGCTGCATCTTGAAGGGAAGAACTTTTTACCCGATATTTTTCTTGTTGCCGCCATGCTGTATCCTGCAATGGGTATAATATCGTCTAAAAAGTTTAAGGATTACAGCAAAAAATATATGGGCGAAGGTTAGTCTTTTACGATCATCTTGTAGCCTACTCCCCTTATATTTACTATAGATATGCGTTCGTCATCTGCAAAATGCTTGCGTAGTTTTGTAATGAACACATCCATGCTGCGGGCGGCAAAAAACGTGTCGTCTCCCCACAGCTCCAGTAATACGCGCTGGCGTGGCAAAACCGCATTTTTATTCGTAATCAACCTCAGGAGCAGTTCATTTTCAAGATTGGTTAGCACAATCGTCTTATCGGCACAGGCCAGTTCCATCGTAGAATAGTCAAATTTAAATTTACCAATGCTGAATTTTGAAACCTGCGCCTCATCGCTGACAATAGGTTTTGCAGTCCTTTTCAGCAAGGCATTCATACGCACAATAAGCTCTTCTACGCTAAAAGGCTTTTTAAGATAATCGTTGCCTCCGGTTTCAAACCCTTTTACTACGTCTTCGGTCAGTGAGCGGGCAGTAAGAAATATAACAGGAATATCGGCGTCTGCCTTACGGATCTCTTTTACAAGGCTGTAACCATCTATTCCCGGCATCATGACATCTATAACGCAGATATCAAAACTTCCGGGTGAGAACGCCTCAAGTGCAGCCGTGCCATCGTGAACCCATTTTACGTTGAAACCGTTCTTAACAAGCATATCGCCTGTTATCCTGCCCAGTGCCAATTCATCTTCGGCATATAAAACCCTTATCTCATTCATGGCCTGTAGGTATTAAAATTTTAAACGCCGTTCCTTTCTGGCTCTCATCTTTTATAAGGACAATAGATCCACCATGGAGTTTCAGCACTTCTTTCACATAGCTAAGGCCAAGTCCATACCCTTTTACGGTGTGCCTGTTCCCTTCCGATACCCTGAAGTATGGCCTGAAGATATCTTTATGGTATTTGTAAGGGATTCCAATACCGTTATCTGTTAAGTCTACCGCTATAAAATTACCATCTCTTACCGCTGTTATGCTTATTTGCGGAATGGCGACTGCATATTTGAGCGAATTGTCTATAAGATTGATAAAAATGCGGCTTATGTGGTCTTCGTCGGCCTTTATGTAAAGGTCGTCAGGTATGCTGCATGTTATTACTGCCTCCAGCTGTTCCAGCCTTGGCCTTAAATTAGAAACCACCTCATCAAGCAGGTGCTTAAGATGAAGGTTCTCTGTATACAGCTGAATCTTGCCTTCGCTAAGCCTGGCATTATGGAGTATAGAATCGGCCATGCTTTTTAGGCGTTTCAGGTCGGCCTGCATAAGGTGTACATATTCCCTCGCTGTTTTTTTATCTTCCAGAACATTATACTTGTCTAATGCTTCGGTGGCGGCATACAGCGTAGCTATAGGGGTTTTAAGCTCATGGGTCATATTGTTGGTAAAGCTTACCTTTTGTTCCATAAGCCTCCTGCTCTTGCGTATACTGTTTATAAGCAGCACTACAGCACTAACACATACCAATAAATAGAGAACTGATAACCCTATAGACGGAAGTATCTTTTTTATAACACTGTATTCCAGATTATACAACACCAGTGTAGGCGAAATTTTTGTCTTTAAGCGCGACGACGACCTTAACACCCTGCCGCTTTCGGGATTTACTTTTCTGTCGTATAAGATGAAGTCTACTCCCGGCAGTGCTTTTTTGATTGTCTTTACCGTTTCGTTGTAGCTTTTTTCTAATTTTAATTTTTGGCTTTCAGGTCCAAAGATAGAATCGATAAGGGTTACGCTCAGCGGCATTTTTTTTCCATCGCCAGCAGTTTTAAAAATTTCAACCTTAAGGTTGGTAACCATGTTACTATCTTTCACCACACCCGAAACAGATGAATCTTTCACATCTACCCTGCCATTAACAGTTAGGTTTTTAAACATCTCGAGGCCTTCAATATCAAGACTGTACGCGGTTAGTTTATTCTGTGCCTCTTCTACGATAAGTTTCTCCTGGTTGCTGTATAAACTATAGAGCCAATACAGCTGAAAACACAATATAAACAGTATGGCTACGGCTCCGTAAACCATAATCAGCCTGTTGCTTTTTCTGTCTTTGTTAATTTTCATACCCAAATGTATATAATTTATAAAGTAAAAAAACACGCTTAACACTAAATAACACTAAGCTGTAAAAACAACAATGCCGTGCGGTTTTTCTTAACACACGATAACATTAAATAGCAGTAAGTAACTATGCAAAAACAGGCTTGCCAATAACTTTGCAACAGTACTAACATAAAAAATTACATATGAAATCTACTACTTTAAAGCAAGCTGCATTAGGCGTGGCACTATTTTTAAGTGGGCTTACCCATGCACAGGAGCCAAAGCCCTTTGGCCGGGAAATAAAACGAAACAACGAAGGCTTTGTACCCTGCGCTGCGACGGAATATTTAAGTTCACTGCAAACAGGCGGCAAACGGATATCTGATGCTGAATTTGAACAATGGCTTGCGCCAAAGGTTGAGGCTGTTCGAAGACAAAAATCACAAAAAAACAGCAATCAGACAGTCACGCTTCCTGTTGTAGTGCACGTAATACATAATGGCGACGAGATTGGCACCAATGAAAACCTCAGTGACGAAAGGGTATTATCTCAAATACAGGTGCTCAATGAAGATTTTGGCAGGATACAGGAAACACCGGGATACAATGAAGAAACCCCCGGCGTAGATACTCAGATACAGTTTTGCCTTGCCCAGCGCGACCCAGATGGAAACCCGACCACAGGTATAGAGCACATACAAATGACAAGGACGTCATGGAACGCCACCGCTATAGAAACCCAGCTAAAACCACAAACGATTTGGGATCCTGAAAAATACATCAATATATGGGTATGTAATTTTGGCGGCGACCTGGTTGGTGTGGGCGGTTATGCCTTCTTCCCTGAAGCATCAGGCCTGGAAGGTCTTGATGAGGCTGAATCTACTGCCAGCGGCGATGGATTAACGATGTATTACAAATGTTTTGGATCATCCGCTTATGCTCCTGAAGGCGAATATATCTCCCAGATAGATATGGGACGTGCCACGACACACGAAATGGGTCATTTCTTTGGACTAAGGCACATTTGGGGTGATGGTGAAGATTGCAGCGCAACCGATTATTGCGATGACACTCCTGCAGCACTGGCCATGAATACAACCTGCGGCTATATAGATTCCTGCACGCTGGACGATAAGCCAGATATGGTAGAGAACTACATGGATTACACCCCTGATGCCTGCAAAAGTGTATTTACCGCAAACCAAAATGAAAGGATGTGGGCAACACTGAACAATGCGTTGCGAAGAGGTACACTCATAACCTCAGACGGGTGCTCTGCCCCTACTGCGGGTACAAATGATAACCTGCTGCAAGGGCTGAATATTTATCCTAACCCTGTACAGGATGTGCTTTATATACAGTCTGACATTACAGGAGTTGACGGCAGCTACGAGATTTATACTGTTACAGGACAGGCTATCGCGGCTAAAAACATCCGTTTTGAAGATGGATTGAACATAGATACTTGGACATTGTCTCAGGGAATATACTTTGTAAAATTAAACAGGGACGGACAGACCAAAACCCTTAAGTTTATAAAACAATAAAGACCGCTGCAAACTGTTATATTAATTTGATGGCTTAGTTAAGCAGAAAGGATGGCAAATGCCATCCTTTCTTTATTATAGTAAACTATGTATTACTGATTGATATCACATACAAAATTGTAAAGTACTGCTCCGGCAGAGCCACGAATAATCTTTTCATTATAGATCTTATCGTTTCCTTCTGTTTCTATTTTTCCTTCGCCATCATAAAGCGTAAATTCAAGTTTATCAGCAGTCATAGAACCGCAGTGAAACACCATGTACTGCACAACATAACCTTGTTTTTCGTATGTAGTCTTTCCGTCCTGTCCCTTTACTTCTTTATCTGCCTCGGTGGTTTTTAACCAAACATGCATATCGTTTTTAACTGTCTTTTCATACTTTACGTAATGCGTGATTGTTCCGTCTTTTGACTTAAAAACCTTATACCATTTGGCCTGGGCAGCAGCAAAATTGCTTGCAAACAATAAAAAGAGCACGATGTATCTCATGATTAGTTTTTAAGCTGTAAATATAAGCAAAGGATGTAAAAACGAATAACCCCGAAAAGAACTTCCCGGGGTTATTCCTTTAACCGGACGGTTAAAGCAGATTCAATTTTAAAAAATTAAAAACTATTTATTCTTAACAACCTTAAAGGTTTTGTTACCATTCTCTGTAGTTACTTTACCAATGTATGTACCGGCAGCAATTTTAGAAAGGTCTATTTGTGCATTAGCGTCATTTATCGCCATTTCCATTATCTTCTTGCCTAACATATCATACATTGTAAATGATGTGATTGTTGAAGAGTAGCTCAGGTTTAACACATCAGACGATGGATTAGGATAATATTTAAATGCAGCTGCATCAAACTTATCATTACCAAGTACTATTGTAACCGTTACCGAAAATGGCTCGCTTGAGCAGTCTCCCTGTGTAATTGTTGCATAATATGTAACTGTAGTACCCGATATTTCAGTAGTACCGGTAAGAGGATTAGTGCCGTTTTGAGCATCTTCTTCAGTAGCGTAGAACGTAATAATTCCGTCTATTGCAGGAGCAACCACTATTTCAGAAATTGTGTGCACAACCGGCATTCCACCCTGATCTTCAATTGTAACAGTAACATCGTCTAGCGGTTCAACTTCTGTAACTGTTACGGTAAATGAACTTTCGGCAGTACATATAGTTGTAGCGCTGTTAGCCACTGCATAGATATAGATCGTTTGGTTTGAGGTAATAACATCACCTGCATTAAGTGCTGTTCCCGTGCCCTCCGCAGCGGTATAGTAAGTATTACCAGAATTTAAAACAGGTAAAGTATAGCCTGCGCAATTAACCGTTACATCTTCCATCTCGTCTGCTTCAGCAGATACCACTGTCACTGTAAACGTACTTTCGGCAGTACACGTAGCGCTAACTGCATTGTAGATATGTATGGTATTTGTTGACGTAATAACATCTCCTGCCTCAAGCATATCGCCAAGGCCTGAACCACCTGTGTAATATGTACCGTTTGTAATTTCAGGTAATGTATAAGAACCGCATACTGTGACATCGTCAAGCTCGTCAACTTCTGCATTGGTAATAGTTATTACAAAAGAATTTTCAGCGACACATGGAGACGTGGCCGTTCCTGTAGAAGTATAAACATAAAGTGTTGCTGTTGCTTCAACTAAATCTCCCGCTGCAAGTGCATCACCCTGACCACCGGCTTCTGTAAAGTAATTACCGTTTGTCAATGCTGGGAGCACATACGGCCCGCAGTTGGAAACGTCAGCAGGATCATCTGCAACAGCATTGTTTATTGTTATTACAAAACTGTTTTCAGTATTACACGCAGCATTACCCGCATATACATACAGCGTGGCAGATTGTGTAATCACTGTACCTGCAGGAAGTGCGGTACCGCCGCCGCCAGCAGCTGTATAATATGTTCCTCCTGTTAAAGCAGGCAGCGTATAAGAACCACAAGCCGTAACGTCATCAGGATTCGCAGCCACAGGGTTGCTTACCGTGATAAGGAAAGAATTCTCTGCAGAACAAGTGCCTACAGTGTTGTAAACGTATAGAGTAGTTGTAGCATTTACAGTGCTTCCTGCAGCAAGAACGGTACCGCCGCCATTTGTTGCAGTACGGTAAACACCATTGGTAAGTGCAGGCAGTGTATATGTAATACAAGCAGTAACATCTGCAGGATCATCTACCGGTACAACTGTAAAGGTAACAGCTACAGCAACTCTTGCAGACCCTTCGCAGCCTATAGTTTGTGATGCATAATAGGTAGTATTGTTTGTTAGTGCAGCAGTAGCAGCAAGCGGTGTACCTCCTGAAGTCACAGTATACCATTTTATAGCTGTACCGGTAGCTGTTAGAGCAGCCACGGTAGCACCAGGGCATACCGTTTGCGCAGCGGTAGCAGTAGGCGCTACAGTTGTACATTGCGTAATGTTAACCAGGTAATCTTCTACCTGACCGTATCCACCAGTTGCGCAAGGCCCCGAAGGATAAGCATTCCATAGTTTATATACTCTCATTAATGTAATTCCCGCAGAAGCATTAGTAGGTATAAAGATAGAGGCAGAAGCAGTCTGCCCGTCTATTCCTGTCGAACCGCTTACAAATCCTATTTCGAATGATTCTCCGGGATCATTGAGGTTTCCATTTTTGTTGAAGTCAATAAAAACTTTAAAATAGTCGGTAAATCCACCGTCTGTATTTCCTTGGGCAGAGAAAGTATAGGCCTGTCCTGTAGTTACATTTGCAGGAGCTAATGCGGTAAAATCCTGCATAGCAGGTGCACCGGCAGTTGCTGCAGGACTTGTATTTGTAAGGTTAGAAAAACTAACCGATGTTATAGGTTCAATGGTATTAGTAAAAGTAACGGCACATGGTGTACAGTTAGTACCGCTTGAGGTAGCCTGAACAGCTGCGCTTGTAGCTGTAGCACCACTCGCAGTACAGGTAATTACAGCCCTGAACCATGGCCCTGCAGCTACCGGTGCACTAAGGGTTGCACTTGTTGCACCTGCAATGTTAGTATAGGTTGTTCCGTTAGCTGAACCTTGCCATTGATACGAAAGCCCAGAGGCAGTATAAGCTGGAGTTAATGCCAGAGATGCATTTTGCTGGTTACACACCGGGCCGTTAAGAAGTGCTGCTGAAGACGCTGCCGGTGTTCCCGTACAGGCAGGAAGCTGCTGAACAGCGGTAACATTGTCTATTGTCACAAGTACATCTGTACCATCTAACCCTGAGTGGTTACCGTAAACACGAAGATAAACCGGTGTTCCGGCTGCCGGAGTAAACGTTGCAGTTTTAACCGCGCAGCTGGCAGAACTAATATGATTAGTGGGGTTTATCGTATGAAGCGTTGTCCATGGCCCTGTAGGTGAAGCACTATAAGATACAGTTACAGCTCCCCAGTCGGTGTTATTTGTTAATACATCATACTCATAATAGTCAAATAGCTTATAGCTGTACGTTAGGGTAACCGGAAGACCATTTGAGGTGCCTAAAGTTGGTGATATTGTTTCTGCTGAATAGTCATAGACAAAACCATCACCATAATCAATAAAAACAAATTCTCCTCTTAGTGCAGAACCTTCACAAGCCTGGAAAGTTCCCGGGTAAAAATCAAGGTCTCCCCATCCGCCGGCGTCAACATTAAAATTTTGTGAATAGTTGATTTGTGCATTACTCTTACTTCCCGTGACGAGTGCCAGCAAAATCATAAAACAGCTGATAATCAGTTGTAGTTTTTTTTTCATAATTGGTGATGTTTAATTAATAGAAAATAAACTTAACTAATTTTTAAGACTTTTATAACATACCGTTCTTAAATTTTAACAAATATTTCACAATACATTACACTTTTAATTAAAAAACGAAATATCTTAAGAATAATTCTACAGCTTATCTCACGATTGAATGGGAGAGATTAAAATTTTAAAGCAACTAAGATTTTGAATTGTGCATACAAATAACATTAATTACACCAATACTGAGCTAATGATGCAACTGTTAAGAAATTATTTACACAGTTTTAACTCAAAAACAGATATTATGAAAATAAATAAAAAAACATTCTCAAAACCCTTTACGAAAACGTTTGAAATATATACTTTTGCACCACTCAACAACACTAAAAAAATATTATCTTCATGAACAACAATGTTTTATACGAAAAAGAGCTTTCTTTTCAGGCTGACAGGCGAAAAGCCGGTGTAGAATTCATTAAAATCGTAAGCGATCTATGGTATGACAAGTCGATTGAACTTGTGCTTTTCAGGAACCAGCTGATTGACAGGAATGTAAGTGACATCATTAACCTGCACGAATATGCCGGGGAGTTTGTACAAAAACCAATCAATGTGTTTGATACTGTGGAGATTGCACGTGCAATTGAAGCACTGGACCTGCCGCCTTCGCGTATAGATATTGGCAAGCTTACGTACGAGTATCACCTTGAAGATGACAAGTATAACGACGCTACAGCCTTTGTAATAGACAAGCTGAAAGGCGCAAAAGCAAGCAGCAGCATACAGCCAAAGGACGTTGTATTATACGGCTTTGGGCGTATAGGAAGGCTATTGGCACGTGAGATGATGCACAAAATCGGTAAGGGTAACCAACTGAGGCTAAGAGCAATAGTTGTTCGTGACAAGGCCGATGCTACCCTGCTTGAAAAACGTGCTTCGCTATTGCGTTACGATTCGATACATGGAGATTTTGAGGGGTCTGTAAGTGCAGATCCTGAGAACAACGCACTGATAATCAACGGGACTACAGTACACATTATCACGGCTAACAGCCCTGAAGATGTAGACTACACCAAATACGGCATAAGCAATGCCCTGCTTATAGACAACACAGGCGCCTTTACTACTGAGGAAGCCCTACGCAGACACCTGACTTCCAAAGGGGTAGAGAAAGTATTGCTTACCGCTCCGGGGAAAGGCATACCGAATATCGTGTATGGCGTTAACCATAACGAACACAGCCCTGACGAGGTAGATATCTTCTCTGCGGCATCGTGTACGACAAACGCTATTACCCCTGTGCTTAAGGCAGTTGAAGATACTTTAGGCGTTGTAAAAGGCCACCTGGAAACCATCCATGCCTATACAAACGACCAGAACCTGGTAGACAATATGCACAAGAAATACCGCCGCGGACGTGCTGCTGCCCTTAATATGGTAATCACCGAAACCGGCGCAGGCAGCGCTGTAGCAAAGGCATTACCCTCATTAGCAGGCAAGTTAACGTCTAACGCTATACGTGTTCCGGTGCCAAACGGGTCGCTTGTGGTGCTTAACCTTGAGG
>Ga0163161_10002979_pt1 | contig 11984 bp, 8 predicted proteins | sample S45metaG_FD_129847 | JGI IMG/M metagenome (GOLD analysis project Ga0163161, IMG submission 129847) | Switchgrass rhizosphere microbial communities from Kellogg Biological Station, Michigan, USA - S4-5 metaG | ecosystem: Host-associated > Plants > Roots > Rhizosphere > Soil | place: USA: Michigan... | reverse complement strand
GGTCGCCGTGCTCAGGCCAGACGACGTGGAGGTTGACAGGCTGCTGATACCGCTGGAGGTCGACGTCGACAGACTGCTGATACTGCTTGTCGCTGTGCTCAGGCCGGACGACGTCGAAGTCGACAGGCTGCCGATGCTGCTCGTCGCAGTGCTCAGACCAGAGGACGTCGAAGTCGACAGGCTATCGATGCTGCTCGTCGCGGTGCTCAGACCCGAAGAGGTCGACGTCGACAGGCTGCCAATGCTGCTGGTTGCAGTGCTCAGACCCGAAGAGGTCGAAGTCGACAGGCTGCCGATGCTGCTCGTCGCGGTGCTCAGACCCGACGACGTAGAAGTCGACAGGCTACCGATGCTGCTGGTTGCTGTGCTCAGACCCGACGACGTCGAGGTCGACAAGCTGCCGATGCTGCTGGTAGCGGTGCTCAGACCGGACGATGTCGAGGTCGAAAGGCTGCTGATGCTGCTGGTCGCAGTGCTCAGACCAGACGACGTCGATGTCGACAAGCTGCCGATGCTGCTCGTGGCGGTGCTCAAGCCAGACGACGTCGATGTCGACAAGCTGCCGATGCTGCTCGTGGCGGTGCTCAGGCCGGACGATGTCGAAGTCGACAAGCTGCCGATGCTGCTGGTCGCAGTGCTCAAACCAGACGACGTCGAGGTCGACAGGCTAGAGATACCGCTGGTTGCCGTGCTCAGACCAGACGACGTCGAGGTCGACAGGCTAGAGATACCGCTGGTTGCCGTGCTCAGACCAGACGACGTCGAGGTCGACAGGCTAGAGATACCGCTGGTTGCCGTGCTCAGACCAGACGACGTGGAAGTCGACAGGCTGGAGATGCTGCTCGTGGCCGTGCTCAAGCCACTCGAAGTAGACGTTGAGAGGCTGCTGATGCCGCTCGAGGTGGACGTCGACAGGCTACCGATGCTGCTTGTCGCAGTGCTCAGGCCGCTTGAGGTCGAGGTCGACAGACTGCCGATGCTGCTCGTCGCAGTGCTTAGACCAGACGACGTGGAGGTCGACAAGCTGCTGATGCCACTTGACGTTGAAGTCGACAGGCTGCTGATGCTGCTTGTCGCAGTGCTCAGGCCGCTTGATGTCGAAGTCGACAAGCTGCCAATGCTGCTGGTCGCGGTGCTCAAGCCGGAAGACGTCGAGGTCGACAGACTTCCGATGCTGCTCGTAGCAGTGCTCAGGCCAGACGACGTCGAAGTCGACAGGCTAGAAATCCCGCTGGTGGCCGTGCTCAGACCGGACGAGGTGGAGGTCGAGAGGCTGGAGATGCTGCTGGTCGCGGTACTCAGACCAGAAGAGGTCGAAGTCGACAAGCTGCCAATGCTGCTGGTCGCGGTGCTCAGACCCGAGGAGGTCGATGTCGACAGGCTGCCGATGCTGCTCGTAGCCGTGCTCAGGCCCGACGACGTGGAGGTCGACAAGCTGCTGATACCGCTCGATGTAGACGTCGACAGGCTACCGATGCTGCTGGTTGCAGTGCTCAAACCAGACGACGTAGAAGTCGACAAGCTGCTGATACTGCTGGTAGCCGTGCTCAGACCAGAGGAAGTCGAAGTCGACAGGCTGCTGATGCCGCTCGATGTAGATGTCGACAGGCTGTTGATGCTGCTCGTGGCCGTGCTCAACCCGCTCGACGTCGAGGTCGACAGACTCGTGATGCTGGTCGAGAGGCTGGTGTTGCTGGTGCTCAACTGCGCGACGGTCACCGCGTCCTGCTGTGCCGCGCCATCGGCCAGGTTGGTGATGCGTCGCGTCGGCGTGGCGCCGGACGCCCCCACCGAGACTTCCGACGCCGGAGCTGTCGTGCCGGTCATGTAGCCGGCACCGCTCGGCGAAGTCGCGGCGGTGGTCGAGCCCGAACCCAGCGCCACCGAGTTGTCGGTCCGCACCAGCGCTCCAGCGCCCAGGGCGATGGCGTTCACGCCCGTGCCTTGAGCCCCCTGCCCCACCGCGATGGCACCCGACTGGGTGGCGTTGGCGTTGGTGCCGAAGGCGATCGCGCTGGTATTGCTGGCATTGGCCTGGTCGCCCATTGCGACGCTGCGCAAGCCCGATGCCTTGCTCTGGTTGCCCACAGCCACCGCGGCGAAATTCGACGCGACGTTGCCTACACCCAGTGCCAGGGAATTGCCGCCGCTGGCGGTGGCAGCATTGCCGAACGCGGAGCTCGAACCGCCAGTAGCTTTGGCGGTGACGCCAATGGCCGTGTCCTGTGTTCCCGATGCCAACGCGCCGTTGCCGAGTGCCGTGGCGTCGGTGTTGGCCGCATTGGCGTTGACGCCAATCGCCGTACTGGTTCCAACGGTCGCTTTCGCCCCATTGCCGATGGCGATGATGCCGCTGCCGCTGCCGGAGGCACTCGCTCCATCACCAATGGCGAGGCCCAAGAGGCTGCTGACGGTCGCACCGCGTCCGATCGCGATGCCCGAGGTGGCCGCCGCGGCCACCGAAGACTGCCCGCCAACGGCGATTGAATTGGCCGCGAGCGCTGCTGCCCCGCCAGAAGCATTCGCGCCGATTGCGGTAGATCCGTCTGCAAACGCATTCGCCGTCCAACCGAGGGCCGTGGAGCGGTCGCCGTTGGCGTTGGATCCCGCGCCGATAGCAAGGGCGCGATTTCCCGTGACGGCTGCGTTGGTTCCGAGCGCCACGCCATTGAATGCATTCGTACCAGCCATCGCGCCGAAACCGAACGCAATGGACTGCTCACCGGAGGCGTTCGAAAGAACCCCGAATGCCGTGGAGCCTTTGCCCAAGGCATTTGCGTTGTTGCCGAAAGCCGTGGAGGGCGCCATTGCAAGGGCGTCACCCCTGGCCGTCGCATTCGTACCAAAGGCCATATCGTTGCCGAAGACAGCATTGGCGTTGTTGCCGAAAGCTGTCGCGCCACCGCCGTTTGCCCTGGCACCCACACCGACGGCCGCCGCATTGAGGCCGCTGGCGAAACTGTTCTGCCCGAAAGCCATCGCCCCCGAGCCCCCGGTGGCGTTGGCATTCTGGCCAATGGCAACACCCGACGGCGCCGCGGCTGTCACGACGGATTGGGCACCGATGGCAACCGAATTGGCCCCCAGCGATTGAGCGCCTCGAACATTGTTCGCGCCAATGGCAACGGAGCCATCACCAGATGCCAGCGTGACGTCGGCAGGACGTTGGGCCGTCGTCGAGCCAATCGCCGTCGAATTATTCCCAGTTGCCTGCGCACCGCTACCGATTGCCGTCGTAAACGAATTGCTGGCGACCGACCCCTGCCCGAGGGCCATGCCTGCGGTTCCTGAGGCATTGGCATTGAGGCCCAAGGCGAATGCATTGCTCCCCGAGGCAACTGCGGTCTGTCCGATGGCCACGGCCCCGGCGTTCAAGGCATTGGCCCCGAAGCCAAGCGCGACTGAGTTAACTCCCGAAGAAACTGAGGTCGCCCCGAGCGCTACGCCCCCGGCGCCCGACGCATTGGCCCCAGCGCCGATGGCAACGCCTGAAGTCGCCGCCGCTCTGACCGCTGCCCCATTGCCGATGGCAACGCCCGAAGCTGCCAGCGCATTGGCCGAACTGCCGATGGCCACGGTGTCCGACTGCGTTGCCTGCGCATTGATGCCGATGGCCGAACTGTTGGCACCCGAGGCGCTGGTAGCGCTGTTGCCCACCTGGAAGTGATTGGCAAGGATCGTGGTGGTGGAGTTGGTGTATGCCGCGTCGCCCAACGTGACATTCGCGGCATTGGCAATATCTGCGTTGCCAACGAAGAAATTGCGGATCGCCTGGCCTCCGTTACCACCACCACGCAGAACGAGGTTTTCGTTCAACGCGTTACTGTCTTGATTCGCAGTGAACGTAAGGCCGGCCTGGCTGGAGTTCCGGCAATCGATCCCGTTGGTTGCGTTGATGCAAGTCAGAGTCTGTGCATTCGCAACCCCCCCGTACAAGCCAACCGCAATCGAAACGGACAGCAGGGTCCAGTGAAGAACACCGCCGGTACGCCCGCTCTTGCTAGCTTTGCCCTTGCTTTTCTCGAGTTCGCTCACCGCCACCCAGGCGCCAAGGGCTTCGTTCCAGATACTTCTATATGACTTATTCATGTGCTTTGAACTCGTGGCGAACGGCCGATACGGATCGATCGAAGGGGGCAACGGCTGTCAGGACAACAACCGCTCGTTGATCAGGCAGGCGCAACGTGCGCCAGCATTTACAAGAACGCTGGAATGTACGCAGTCATTTACATTCCTGACGCACCGCAGCAAGGCGAAAAATGCAAAGGGATGATTTAGTTCACAAAAGCTAACGATTGACGCCAAACGCGGATCCAGGCCGTTGCAACCAAGAGACGGTGGGCGCGCCGCGACCTAAAATCGCCAACCTTCTTCTTCCTAGCCTTTTTGGCCACCGGCGGGCTGCACAGGCCGTATCTCGCACAACGAACAATGACCTCCAGCACCGGCCTGCGCATCGGCATCACCATCGGCCTGCACCACGAAGCCGAGACCCTCTGGAACAACGGCATCAAGCAGAACGCCGTGTTCCTGGCCGAGGCGCTCAAGCACTGCCCGAGCGTCGCCTCGGTCGTGCTGGTCAACACCACGGCCATTCCCATCACCCCCGCCTTGCCCTGGGACCAGTCGCGCTGGCCCACCGTGACCTTCGAGGCGGCCAAGGACAGCGTGGACGTGCTGATCGAGCTCGGCGGCCAGATCGATGGCGCGCAGACCGACTACCTGAAGCAGCGCGGCGCACGCCTCGTGTCGTACTGCTGCGGCTTCGAGTACGTGCACGCCATGGAGTCGATGCTGTTCAACAAGCCCCTATGGGGCCAGAACCTGTACATCAACCAGCGCTACGACGACATCTGGATGGTTCCGCAGGTCGCCAACATCAGCCAACCGTTCTTCGAGGTGCTGCGCCGCACCGAGGCGCGCCCGGTGCCTTTCGTCTGGAGCCCGGTGTTCCTGGACGAGCGCAGCCGCGCCCTGCCCGATGCCGGCGTGTACCAGCCGCGCGGCGGGCCGCGGCGGCTCAGCGTGATGGAGCCGAACATCAACGTCGTGAAGTTCTGCCTCTATCCGATCCTGATTGCCGAGCTGTCCTACCGCGCGCGGCCCGACGCCATCGCCCTGCTGCAGGTCGCCAATTCCGAGCGCATGGCCAAGGAGAACATGGAGTTCATCACGCTGATGAACCAGCTCGACCTGGTGCGCCAGCACAAGGCGGTGTTCCTGGGCCGGCACGAAACGCCGGTGTTCCTCGCGCAAAACACCGACATCGTGGTGTCCCACCAGTGGGAAAACCCGCTCAACTACATCTACCTGGAAACCTGCTGGCAGGGCTACCCGCTGGTGCACAACGCCCACCTGTGCGCGGACCTCGGCTATTACTACCAGGGCAACGACGTGGCCGCGGGCAGCGCCCGCGTGCTCGAGGCCATCGACACGCACGACGCACAGGCCACCGCCTACCGCGAGCGCCAGCGCGGCCTGATCGACCGCTACCTTCCCGGCAACGCAGCGGCCACCGAGGTCTACAACCAGTTGCTGCTCGGCCTGATGCAGCGTCCTGCCCGATGAACGGATCCCTCCTCCATGCTTGACCCTTCCGAGCTTCGGCAGTTTTTTCCGGTGGTCGTGTCACCCAGCCACGACGGCAAGTATTTCCAGAACTACGTGACCTCGCTCCTGAACTTCGCCATCGAAGCCGAGCGCACGGGCATGCGCATGCAGGTGCTGTTCCACCAGGGCGAGAGCCTGGTGACGCGCGCGCGAAACAACTGCGTGGCCCAGTTCCTGGCCAATCCGGACTGGACGCACCTGTTCTGGATCGATGCGGACATCGGCTTCTCGGCGCAGGCCGCCTTCCGGCTGCTGCTGTCGGGCTACGACATCGCGGCGGGCGTCTATCCGCTCAAGCGCGAGAACTGGCCTGCCGAGGGCGTGCCGGCGGGCACGACACAGCAGCAGTTCGAAGCCACCTTCACCCGCTACACGGTCAACGCGAAGGCCTCCGAGCTCACCTCGCAGGTCGAGCTCGAAGTGCAGCCCGACGGCTTCATGAAGATGACCGAGGCGCCGACCGGCTTCATGGTGATCAAGCGCGCCGTGTTCGAACGCCTCATCGCAAGCTATCCCGACCTGAACTATGTGCCCGACAGCATCGGCGAGACCGACCAGGGTCTGCACTACCGCTTCTTCGACGTGATGGTCGACCCCGAGACGCGCCGCTACCTGTCGGAAGACTACGGCTTCTGCCGCCTGTGGTCGGGACTGGGAGAGTCGATCTACATCGACGCGAACTCCAACCTGAGCCACCAGGGTGCCAAGATGTACCGCGGCGATTTCGCCAGTTCGCTGCTGACCTCGCTGCCGCATGCGGTGGGTGGCCCCGTCGGCGCGACGATGGTGCTCAAGGGCCAGGAATACCTGCAGCCGAACCTGCCTGGCTGAGCCAGGCGCAGCACCCAAGAAAAAGCCCCGTCGAGACGGGGCTTTTTCAATGGACCTGCGGGATGAAGATCAGGCTGCCGCCGTCTCCGCCACCTTGTAGTCGTCGATCTTGTCGAAGTTCAGGTATTGGTAGATCTGGCTGCTCGATGCATCGAGCACGCCCGTCGCGGCCATGTATTCCTCGCGCGTCGGGATGCGGCCCAGCCGCGAGCAGATCGCGGCCAGTTCGGCCGAGCCGAGGTACACGTTCGTGTTCTTGCCCAGCCGGTTCGGGAAGTTGCGGGTGCTGGTCGACATCACCGTCGCACCTTCGCGCACCTGCGCTTGGTTGCCCATGCACAGCGAGCAGCCCGGCATTTCGGTGCGGGCGCCGGCATTGCCGAACACACCGTAGTGGCCTTCTTCGGTGAGCTGCTGCGCATCCATCTTGGTCGGCGGCGCGATCCACAGCTTGACCGGAATGTCGCGCTTGCCTTCAAGCAGCTTCGATGCGGCGCGGAAGTGGCCGATGTTGGTCATGCACGAACCGATGAACACTTCGTCGATCACGGCACCGGCCACGTCGCTGAGCGTCTTCACGTCGTCCGGATCGTTCGGGCAGGCCACGATGGGTTCGTGGATCTCGGCCAGGTCGATCTCGATCACGGCGGCGTAGTCGGCGTCGGCGTCACCCTTGAGCAGTTGCGGGTCCGCAAGCCAGGCTTCCTGCGCGGCGATGCGGCGCGTGAGCGTGCGGGCATCGGCATAGCCCTCGGCAATCATCCACTTCATCAGCGTGATGTTGCTGTTGATGTACTCCTGGATCGGTTCCTTGTTCAGGTGCACCGTGCAACCGGCGGCCGAGCGTTCGGCCGAGGCGTCGCTCAGCTCGAAGGCTTGCTCCACCTTCAGGTCGGGCAGGCCTTCGATTTCCAGGATGCGGCCCGAGAAGATGTTCTTCTTGCCTTGCTTGGCCACGGTCAGGAGACCCGACTTGATGGCGTACAGCGGAATTGCGTTGACCAGGTCACGCAGCGTGACGCCCGGCTGCATCTTGCCCTTGAAGCGCACGAGCACCGATTCGGGCATGTCCAGCGGCATCACGCCGGTGGCGGCCGCGAAGGCCACGAGGCCGGAGCCCGCGGGGAAGCTGATGCCGATGGGGAAGCGGGTGTGGCTGTCGCCGCCGGTGCCGACGGTGTCGGGGGTCAGCAGGCGGTTGAGCCAGCTGTGGATCACGCCGTCGCCCGGACGCAGCGACACGCCGCCGCGGTTGGCCATGAAGTCGGGCAGTTCGTGGTGCATCTTGACGTCGACCTTCTTCGGGTACGCCGCCGTGTGGCAGAACGACTGCATCACGAGGTCGGCCGAGAAACCGAGGCAAGCCAGGTCCTTCAGCTCGTCGCGCGTCATCGGGCCGGTGGTGTCTTGCGAGCCGACAGAGGTCATCTTGGGTTCGCAGTACGTGCCCGGGCGAACGCCCATGCCTTCCGGCAGACCGCAGGCGCGGCCGACCATCTTCTGTGCGAGCGAGTAGCCCTTCTTGGTGTCGACCGGGCTGGTCGGCAGGCGGAACAGCGTGGAGACCGGCAGGCCCAGCGCTTCGCGCGCCTTGGCGGTCAGGCCGCGGCCGATGATCAGCGGAATGCGGCCGCCGGCGCGCACTTCGTCGAACAGCACCTCGCTCTTGACGGTGAATTCGGCGATGACCTTGCCGTCCTTCAGCGCCTTGCCTTCGTAGGGACGCAGCTCGACCACGTCGCCCATGTTCATCTGCGCCACGTCGAGCTCGATGGGCAGTGCGCCCGAGTCTTCCATCGTGTTGTAGAAAATCGGCGCGATCTTGCCGCCGAGGCAGACGCCGCCGAAGCGCTTGTTCGGCACGAAGGGAATGTCTTCGCCGGTGAACCACAGCACCGAGTTGGTGGCGCTCTTGCGCGACGAACCCGTGCCGACCACGTCGCCGGCATAAGCCACGAGGTGGCCGCGCGCGCGCAGGTCTTCGATGAACTTCACCGGGCCGCGCTTGCCGTCTTCTTCAGGGACGATGCCGGGGCGTGCGTTCTTGTGCATCGCCAGAGCGTGCATCGGAATGTCGGGACGCGTCGTCGCATCGGGTGCGGGCGACAGATCGTCGGTGTTGATTTCGCCAGCCACCTTGAAGATGCTGACGGTGATGCTCTCGGGCACTTCGGGGCGGCTGGTGAACCACTCGGCATCGGCCCAGCTCTGCAGCACGCCCTTGGCGTTGGCGTTGCCCTTGTCGGCCTTTTCCTTGACGTCGTGGAACTGGTCGAACATCAACAGGGTTTTCTTCAGGCCCTCGGCCGCCACGGCACCGACTTCGGCGTCGTCCAGCAGGTCGATCATCGGGCTGATGTTGTAGCCGCCGAGCATCGTGCCGAGCAATTCGGTGGCACGGGCGCGCGAAAGAAACGCGCTCTTCTCGGTGCCATGCGCCACGGCGGCGAGGTAGCTCGCCTTGACCTTGGCCGCATCGTCCACGCCGGCGGGCACGCGATAGGTGAGCAGGTCCAGCAGGAAGGCGCCGTCCTTTTCGTTCGCGCTCTTCAGGAGCTCGATCGCTTCAGAGGTCTGCTTCGCGCTCAGGGGCAGCGGCGGGATACCGAGCGCGGCGCGTTCGGCAACATGGTCAACGTAGGCTTGCAACATCTTTTTTTCTCCGGAAACTGGTCTGACGGGCGAGCGAGGCGGCCCCGGCGGTCAAGCAAGAGCCGCGCCGCACCCCGTGTTCGGTACGCTTACTTCGAGCCGTCCGCACCTTCGAAAAGGGCCTTCGGCGGGTTCTTCTTCATTTCGGCGGCAAACGCGACTTGCGCGTCGGTCTGGCACTCGTCGGCAATGCGCAGGCCCGCCTTCTGGTTCATCAGCATCGACTTGTTGCCCAGCTGGAGCCACATGGCGCCGGCGCGCGGGTCTTCAAGGCGGATGGCACCGGTGCGGCTTTCAACGGGGTGCATGCGGAACTTCTGGCCCTTAGTGGTGATGTTGAAGAAGCCGGGCTTCTTCTCGTCGGGCGTCACGGTCACGTCGGCGCCGAGTTCGCATTGGGCCTTGCCGATGGACACGCGCTGGGCGACAGCCAGGTCGGCATCGGTGAGCACGATGTTGGTTTCGTCGGCGATCGGCGTGACTTCCTCGACAGCCTTGGCGGCCTTGCGAGTGACCTGGCGCTTGGGTGGCGCCTTCTTGGCTTCGGTGGACTTGGCGGCCGCCTTGGCAGGCGCCGCCGTCTGTGCCATGGCACCGAACGGCAAGGCCAGGGCCACTGCGGCGATCAGGGCAATTTTCTTCATGGGTGGATTTCCTTGAGGCTGGGTTCGAAGGTTTCGTTTCAGGAGGCCGCGAATGCAAACCAGGCTTTCGCCTCGGAGGGCAACGCGCGCCCTGTTGCGTGGGCGCGCGTCAGAACCTGCCAGAAGTGGCGGTAGCTCGCGCGGTCGTGCAATGTGCCATCAATTTGTGTCGGCGCCCAATCGGCAGCTGAGGCTTTTGCAATGATTTGTGTAGCAATCTGGATCTGCGCCTCGTCGGGCGCGAAGGCCTCGAGGATGGGACGGATCTGGTTCGGATGGATGCTCCACATGCGCGTGTAGCCGAATTCCGTGGCCGCCTTGCGGGCCGCGACACGCATCGCGTCGGTGTCGTTGAACTCGGTCACCACGCAGTGCGAAGGCACCTTGCCGTAGGCGTGCGCCGCCGAGGCGATGGCCAGCTTGGCGCGCACCACCAGCGGATGGGTGAACTGCCCGGCCGCACCCATGCCGTCGGCGGGAATGGCACCGGCATGCGCCGACACGAAATCCATCAGGCCGAAACTGAGCGACTGCACGCGCGGATGCGCGGCGATTTCGAAGGCGTTGTGCACCGCCAGGGGCGATTCGATCAGCACATGCAGCGGCAGCGCGTCGGCATCGGCCGCTTCAAGCGCGGCCACGGCCTGCAACACGTCGGCCACCGATTCGACCTTGGGCACCATCAGGTGACTCAGGCGCTGGCCGGCGCGTCCGGCGATGGTGATCACGTCGCCAGCGAAGGCCGGGTGATCGACCGGGTGCACCCGCACGCCGACACGCATGCCGGGCTTGGCGGCCAACGCCAGCTCGGTGACGAGCGCGGCATGCTCGGCCTCGCCGCCTACCGGGGCGCCGTCTTCGCAATCGAGGGTGACGTCGAACACGCAAGCGCCGAACTCCTCGGCCATTTCGGCCTGGAGCGCGAGGCTCTTCTTCATGCGCGCTTCGACGCCGCTGTAGTGGTCGCACACGGGCAAGGTCACGGCGCCGGCTTGCGCGCCGAGCAACACTTCACCTGGGTGGACTGCCTTGGTCATGCCTTCCTCTGCGCCACGATGAACATGCGCGGAAACGCGAGCAGTCGCCTGCCATCGGTGCGCACCGGATAGGCCTCGTTCACACGGCGTTCGTATTCGGCGAGGTAGCTCGCCTGCAGGTCGGGCGGCAGCCGGTCGACAAATGGCTTCAGGCCCGTGCCGCGCACCCATTCGACGATGGAAGCGGCGTCGGCCATGCGGTGCTGGTAGATCGTGTGCCAGACATCGACGTTGGCCGCATGCGGCGCCAGCAGGTCGTAGTAGCCGCCGAGCGGCAGCAGCTTGGTGCGCAGCCGGTCGGCATCGCCGATGGGCTCGGCCCAGGGCGCTTCGGCAGCAAGCGCGCGCATCAGGCGGTGCGTGGGCTCCTGGCGGTTGTCGGGCATCTGGACGGCGAGCACGCCGCCCGGGGCCAGCGCGTCGAACAGGCGGGGGATCAGCGTTTCGTGATCCGGCACCCATTGCAGGGACGCATTGGCATAAATGAGGTCGGGCGCTTTGTCTTGCGGCGCCCAGGTCGCGATGTCGCTCAACGCGAAGCGCGCGCCGGGCAGGCGCTCGCGCGCACTGACCAGCATGGCTTCGGAGTTGTCGGTCCCGAGGGCTTGCGCCTTCGGGAACCGGTTGACCAGCAGCTCGGTGGAATTGCCCGGCCCGCAGCCGAGGTCGACCACGCGGTCGGCTTCGGCCAATGGCACCCGCGCCAGGAGCTCCTGTGCGGGTCGTGTGCGCTCGTCCTCGTAGCGACGGTAGAGCGCGGGGTTCCAGTCGAGCATGCCGGGCTGGCCTTACTTACAGCAGGTGGGCAACGCCGGCGCGTTCGCCTTCGAGCTCTTCGAGGGTCTTGTTGATGCGTTCCTGGCTGAATGCATCGATCTCCAGGCCTTCGACCAGCTTGTACTCACCGTTTTCGCAGGTGACCGGGAAGCCGAACATCACGTCCTTCGGAATGCCGTACTGGCCGTCCGACGGGATGCCCATCGTGACCCACTTGCCGTTGGTGCCCAGGGCCCAGTCGCGCATGTGGTCGATGGCGGCGTTGGCGGCCGAGGCAGCCGACGACAGGCCGCGTGCTTCGATGATGGCCGCGCCGCGCTTGCCGACGGTCGGCAGGAAGGTGTTGGCGTTCCATTCCTGGTCGTTGATCATCTTGGCGACGCTTTCGCCGTTGATGGTGGCGAAGCGGTAGTCGGCGTACATCGTGGGCGAG